>Ga0265297_10002023_pt1 | contig 43441 bp, 32 predicted proteins | sample Munlanlwell13791_FD_192502 | JGI IMG/M metagenome (GOLD analysis project Ga0265297, IMG submission 192502) | Leachate microbial communities from a municipal landfill in Southern Ontario, Canada - Leachate well 137-91 | ecosystem: Engineered > Solid waste > Landfill > Unclassified | place... | reverse complement strand
AAAATCAGTCATTTCAGAGACTCCGGTTCGTTCCAGAAAATGCTCCGAGCATCAACGCACAGCACCTAAACCTATGAAAAACGCAGAACTCAAGTTAAACTTTATCATGATCATCCTCCGTTAGATTTTTCAAGAAACGGGTTTTTTCGGACTAAAAATCTTGTTTAGGAGTTAAAGTTCATACTGGCCGGCTGCTTCCGGCTGATATAAAATTTCTTCGACCTTGAGCCGTCTCATCCCCGCCGGAACCGGCCATTCCACAACATCTCCCACACGATAGCCCAGCAAGGCCATCCCGATCGGGGCCAAAACAGAGATCCTTCCTTTTTCAAAATCCGAGTTTGCCGGGTAGACAATGCTGTACATGTAAACCTCGCGAGTTTCCATATCCCTGAACTTGACCAGGGAATTCATGGTCACAACGTCTCGCGGGATATTCAAAGGCTCAACGACCTCCGCTCTGAGAAGTTCTTCGGTTAATAATTTCAAATAAATGCGCTCATGATCGTTAGGATTTTTCATATCCCGGATGAGATCACGAAGTCTCTCTGCATCAGTCGTGGTAATAAATATTTTTCTTTCTTCCATATAAATGCCCTTATGATTAGGTGAATGGTTCGGAGCTATTTGAAAACGTCATAAAATGACTCGTAGTTTCCTTTAAACACACCGGCGATCATCTCCGATATTACTTCGCCCTCTTCCGGGATCACCGCTTTGACACTCCTTTTCATCAAGGCAAACTGTCTGAGAAAGCCCTTATCAAAAACTGCCAGTTTTACGCGAGCTTTTTGAAGATCCCGGAGAACCTTCTCATAAACAAGACCGATACAATAAGCGTCATCCAAATAGCCGAATAATTTCTCACCATCTTCAGGAAGAAAATCCCTGGGGCGATAAAGACAGGTCAACGTGAATCCGATCGATCTTTTGAGCTCAGTCGGCACTTTCTTGCGATTGCAATAAACCAAACTCTTTGATAAAAGCTGCGGCATAAGACAAATCAGATTTTTTAACCGCTGCTCAAAAAGGGGCGTGGCTTTTTTACCGATCCGGTTGCGAATTTGGTAATGAAAATCATCACTCGGATCTTTTGACAAACGCTTCAATCTTTTGTCCAAAGCTTTCAGCATATTCCGCCTCCGATCTGAAACGATCCAGCTTTCTAAACAAAAGTATGCCCTGGACTCGCTCATAACAAAAATATATAATTTCTATCGTTGCTATAACTTAAACTATGATCCCGTTCAACTACCATCATCTCTATTATTTTTACATGACCGCCAAGGAGCACTCATTCTCCAAAGCGGCCCGAATCCTCCATATCTCCCAGCCCGCCTTAAGCTCCCAGCTCAAGCAATTCGAGAACTATTGGAATCTCAAACTCTTCAACCGCCATCCGAGGCATGTGACGTTGACCGAAGAGGGCGGCATGATCTTCAACTACGCGAAGGGCATTTTTGATCTGGGGCAGGAACTCGCAGACACCGTGATCAACCGCAAACATACCGAAAACCTTAAGATCCAGCTGGGCACCTCCAGCGCCGTCCCCAAAGCTATCGTCGAAGCGCTGGTGCGGTTTATTTATGATTGCCAGCCGCCCGCAAATCTGATCTTGCGCCAGGACAGACTGGATACCATGATCGAGGACCTCCTGGTGCACAAGCTTGATCTGATCCTCAATGACTTCCCTTATGAAAGCCATCTAGGACAGGGCGTTCAGAACCATTTAGTAGGAACGATCCCGATGGTGTTTTGCGCAAGCAAAGACTTGGCAAGAAAATTCCGGGATATTCCCAAGGATCTGAACATGGCTCCTTTAATCCTTCCGACCGCGCCGGACCGCACTTACCATGCAATGCAAAATTACATTCATGCTCACAAGATCAAGCCGAAGATCATCGCGGAGATCCAGGACCTGGAACTGGGAAGGATGTTCGTCGCCATGGGCAAAGGGATCGGACTCCTCAATTCGTACGCCGTCTTGAACTGTCCGGAACGGAAAGAGCTTGTCATCCTGAAAGATAGGTCGGATTTTAAGATCAATGACACGATCTACCTGATCAATCGCGAAAGAAAGATCCCCCACCCTCTGATCACCCGCATCACCGAGCATTTCAAACTCCGCTAACTCTTCAAAATTTCAGACCAAAGCAATTTTCCGCACCATAAGCCCTAGCGAGAAACGGAATTTTCGAATGTCGCAAAATATGGGAATTACGACATCCAATATTCCACCAGTGATGTTTTTCCATTCCAAAGCGATACTCGCAATTCTAAAACACAAAAGTTTCCAAGAGCGGTTTTTGCTCGGATGAAGATCCCGCTTAATTCCTGCCACTTTTCCGCCACTTAAACTCCCCACGAACGGAGATTTACAACTTGTGTTGACTTGGGATAGCTTGGGTTGGCTTGGAATACAAAGTGAGGAAATGAAACGGGTTACGTCTGGTTTGACGTAACCCGTTGACTGGCTTGAGATTTCAGAAAAAGAGATGGAGCGGGATACGGAATTCTACAATGGCATTTCCATAACATCAACAATAACAATAAATTGAAACGCTCCCGAAGATTTCAGCAGCATTTGTCCGCCGCATCAATTTCTATCTTCACCCGCTTTGGCTCGTGTTGAACCTTAAACTGAAAGAATTCGATAGTAGAAAAAAAAACGGCGTGGCATCTCAGCAGCCGCGGAAAACCCTTGGCAGGCTAGAAACCTGCAAACCCGTAAAACGTCATATCAAGGGTGGAAGCACCTGTTCCGTCCGTCACAAAAACAATTTCATCTATGGGTGGGTAGCCTGAAAAGATGAGATCGGGAGTCACCGTTCTGACAGCCCCTCGGGTATTCTGCAAGTTCAGATATTGCGTTTTCACAACGACTAAATGACCGGAACTGTCCCTCATTTTATATTCGATCCTGGCATTCGGCACCGGCGTCAGCGATGAATAACTGATCTGAATCTCGCGAACGTTGATGGAAGTACGGGGCATGATCGCAGCCACGCCGACACCTTTGAAATTGCTGCTCGTAACATGAAGAATCCCCGAATCCCAGGCTGCAGCAGCATGGCCCCCGTTAAGAGCGAATGTGGTGATCTGCCCTTTCAAAAAATCCGTCCCCGGGGAAGAATAACGGACGGAGAAATTCACGGCCGTCTGGTTCCCAGCAGGGTCCGTTTCCAGAATGGTCAATTGATTGTCACCCTGCGACAAATTCGTAAAAGTTTTCAGTTTAAACACACCATCCAGGGTGTAACCAACCACGATGGAGGATGAAACGATCCAGGTGGGGGTTTCGGTATCCAGCACCACTACAGGGGCAATGGTATCCACCGTCACGTTCCAGTTCACGGTCGTTTGATTCCCAGCAAGATCCTTCTCGATGAATGTAAGTGTATTCTCACCCTCGACGAGTCCTTCGAAAAGTTTCGTCTTTGCAACTCCGTCCGCCGCGTAACTCACTGTCAGCGTCTTCATTTTGATCAGACTCGGAGTCCCGGCATCCAGCATCACCGCAGGCGGCACGGTGTCGTTCGCCGGAGCGATCGTCATGCCGGTGATCGTGGCGTTCGGGAATCCCCGCGCTTCCGGGAACAAGACCACGGCATCGGTGATGTACCAGTAAAGATAACTGCCGGGAATTGTGATCACGTATTCGCCCGCAGTCGAACCTGTCGCTGGAAGATCGAATTGTACGCTGTAAGCCGGTTCGCTGCTGTTCACATGCTTAAGGTCAAGTTTCACGCCCGTAATCGGCGTTGAAGACTCATAGGTGATGTGCAGTTCCCGGTCGGACGCCCGAACGGCGTCTGAAACGTGCCAAGCCGTCGCCTTGAACCCGTTCCATTCGAAATTGCCGCTCGTTCCGCTCGTCAACGAAATAGGGATTTGGGGATCCCAGATCGATTGAAGCTTCGCCGTCAGTCCTTTGTCCTCCAGATACCGGGTCATGGAAGCTCCTCCGGTACCGACCATACCAAGCGTGAAAGAAAGCACGTTATTGAAGACCTGCTCCTTAACAACTTTGCCCGTAGTCATGTTCAGACCTTCCCACAGGCCATGATCGGTAATAAGTTCGGGGTGATCCGCGATCAGTTTCTTCAAAAGCACCTCAACGCCCGCGGGCCGGAACATATAAGCGGCCCCCAGGTTGTACGTGGACGGCGTAGTCTCTGAGACGCCATTCATGGCGATCTCGTTGATGCCAAGCGAAAAGTTGTATTGAATGCGGTCAATGCCGACATTATAGAACGTGAGGTCGAGCGGCCCGCTGCCTTCGGACGTTGCGAACACCACTTCGCTCAGGTCGCCCAACACACCGTTCTCGGGCAACTGAAGCAAAAGCGTGCGAACTTCCCCTCCGGTATTTTCCAGCGCCAGGTCCTGGACGCAAACGGTCGTCAGCACGCCGTCAATCTTCTGCTTGAACTCGAGCTTCGCGTTCGGCACCGCGGTTTGAGAAGAATACCGGATCTGCATCGAAGACCCTTCGAACACATATTTGCTATCGTCGGTGAAAACAACGCCGATCCCGTTCGTGCTTGCGGCCGTCAGGTGGTAACTGCCGTCAGTCCCGCGGCTCGTTCTCACCGCGTCTCCTTGCCAGCTGAATGCGTTGATATAGCGGCTCAAAAGATCATAAGAGCCCACATCATAGCTCGCCGACAAAATACCCGGCTGGTTGTTGCGCTGTGCGTAATCGAGTTGGACGTCCGTATAGGTCTCGAGCATGCTCCGCAAGTCCGGATTGTCTGCTTCCGGCAACACGAGCGCCGGCCAGTACATCTGAAACGCTCCGCTAAAGGGCTCAACAACGGTTCGGGTGCTACCGTCCTGCATGGTATAACTGCTCGTCGAAAAATAAAGTTTCTGATAGACGCTCGCCGGGAACGCGGCGCCATACTGTAAAATAAGGAATAAAAGCGTGCCCATACTTTCCGCACCAAAAAGATCGACTGTGCCTTCTAGGTGGTCGTCCGCGATCACCATCGTGCGAGCGAACGTCTGGTTTGCTTCGTTGTACATTGCAACATAGCCTTCACGCTGGTTCTCGATAAAAGCGTCGATCTTGTCCAGGATGCCGCCAGCAGCGTGAACCGTCGCGTTGCCCGCAAGAGACGCGTCAAGAAGCGCCCCGTAAGTGACCGCGAGTCCCGCAGTCATGTTCGTATTATCCTCGAAACTGACCTGCCGCCCATAAAGATCGTCCATCCGTTGCCAGTCACCGTTGTAGAAGCCAAGCCAAGGCAATAATCCATGGTGGCCTAACCTCCGCTGGTCCGCAAGCAGCTGCGTGATCATGACATCGAGCCGCCGAATCGCTTCCGCTTTTGAAATCGTGGAGGTCACTAGGTCCCCTGAAGCGATCGTAGCAAGCAGGTTCGCGTAGAACCCGAAATTGGATGGCTGAGTGATCCGGCGCTGAAGCCACCCTTCTAGCGGATATTCATGGGTCGATTCGACAAGGCCAAAATCGGCATCTAAATAAAGCATGTTAATCTGCGTCAAAAGATCGGCAGCGGTCGTTATTTCTCTCGGAACAGCACGGTAAACCACCGATCCGCGGTTCTGCGCCGAATCTTGCCAGGAAACCTCTCCGTAACTGTCGGCAATGAAAGTCCCAGCTGTCTGCCAAACTCCCGAGCCGGCATCGTACTGGATCTCGTATCGGACCCCGCGCATCGCCTGATCGAGCTTGAGCGTCCACTGATTCGCGGCATTCGGTGTTTGCGTGATCACGGGTTGGACGAGTTCGACCACGGGCAGTTCCGGCACGATCTCAAGCTTGTCGAGATCAAAGCGAACGGTACGTGTCGAACCGTCATTATCACGGACGGTGTAGATCGCGACATTGTTCTGATACGTAACAGCAATGGCGGCTCCATCGAACGTAATATGCTGATTCACGAGAAATGTTTTATTGAACGTCGACGAATCGACCCCGATCGCGAGAACCGTTTGTCCGTTAGGCGCTGCCAAGGCATCGACCAGCGTAAACGCTCCCCCGGCCGTTCCCGGAGCTTCCTGCCCGAGAGACGCGGCGCTAACGCTCGACGAGTAGTCGTTCCCGCCATATAAACTGTAGATCAACGCGTAATATTGGCCCGAGGTCTGATCATATTCCGGCTGGACCGCAAGGGAGAGAGAATCATTACGGTAGAAACCGGTGCCCGGCGTCACGAGCGTCAGGAAAAAAGTCGAGATGAACTCGGGGTTGAACGTGCCGATGCGGATCCCCGTCGAAGTGCGGATCACCGTGCCGCTCGGGTAGGTCCGGTCCGTTTTGAGCATGACGTAATCGTTATAATAAAGGATCTGCTTGAGGTCCCCTGCGACCGTCACTGTCGTCCAAGGTTCTCCGATCCTCTGGACATAAGCATTTCCATCCCTTTCAAAGATCACCTTGCTACCATCCGGCGTCACATCGAAGGTATCGGGAGTATCGCCGGTCCCGGTAGACAGAATCGTAATCCCGCCTCCAGGGTTATACCGGAGCTCCAGCCGATAACCGGACGCATCTTGCACAACTCGAAAAGAATAATTGGTATTAGAAACGGCCGGTATCCATCCGGGGGGAACGGGCGGTATATAATTCAATCCGGAGAGCTCAAAAGCCACTTGTCCGCTTACGCCCATGTTCGCTTGATCAGCCATGAACATGATCTGCGCCACATGGGTAACATCAATGTTCATCAGGCCGGCGGGAAGCATGTAATTCTGTTTTGATCCTGTAAGAATCAGATCGAGAAGCCCTTCATTCCCAAGATCATCCACCACTTTCACGGCCAGCTGTCTTCCGGCAGGACCATTCGCAGCAAAAATGAGCCCTGCGCTCAGATCCATCGTAGTACCAGTCCATACCTCCTGAGCATCAAAAGAACCGTTACCCACGCGGGTGAACACGTAATCATCATTATCCGCTAGCGTGTAACGCATGGTGAAATCCCGGGACGATGTGGGGTCACAAATGACCGTTCCATTAGCCGTCCCGCCCCACGAACCCACCCCTGAAGAAACGGAAGGATTTGTGGGTAGCAAGGTGATCGCGTTCGAGTCATAGGCTTGTCCTTCTATTTGAGGACCGAGCGTCGGAACAAATTCAAGCCCCTTTGTCTCGATGATCACACGACCTCTTGCCCCCATGTGCTCCTTATCCGCCGTGAAGATGATTTTCTGAACGTGAGCGACATCGATACCCATGCCTGTAAAGTTGAGAGCATAATTTAGCTTCACGCCTGTGAGATCCAAATAATACGCGGCCCGTCTCGCCTGGTCGTCTACAACTTCTATCTTGATTTTTTTCCCCGCAGGACCGTTGGCCGCAAGCACCAACCCGGAGCTCAGATTCATCGCAGTCCATCTCTCTCCATTGGGAAGAGGACCGTAAATCACATAGCGGGCATCCACTTCGGCAAACACATAGTCATCGTTATCAGTCAGATCATAGCTCAGCCTAAAGTCACGCGATGAGTCTTGGCTCATCATTCCCCACCCGTCGAAAGTTCCGTTTGCGGTACCGGTCCCCCAAGTCAACTCGGGCGGTGTGGTGCCATCAAGGAGTGGGAGCTGCGTGATCGCGCTCTGATTGTATACAACGCCTGCAACCACGACTTCCGATTGCGAGGGATATTCTCTTTGCAAGGTTGCCGGATCGTAATACTCGCTGTGACCGTCTTTATAGATCACTTCGATCACTTCCCCGAGATCCGGAAAATGTGTGAAGCGGAAATTCTCATATTCCGTCATAGGAAAAGCGGCAACAGAACCCCCGTGAAGCACGCACAACTCGGGAACAGCCTGCCCCGAATAAAACCTCTCAAAAACAGCTGTCAAGCCATCAGAAGAAATCGCCCGCGGAGCGAAATTCGGCCATGAGGAAATCCCCGTTTCGGAAAAAAGCATCGTGGTGGAAACGTTCTGGCCAACGACCTGAAAAGCCGTCACGCTAACTTGATAAACGCCGGTCCAAACGGATTTGATCTGGGTTATAAATTGCAAGGAAACATTAGCGTTCGACATCGTGAACATCGCATAAGAGGAAAGCAGATCCACGGAGGTGCGAGGCCGGTAACTGTAGAGCGAATTACTGCCCGGCAAATGAAACGAGACCGTGGTCCCGTCCTCTGACATATCAAAATCTTGAACGCCACCGTAAACCGGAAAGGGAACCTGCGCCTCGGAGCCGGTGGCCAGATTTTTATACTCGATATAGCTAAAACCGTTTTCTGTCGGGTTCAAACGTAACGCGAAATTCGCGTTCGATGCCGCCGGGATCCACGCGGGGGGTTCCCCCACCCTGATGATATCCGAAAAAACCTCCGAAACCAGACCTGCCCTGTCCCGGAGCTGGCATTGGACCTGCCGCGTGCCGGTCCCTTCAGGCAATGTGAAGGATCTCGACGCGCTAAACGCTTCCCAGGCTGACCAGTTCGCGCCTCCGTCCGCGGAAAAACGCATCCGATCGACCCCCGAGCCGATGTCCCAAATGTAATAAAGGTTCAGCGTCACCAGGGACGAGGGCGTATACGCGGCATTGTTATTGATGGAAATTTCTCCGGTAGGTGCTGTCGTATCAAGAAGCACCTGCACCGAGACCGGGGAAGACCACCCGCCGGACGCATCCGAGAACTTTACAGAGACCGTCTTGTTGCCGTCCCCGGATGAGAAAGCCCATGATCTCGTAGCAGCATAAGCTTCCGCCGTTGTCCACGTCACGTTGTCAGATGAGAAGCTCATCTTATCCAACCCCGATCCTGCATCTGCGGCCGAAAGATCCAATGTGACCGCGGTCTGGGTGATGAACTGTGCGCCGCTATTGACCGTTATCGTTCCGGTCGGAGGCAGGGTGTCCAGAATGATCGATTTCGAGTAAACCAAGCTAACATTTCCTGCTACATCAAAATATTTGACGTAAACCGTTTTGGAGCCATCGCCGGTCGGCAAAGCATAAGTTTTGGAGGTTGTGTATGCTTCCGAGGAGCCCCAATTCACATTGTCCGTTGAAAAACTCATGGCGTTGATTCCGCTTCCGGAATCCGTCGCCGAAAGATTCAGAGTGACCGCGGTTGAATTCGCATAAAGAACTCCCGAATTAATGTTGATCGAACCGGCCGGCACCGCAGTGTCGAGCGTGATCGACTTCGAAAGTGTTGCGCTGAAATTTCCGGCTTTATCGTAATATCTCACATATACGGTTTTGACTCCGTCCCCTACAGGAAACGTAAAGGATCTTGAGGCCGCATAAGCCTCGACCGCGGTCCAAGTCACGTTATCTGTTGAAAAGCTCATGGTGGCGACCCCACTCGCGCCATCGGTCGCCGAAAGATTGAGCGTCACAGCCGTCGAGTTCGTATAAACAGCTCCGGAATTGATGCCGATCGATCCGGACGGCTTCACGGTATCCAGAAGCACGGTCACCGAAGCTACCGCTGACCACTTGCCGGTCTTATCCTGAAACTTGGCATAAACAGTTTTGGCTCCATCCCCGTTCGCAAATGTCCATGCTTTCGTCGCCGCATAATTTTCCGCCGTTGTCCAAGTCGTGCCGTTCGTCGAAAAACTCATTTTACTGAGTCCTGAGCCAGCATCCGTAGCCGAAAGATCTAATATGGCCGCGGTTTGATTGATGAAGGCGGTGCCGCCGTTCACCGCAACTGCCCCCGTAGGCGGAAGCGTATCTAAAATGATCGATTTTGAATAAACAGCACTCACATTCCCGGCCTTGTCGAAATATTTCACAAAGACGGTCTTCGTTCCATCGCCTGCCGGCAAAGTAAACGTCTTGGAAGCCGCATAAGCCCCTGGCGCCGTCCAGTTCGTACCATCCGTCGAAAAACTCATCGTGGAGATGCCGCTTCGGCTGTCCGTTCCGGAAAGGTTCAATGTTACCGTCTGGGATGAGCCATACACGGCGCCGGAATTGATATTGATCGATCCGGTGGGGGCAACGGTATCCAAAGTCACCGTCACCGATACGGCGGCGGACCACTTGCCGGCCTTGTCCTGGAATTTCACATACACTTTTTTGGCGCCGTCTCCGGTCGCGAACGTCCACGCTTTTGTCGCCGCATAATTTTCCGCCGTGGTCCAGGTCGTGCCGTTCGTCGAAAAACACATCTGGCTGAGACCCGAACCCGCGTCCGATGCGGAAAGATCAAGCGTCACCGCCGCCTGATTGATGTAGACGACCCCGCCGTTCACTTTGACCGTCCCCACCGGCGCCACAGTGTCCAAAATGATGGACTTCGAATAAACGGTGCTCACGTTCCCAGCCTTGTCGTAATACTTCGCATAAACGGTCTTGTTACCGTCGCCGGAGGGAAGCGTGAAGGTTTTCGATGCAGCGTAAGTCTCCGCCGTCGTCCATGTCGTGCCATTCGTTGAAAAACTCATCTTCGCGAGCCCGCTCCCGCCGTCTGCCGCTGAAAGGCTCAGCGTTACATTCCGCAACGAGGTATAAGCCTCGCCCGAGTTGATATTGACCTCGCCTGCCGGCGGGGTCGTGTCCAGAACAATCGACTTGGAATAAATCACGCTCGCATTTCCCGCCTTGTCGAAATACTTCACATAAACGGTCTTTGTCCCGTCCCCCGCCGGCAAAGTGAACGTCTTCGAGGTTGCGTAAGCGACAGGCGCCGTCCAGTTCGTGCCGTCCGCAGAAAAGCTCATTGCACCTATTCCGCTGCTTTTATCCTTCCCGGAAATGTTCAACGTCACCGTCTGCGATGCGGTATAGAGAGCGCTTGAATTGATATTGATCGAACCGGTGGGCCTTACCGTATCCGCCAGAATGGAAAAAGAGTAGGACGCTTTTTTGCCGGATGCATTCACCCAAGCACGTGTGACCGTATTATTCCCTTCCTTGAGGAGGACCGCCTCCTGAAAGAAAACGCCGTTAAGGGTATAGGCCAATTGATAATCAAGCGCGTTACTAACCGCAGAAGAAGTCTGAACGACTTTGACGGGCGTTACCCCGGTAAAAACGGGCGCATCTGAGAACCTGAGATCTCTTATTTGAAAATCGCCGGTCGGATTCGAAAAGGCAATGAAATTGACCGGGGCGGAATTTTTCGGAAAAAAGAACTGAACGGTATACCAACCGGTTCCCTGAAGCGAGACGGTCGGCCGAAGGATATAATCGAAATTGTTTTTCACTTCAAAAACAAAGGAGCTGGATCCGCCGATAAGGCCTCGCGCCTCCAAAGTAACGTAATCATACGCGCTGCCGTCAAACGCCGGAGCCACGGCCCCACCCACCCAACTGTGCGAGGTGACCTTATGATAGGTATAGATCCCCGGAGAAGTCTGGCTTACCGTAATCCCATTTCCCTGAAGCTGACCGAAATTATAGCGCCCGTCATAAAGATCCTCGGAATTCAGCGCCGGCTGATCAACTCCTTCGGGCGGCACCACCGGTACGGAAAAGTTGCCGGTCGCCTGCCGGGTCTTCAGAGACGTGCTCGGTGATAACGGAGAGCTCGATTGAACCGCTGCCCCTGAGGGAATTGCATTCTGCGTCGCCACCGCCTGCGCGTTCGCCTGTTCAAGTGTGAGAACTGGCACGGGCCGCTGAGTCTCATTGAGTGTCAGCTCGTTCACGTTTGAAAAAGAGGTAGGTATAGAAATCCCGCTAGAAATAAAAAAAGCGGCTGTCAAAATCGCAGTCGCCTTACGGAAAAATCTTTTTATCGAGAAGGAACATTTCATGAGGTTACTCCAGCCGCCTTTTCTCTCTAGGGATCTGATTAGCGAAGTCTACAACCTCACCTTAAGAATAGCAAACGGATCATTTGCGGTCACCTACGAGCCATGGATAGAAAGATGTTTTTTGGGGGATGATTGGCATCGCCCTATATTGCCATAACCTATCTAACGCGCAACTTAACACAACTCAACAACAAATGCCGCACTTCGAAGAAAAAAATCTGCAAAATCTCGCGATCTGGATTTATGCAACATTCAAGTCATTCGTCCTATAAACGAAAGATAGCCGCATTTCCGCAGCATCACGTTTTCAAAAATGCCCTTTCAGAACTTGGAATGACTTGGGATGCCTTGTATTGACTTGGAATGCAAAGCGAGGAAATGAAAAGGGTTACGGCGATTTCGACGTAACCCTTTGCAGAACCTACGAATTGTAAAAAAGAGATGGAGCGGGATACGGGAATCATAGCTCCCAATCCCGTAAAGGTAATAACGACAACGCATTATATTCATTTACATTATTTTAGCCACTAATTCTGCCACTTCCCTACAATCCACTCAACTCTAGCGCTTCCATGCGACCCGTTTCAGTGGAGTGGGAATAGTGGTCATTGAGAACCCGCTCATCCATGTGGCCGGTGATCTGCATTATATCCTTGTTAGGAACCCGCACGCCCTTGAGGTGGGTTATTAATGAATGCCGGAAATCATGGGGGTTCACGTTCCGTTTCAGCACGCGGGTGCTCACCTTGTGGAGATAGCCTCGGTAGGTTTCTTTTTTAATCATCTTGCCTTTAGAGTTAGGAAAAAACCATTCGGACTTATCGGTCTGCCAATGCAAATAGCTAACGATCACGGCTGCTAATTTTTTGTCTATGGTCGTTAGCGTAAATTCCTTCCGGTTTTTCCGGAAAGGTTTCTCAAGAGTGATTGAAACAGGATTTCCGTCTTTCCATCTAATCAAATTTTTCTTGAGCGACAAGGTTTCATTTATACGCCACCCTAGCTTAGCCAAGAAGTAAGTAATGACATAATACTCGCGATTCTCCTGCTCCATATCTGCGAGGATCGTTTTCTTCTCATCCAAGGATAAGACCACCTTGTTCCTGATTTCAAATTTCGGTGTTGGGAGTGTCCGGATTTCCTTGTAAATCCGATCGTCGCAATAATCGGACCTCCAAAGCCGACTAATAATAGATTTCAGGTGTCCCAATTCGGTTCTCCAGTTTAATTTCTGGTGCGATTGATTGTAGGTCAAATAATCAAGAAAAACGCCTTTGGGCAAATTGTTAAGTTGCTTGATGGATGGATAGTGACTTCCAAGAAACTTCACAAAGAATCGGTCGTAAATGTTCATGGTCTTATTAATGGTGCTGGAGGCGCAAGGTTCTGCTCTATTATTGATGGTGGTCGATTCCATCATGCGCAAAAGAACCTTCCTCAGCCCTTCAAACGATTGCTCCCTTTTTCCTTCAAGATCTCGGTAAGGATGATTTTGGGCATACTCCTTCATCCATTCCGATCTAATCTGCGCAGCCTCACGGTATGATTTTCTCGCGAGTTTTATGGTTTTATAAACTCGCTTATTCGGAAAAGGATAAAAGTCGATCTGACAAACATGCCGGCCGCGTTTGTCAACCGCCCCTTCACCTTCTCGAAATCTGATCCCTGGATTATGCCTGATGAGTATGGACATCGTGCGTCATTCCCCTATCATTTACCCACTTCCAAAACCTCGCCTCTAACACGTAAGTTCTTTTTCCAATCCTGAATAACGGGCATCCATTCCGCTTTCGCCAGTCCCTGTTTTGCACTGTATTAAGAGAGACCTTCAAAATCGCCGCTATCTCTTCGGTTGTAAGCAACCGAGCGTCATCACTTTCCGTTCCCTTGGCCACCAGTAAGACCCTCCCTTCTATTAATAGGAATAAAGGAGGACCCACTAGCGCCTTTTTGACATCCTGAGTTTTCTGCCCAGTCTGTTTATATGTGGGACATATATGTCCCACATAACAATATAGCAAATCTGATTTAAATATTCAAGAGGGTTTTCTTAGGACTTGCGGCGGTACTTTAGGGGGATCTTAAGCGCGTTCCGGGTCTTTAAATACCTTCTCATCTCCCGGTCAGTCAAATACTCGCGGGAACCATAACAGATCAGAACGATCCTTTTGCGCCAAATTGCCGAACGCAAGCCACTCCAGCTTAGCCCGTATTTTGCCGCGGCATCTTTGGGAGCAAGCGCGTCCTGCGGAAGTTTTTTCCTCACTACGCTTTTTCTTTCCATCACAGTCGTATATTACTAAGAGATTTCTCGTTCCGCCATGTTTGTTTTAGCGTTAGCCTTGAAAATCTCCCGCAGAACCAAAACGGGCCGCCTTTCATCGTCGGGTCCTCCGCTATTTGTGAAAGAGCATTTTCTTCAACAACGTCAATTCTGTTTATATTCAAGATGCAATACCTCTCATGGGACATTGAGTTAAGAAGGGTCCGTTCAATGTTTGCGAACGTTTTTATACTAGAAATAAATTCCCACGAACATCATTCGGGGTCTCGTTGCCCCGCGGAAGGCGTGCCGGACGAGTAAGACCCTGGAGAGTTAAGGACGAGGACAAAAAGTTCTTATAATTTACTCGCGCAGCCAACCGCCCCCATCGAAATACTGCTCTACGAAATCCGGGATAAAAGTCTATCTGCAACGCGAGCGCGGCCGGAGTCCTTATCGAGCCGTGCTTTCTCAAGATGACGTTTGGCATCTTCGGTCTGCCCCAGCCTGAGACACGCGATCCCGAACTTCAGGTAGAGCGTCCCATCGGGATCATCCGGCTCTGCCGAGACATAGTGGCCGAATTCCATAGCTGCGTCCCAATACCTTTTCTTTCCGAAAAAATGCTCCCCGAGCAAATAATTCGCCTGGTGCAACTCCGGATCCAACTCAAGCGCTTTGTGGTAGGCCTTGACCGCATTCTCGTCATCCTTGAGGCAACCGTAAAAAACGCCGAGCTGAAAGTAAAGCTCGGCATCCACAGGATTCCATCGGATTTCGCTTTTCAGCTCCCGGATGCTCTCAAGAAGACGTTCCGGCTTTAGACAATCCATAGGATCTTCATTTGAGCCGTCCGGGAGAAAATCAAATCCATCCATTGGTGGTCACCGAATTGTGATCATAATTGAAGAGCTGCGGCCGTAGTCGTCGGTAACAGTAATACGTTGGCGACCTTCACGCATGGGCCAAAAGAAGCCTTCCCCCGCCCGACCTTCGTTCACATACTGGCCGTTGATGAACCAGAAAAGCTTCCTGGCATCATAGGAACCATCGGCCCTCAAAATGAGCCTCTGCTCTGTCTTCCGGGACTGATCCAGGTAATATTCACATTGGTTGACCGGAGACAGGATCTTCGGATTCGCACCCTCCCAATCTCGGGCCATGTCGATTCCATTTTCCATTATAGGCGGAGAAATATAGTTGGAATCATGCTGCTCAAGCCATGTGTGGATCGCCTGGGGCCAAACTTCGCAGACTTTCTCTGAAACAGAATGTCCTTTTGCAACTTCATCCACGGCTAATCCAGTATCGTTATCGATCATGAATTTCTTATGAACGCTGCATTGCCTATCCATGGTCCGACCAATAATAAAAAGATCCTCGGCTGAGTGCGGACAGATTCCGCTCACGGGCTCTCCGCTCAGAAGACAAACCCTCCGAATGCCGATAGCAGCGGGCTTCTCGAACCATGGAGAAGGCTTCCCCGCATAAATTCGTTCAAACAATCGCAGAGCGACAGGCGCTGCAGCTTCGATACCCACAAGCGACTTGGAAGGCTTGCCGGAAAAGTTACCAAGCCAGACCCCGATCGTATATTCGGGATTGTATGCAACGGTCCAGGCATCGTGATTTCCATAAGAGGTGCCGGTTTTCCACGCGACCCTTGGGAGGTTCTGACGGTTCCCGACAAAGCCCGAAGACGCAAGCCTCTCAGAATCTTCAAGAATATCCGCGACAAGATACGCCGAGCCTTCCGACATAAGCCGATCTTGCTTTCCTAGCGGTGTGCTCTCCAAACCTGTGTATGATTGAACTGCTCCAAGCCGTGCCAAAACCGCATAAGCATTCACGAGTTCAAGAAGCCTAACTTCCGCGGTCCCAAGAGTAAGCGACAGGCCGTATTGCTCCGGCTGTTTCGTAAGCGTGGTATTCCCCGACTGCTTCAAAAAAGCGTACAGCTTTTGGTATCCTACTCTTTGGAGCACCTCGACGGCAGGAACATTCAAAGAATCAGCCAGCGATTCCCGGACCGTCACAGGGCCCCTGTATTTCTTGCTGTAATCAAGCGGTGCGTAACCCTGATATTGCACAGGAACATCCGCGAGGATCATCCTGGGCGTATATAGCCCAAGATCGAATCCGATAGCATATGTGAATGGCTTAAGGCACGACCCCGGCGAACGCTTGCTCAAAGCGCCGTTCACCTGCCCCGAGTGATCTTTATCAAAGAAATCATTCGATCCGACAAGAGCCCGGATCTTTCCGGTCTTATTCTCCAGGATCACCACAGCGCCGTTCTGAACACCATAAGCGGAAAGCTCAGAAAGCCGGTCTTTGAGCATCTTCTCAGCCATATCTTGCAAAAGAGGATTGAGCGAGGTCTTAAGAATCGATTCTGCAGGATATTTCTTATGCACCCAGACACCAAAATGGGGTGCTGCGAACGGAAAGGAGTAATGCCTAGCTTCTACCGATTCACTATTGGATACATCGAACTGCTTTTGCGCTATGTACTTGTTCACAAGCATGCTGTTCAGAACCATATTTCGCCTTTTCTTAGCGCGTTCAGGATGACGGTCCGGTCTTAACCTGGAGGGAGACTGCGGAATTCCCGCAAGCAACGCGCATTCTTCAAGCGTCAGATCTTTGGGATGTTTCTTGAAATACCGCCATGCTGCAGCTTTGACTCCATGGATATTCCCGCCGTATGGTGCGAGCTCGAAATACAGTTTCAGAATATCCTTTTTAGAACAAACGGTCTCAAGCCAAAGCGCGTGGACGGCTTCTATCACTTTGTTCGGAAAAGTGCGCGGTCTGTCTTCAAGAAGTCGGATCACCTGCATGGATAAAGTAGAGGCCCCGGTCAGAATCTTCCGGTGCGTGATATTGAGCCAAGCCGAACGAAGAACCGCCAGCGGATCAACGCCGTGGTGATTCCAGAACCGCTTGTCTTCTATCGCGATCGTGGCATTGACCAAGTTCGGGTTTATCTCACTTAACTCCACAGGAAGAAGCCATCGCCCCTTGCTTCCAAGAAATACGCGAAGAATATTCCCATCTTTATCGAGAACTGTCTGTGAATACCCGATCTCCTTGATGGCAAGCGATGGAAATGGCGCGAACCAGCAAAAGAGAAGGACCGGGACGGCCAGTAAGACCGTCCCGATCCCGGCCCTGCGCCCAATTGATGCCAAAGCGTTCATAAACATCCTTTATTCGGAAATCGTTATCTCGCCCGCACCATTCACACTTTTGATCGAAGGATCATACATGCATTCTGCGCTCACGGCAGGCAGCTTGAATTTTCCCGGAGTGACAGCCCTTACGACATAACGGTAATGCATGCCGTCCGAAACATCCGTAAAGACCAGGACACGGTCATCGCGGATATCGATCTTCTGCGGATTGATCATGTCCTTTTCTGAAAGATCGGATGAGTCGGAGGATGCGAGCCTCGGGTTCTCGACCTCAAACCCGGCCGGCAAAAGATCCACAAGTACCACGTTCTTATAGTTCCGTTTTGCCCCCAGCGTGATATCCACAACCACGACATCACCCTGCTTGAGTTTCGTAAGATCAAACGGCTTCCCTGCGGGCCCAAGAAAGGAACGACGCGCTTCAAGCCCGCTATCTTTTTCTTCCACTTTTCCGGATGCCGGGACACCACCCGAGGTCCAGTAATAGTACACGGTGCCTGTTCCTTCGACTTCAAGCGCTATGTCTTTTCCCGGAAGCTCAGCACCGCTTAGGGAAGCTCCATTCTTGTCATCGAACGATGCTACGGGTTTACCGTCTGAAAGAATACGCCCCGTAAAGTTTTGCGTCTGGGCTTTGAGATAACGCGTGTATTTTCCAAGGCCAATAAGCGCCTGCGCGTTATTCTGCGTCGTGCCCCACTGCCCTTCCTTCATGGCACCCTCAAGCCGTTTTACAAGCACCGGCACCAGAGGATTTTCAGGATCAGTCTCCATAAAAATCGAAAGACCAAGTGCGGCCGGAAGGACATTGAATTCGCCTTCTCCCATCGCGCTGAAGGATTTATTGTTAAAGCTTTGCCCGATCAGTTCAGACATTGCTTTTTTATCCCCCATCAAAGCGAGCGAACCTGCAAGGTAAAGCTTCCCAGCCTCTGGAAGATCCTTTGTTTCCTGCAGCCGCCTGATCCAAGATGATTTGACACGACCCGCTTTTGCAAGCACATAGATCGCATGAGCTCTCAAGACTTCATTTGCATTCCCATCCTTTGATTTTCCGGAAATGAGTTTCTCGAGATAATCCAAAGCATCGTTCAGATCACCCTTAGGGACCGAATAACCGGCGTTCTTTGCTTCCGCGAGAAACTCCGTTGCATAAACCGTCCCCCAATCATGCGACTCATAACTTCCCGGCCACATCCCGAACCCGCCTGACGAAGTCTGCATGGTAAAGAGCCGCTCGATTCCGACCTGCATATTGCGGTCGATCTGCGTTGCGCTGAACCGCTTGAGATCGATCACCGGCAGAATCTCCTTTAGATAAAGAAGCGGAAACACCGTGGAAGTCGTTTGTTCAACGCATCCGTATGGATACTCCACAAGATACCTGAGAGCCCCGAGGAACTGCACGGAAGGAAGCGAGGAAACAACAAGGTTGTGCGACTCTGTCCCTTTCAGCCATTCCGAGGGCAATTTGATCGGCGTTTTGGCAGGAGCCTTTACCGTTCCGTATCCACCGAGCGTTACAAAATTCGCGGCCGGTCTTACAGCGAGCTCAACAGCTTGCTCTGACTCTTCGTTCCCAAGCTTCACCTTAGCCTTGATTGTGGCCTTCTCTGCATGCGCGGGAGCAATCACGCTAAACTTCACGATCGTCTCCGATCCTTGTTTCGTGGACGCTTTCATTGAAGGAGCGGAAGTGATCTTGAAATCCGCAGGGACTTCCAGAGAAACATTCGCCTCTCCGTCTTTTCCTGTTTCATTGAAGACGCTCACAGGCACCGTGAACTGGTCGCTTGGCGCGAGAAACCTCGGAAGCGACGGCTCGACCATGAGGGGCTGTTTCACTTTGACTTGAGCATCCCCGTTTCCGAAATCCTTTTCCGAGCTTGCAACCACCATGAGACGCAGTTTTCCTGTGAATTCCTTTGGAACCGTGAACTCCGCGGACGCGCTGCCTTTTCCGTCAGTCCTGATATTGCTTAGCCAAAGCGCGACCGAGCGCACTCGCTTCACAGAAATCGGATTAAGATGTTTTTTTGCGTCATATTCCGCATCCCCTGAAGGCGACGATGCTCCGACAGCCTTTTTCTCCTCCGGCTCCGGGATTAGAAGTGAATAAAAATCCGAAGTCTCCACTCCATGCAAACGCTTCCCGTAGAAAAATTCGAACGGGTCCGCAGATTTAAAACCCGTAAGCTGAAGGATTCCCTCATCCACAAGTGCTACGGACATTTCCGCATCTTTTATTTTCTGCGAATCCTTTTCGACCGAGAAAGATATTGTCACCTTCTCGCCCGGGCGAACTGCGTCCGGAAGTTTCGAAGTTACGGAAAGTCTGTGCTGCTTCTCTTCCAGCATAAGAGGCGTCACGCCATAAGCGCGATGAGCCGCCCACTTCTCGCCCTTCACGATCGGACGAATCACAGTCACCGAGCAATACGCATTTGGAGCAAATGACGCTTCGACCGGCAGCGAGACCTGCTGGGTAGCTTCGATAAGATTCACAACCGTGGCCGTGAGAATTCTATCCTGCGTTACCGTAACGAGCGCCTTACCTTTAAAGGGAGATTTGATCAAAAGCTTTGCGGTTTCCCCTGGAGCATAAGCCCGCTTATCAAACTGTAGCTCGATCCTGTCAGGACGCTCCATGGCCCAAGGCGCGGCCTCACCCCACGGACCCTCCGCATAAAGCTTAATCGCGGCAGTATGCCCGCCTTCGGTCCTGATTCTGACAATGTGATGGCCCCAGCTATCGGGCGTGAACGAAAACGTCCCTGCCCCTTTTCCTGAATTCACAGTTGCAACATGAACCTCGCTCTCACGATTTTCGGATGTCCACTGGTATCCACCATTCTTGTCCTTCTTCAGAATACTTTCCCAGCTCACTTTTGAAACCGTCACTTTCAACTGACTTGATGAGACTTCTTTACCGTCCGGAGTAAGCACGACAAACTCAAAATCAGAGGGTTTGCCTTCAGCCGCATTACCATCGGTCTTTTTTCGGAGCCCGACATAAGACGGATAAGGATCAAACGCCCGCTCCTCACGTGCCGTAACCGTCCGTCCCCCGGTCTCCATCACAGTCGCACCGATTGCGAGGCTTATAGAAGAAGGCGCTGAGATCTTTGTGGGAGTCTTGAATTCAAACTCAGCCTTTCCCTCCGGACCAGTCTTCTTTCCTTCGACAGAGATCTTCTTATCAGCAAACTGGACCGTTTCATCCTTGAAGGAATAGCTTTTAAAGCCTTCCGGTGCGAAGTCCTTCGGTCGGAGCGCTACGGTGAACTCGACATTTTTCTCTGCGGCCGCGGCACCGAATGACTGCTGGGCCAGAACGCCCACCTTTATTGTTTCATCTGGCACAAGCCGCTTTTCCGGAACGTTCAGCTTCACGGAAAGACGGGCCGGCATAAATTCCTCGACCTGGAATTCAAATGTTCCGATTGCCTTATCCGACCCCGGAATCTTAACCATAGCCTTGTATTTACCCGTCAGGGCTTCCATAGGGAAATCTAGTTCCCATTCCACGATTCCAGCCTTGCCCAGCATCCCGTTTAATTTCTTAAAGACTCTCCCGTCTGGCCGCTTAATCTCGCAAAGAATCGGGAATGTACCGGGAAGTTCCATACCTTTCCCGCGCACAATCGTCCTGACATGGGCTGTCTCTCCTGGCCGGTAGATGTTCCGGTCACCATAGACGAACGCCTCATACCCACCGCTTACATACGGTCTGCCGTCCACCGCGAAATCTGTCTCGGAAAGTACGGTCTCCTCAAGCTTGATAAAAGAAAGATCATCCGCAGACGATGCCGTCACCACGAAAGGCTTCTTTTCCCCAGCCCAATCGACATCTTTGAAGTGAAGGAACCCATTCCCGTCGGTATTGGCCTCAAGGATCTGCAGATTTTTCTTGCTGAAGACTTTGACACTGGCTCCGACCACAGGCTCAGCCGTCGAAAGGCTATTAAGCCAGACAAATAGGTCGTTTTGGGACTTCTTGACCACAATACCGAGGTTTGTTGCAATGATGAGACGGGATTCTCTTCGCCAGCTCTCCTGATCCGTCGATTGAGCTTCCAGAAAATAAAGGCCGTTCGCTTCTTTACCAAGAATATCCTTAAGGTCGACACGGACTTCGCCCTTCTCATTGCGTTTGAGCTTAGTCTCCAGGTTTTTTTTGACAGTGTCCGGACCGAGATCGCCCGGGATTGATCCATACCCCATGTTATTAAGGAGGAAGACAAGGTTATTATCGTAAACCTTGGAAATCGAAACCTCGATCTTGTCTATATTGACGGTCTCGACAGGCACAGTCTGGCTTCCATCAAGGAGAAGGTACTGACCGTTTGTCTTAAGGGAAAGCTCAGGTTCATAATCCGGAAAGACTACGGTCTCGGTCTTCCCGGTTCCAAGTTTCATTCCATCAAAGGACGGAATGCCTTTCAAGATCTCAACTTTGAATTCTTCACCCGGCTTGAAATCACCGTAAATCTTGAAACCCCAGCCAGCTTGCTCAAACCGGACAGGAATCTCCGGGGTGATCGTGACATATCCTTTGTCGGCTTGCGGACCCAGCTGCTTAGAGAAGCCAATTTCAATATAAGACCCGTCCTCCTCTGCCTTCGCTTCTGCCGAGGTCATCTTAAACTCAACATGAGCGGCGTCGGAGGCTTTGACAGAACGGCTCACTTGGAAGCGACTTTCTGAAGGACCCATTCTCCGTAGCATGTTTTGAGCCATACGCTTGATCTTACCCTGATATTCCAGGTGAGAAATAAGCTTCACAGCGCCGAGCGTCCAGAAGCAGAGTGTGTTGAGGGTGAGAAAAATCAGTATGATCCAGATCCATCTATTCTTCGGCAGGGCGGGCATTTTAGCGGTCCTCAGGTTGTTTTTGGGCAGACTTCGAGACGGGAGCGAAATTTTGGTGGGCTGACATGTTGCGATTCCTCTAAGTTAAGCGTTACTTTTCTGGCTTTCCGGTGGGTCTCTGCTTCCGTCTGTAAAACGCGGCGGTGACACTGCGGCTCACTGGGCCAGTATTAACGGTTAATTGCATAAAAACTGAATATCACAAAATATAGCGTGTTTGATCATTTTGCGATCATTCACGATTGTTAAGAATTCCGAACAGGAACAGCACCCCAAAGATCCCGAGAACAGGATGGATGCTCCACAGGAAAACCGAAACGCCAAGCCCCACGAGTACAATAAGACAACCCATACAACCTTTCTCCTTAATCGCCGTAATCACCGACGTATTTTCCATCGGGTGCCATCACAGCATGAGTCCCACCAACGTAAGTCCCGTCCGGAGCCATGGTAGCTCTACCGCCACCCACATAAGTTCCGTCAGGTGCCATCGTTGACCTGCTACCGCCTACATAAGTCCCATCGGGCGCCATTGTGGCTCGGCTACCCCCAACATAGGTCCCGTCCGGTGCCATGGTGGATCTGGAACCGCCCACATAAGAACCATCGGGTGCCATCGTGACATCACTGTCCGCGAAAGCGGTTACGGGCATTGCAAAAAGCATTATCAAAATCAGTGCTTTAATCATTTTGTCCCTCCCCGCTAAGAAACTCTTTTTGGTAATGATAGGGGTCAATACCTTCAGACGAAGGGTTCTGTGGATTAAACAGCCCAGACGGGCTTGCTACCTCGCTTGAAGGATTATTCGGGTTCAGACTTCCCGACGGACTGCTTACTTCGCTTGACGGGTTATTAGGATTCATGCTCCCCGAAGGGCTACTAACCTCACTGGAGGGATTGTTAGGATTCATGCTTCCAGAAGGGCCGGTATATTCACTGGAAGGATTATTCGGGTTAAACTTTCCGGAAGGACTCGAATATTCACTGGATGGATTGCTCGGGTTAAACATTCCGGAAGGACTTCCAAAGCTTTCGTCTTCCGCATAACCAGTTACGCAGGCGATCAGCATCATCACCCCAAAAACACAACGGATAATCGTTTTCATAGAAGTGTTCCTCCTCTTTGAAAAGAGTCTACACGACCATGGCGACAGCATTATGTCGCTTGTATTTTGTGAGCTATTTTTTAAGGAATACTAGGGCTAGGAGTGGAAAAAGAGGCTTATCCCCAGCGGGGACGGGAACCTTTGAGGTAGGCGTTCAGGAGCTGCCGAACCTTGATGTCGAGCTCCTTGGGCTTGATGACCCGGATATCAGGGATCCATTGGATAATGGTGCGGAGGACTTCGTTGAAGTTCGCCTGCGTCTGGAGGATAAGCGTGCCGTCTTTCTTCTCCTTCATGATCCGTTGCTCCGGGAAATAGATCTTCTTCTTGAAGTAGTGGGCAGCGTCCTTATCGATCTCAAGCAGGATCTTCTCCCCCGGCTCCTCACTGAACCATATGTTCACGCTCCGTTCGAGGGCCGCCTTCAGGTTCCGCGGTGGGTCGAAGGACTCATCCAGCAGCTCAATCCCTTTGATCTTTTCTACTCGGAACTTCCGGAACTGCCGCTTTCCGTCCGGCATGGCGAGCAGGTACCAGAACCCTTCAAAGTTCACCAGTTTGAGCGGACAAAGCCGGTGCCCTGCGATGCCTTTCGCGGATTCATATTTGATCAGGACCTTCTGCGATTCATTGACCGCCTGTTCCAGCTCTTTGACGAACGGGAAGTTCTTCATATGCGCCGGGATCTCGGGCAATTTGACAAAGAACGGCGAGGAATCTTCCCGCGAGAGGACCTTGCTCACGAGGCTGCGGAAGGATTCCGAGAAGTTTTTTCCGAGCGAATCCGCAATCTCATGGAAAAAGGTCAGTAGCGACGCTTCCTCGTCCGTAAGCATGAGTTTTCGTAGCGAAAATCCCGGCATAAAGCTATAAATCCCCTTTTCCTGTGTATCGAGCGGAAATCCTGTTAGATTCAAAAGGTCCAGATCTCGCTGTACGCTCCGGATCGAGACGTTGAACTCCCCCGCGAGCTCGCTCGAGCGAACCTTCCCGCCACCATTGAGCTTATTCAGAATTGAAACCAACCGGAATATCTTTTTATCGTAGTTTTTATTTTTCATACAGCAACTCATAAAAGCAGCTGCCATTTATTTTCATATTCTTCAGCCGTAGGCGTGGAAATAGGGTATTTCTCTCCCTTGATACCCATACGAAAGGTTCTCATTGTATTTTCACGACTATGAGACTCTTTCGAATCGAGCCATAACTGATGCTGATCTTTTACATATTGCGCCACGGTCTTGCTTGGCACGATAAAGAATCTTAAATTTTGTCCGTCGTTTGCAATATTCACAAAACAATAAAATAGATTCGGTTCTACCCATTTCTCATGTTTTTCACTCATGATCCAAGCACTTATAAACTTCCCAAAAAGCGACGACGAACCACCGGCACTTCTACTGCTCAAATAATTGGTTTTAACCTCCAGTTTAGTCATTTTGCCAGTACTGGGACTGGAAACCAAAATATCAACGCTTTTAGTATGCCCCAATGTCAGACTCGCATCATATCCCCGTAAAGCTAGTTGCGACAAAACTGCAAATTCTCCAGCGATCGATACTGAATTCTTAGGTAACTTTTCCATTTATTCTTTTCGCCCTTTTTGAGTATTCATACAAAACTGGAATGCTTATCGTTTGTTTGCTGCCAAGTCGCAAGCGAGAAAATTACGACATTTCTCCATTATGTTTTAACCTTTAAACTTCGAATGCCGTCTAAAAGAACCCTGGTTGCAATGCAATCGTCCTCGTTGTAGTCCAAAATACGCTGTTTGTGCGCCGGATCTCCTGATCGGATCCATTGGTCGAACCATTCGATCGAGGCGGCACCGGAGGGGTGTTTGTCACGCCATTTAAAACCAAGATGGACTGCCAGATCTTTTATGGAATGACTGTAGGTCGGCCACACGGTGGATTTCGTTACTACATCGTTATAAAGATCAATCCCCTTCTGGGGGTTAAAAAGAGCTTCGATATCGTCTTGGGAGCAAACATCCGGATATTTCTCCTGTAGCTTTCGATAAATAGTTCTTTCGTATTTCGAATAATAATAAAAGAGGCTATTCTCTCGCCCCGCCAAATATTGGAAAGCCAGATCAAAATTTTTCTTTTCTTCTTCCTTACCTGCGGCATCTGAAAAGAAGTTGATATATTTTTCTGTTGAGTTGTCACCACCCACACGCTCAACAAACCCATGTAAATAACAAATCTCCCGAAGAGGATCTGTTTCAATATCAAAAAAGATTTCAACTTCAGGCTGTGGCAAATCAACTGGTTTTAACAAATAGGGTTGCTTATCATTACTCGAGAGGAGCTTGGCTCTCCTCTGAAATTTAGCCATGGCATCCTCCCCGATACCTTTGATTTTTGGAAACCCTTGGCAGCAAGCAAAATCTTCTACTGTTTTCACATATGTGATCAGGCAGTCTCTTTTGCTTCGACCGAGCTCGGGGATAAGTGTGATGTCATTAGTCTCGATTAGAGTTTTTTTGCAGGTCGTCATCCAATAACACATTTTGCAAATGCTCGCGTAGGCAGGGAGTGCAGATACTTTATTTCTGGCAACAACACGCACAAACTCTAAAATCGATTGATAATACTCCCAGTAAGTCTGCGGGGTTTTTGGCCCCTGAGGAATTGAAAAATCATAACAGACTTCCTCGCCGTGCACATCCCACACGAAAGCATGTCTGTCGGCCGAAAGCCCCTTCTGTTCGAGAATGTCTGTGTAAAGCGCCAACTGTACTGCGTAATGCTTCTTGAGTTTTGTATCATCTTCACCGATGCTCTCTTCTCCCGCGCCTGATTTAATGTCACCTGCTATATATTTTCCTCCTTCAAGCCGCAGCAGATCGGGATCGCCAAGAAGGTCATCTGCTCGTATACGTCCACCCAAAATTAGCGGGGCTTTTTCCTGCATCGCTTTCTCAGTTAGTGCTTCCCTCTCTGCACTGGTCTTTCCCCTAAAACTCACGTGCTCTATTTGCAAACCGGTGACAACTTCATTCTCATAAAGATGCCCACGATCCCAAAGCATTTGAACAAATGGGTTAATCGGATCCCGTTTCGCCCTATCTTCAAAAAGATCAAGCGATACACGGGATGGACATCTAACGTAGTCATACAGCATTGAAGCTGTGATGGATGCGGCGGTTTTTTGCGTCATATTACTTATTGCCCCTTAGTCACACCTGAACAAATGAGTACCTTTATACATATTTCAGCCACTTAAATTTCATAAAACAGATCTAATTCTTTCCCGCACCTGTTCTGCAATCGCATCAGCCTCTTTGAATAAATCCATAACATTATTCTTTATCGATTCTAAACGCCCCATCTCTTCGGGACACGCATTCTTTATTTGTTCGTAATCAACTTGAGCAGGCAAGTATTTGGAAAAATACCGCTTGATAATATCGATTTTTGAGCCGGAATCGTTGCTGTTTTTTTTCCTTAAAAAGCATTCCCAGTCTCTGTTTCCTTTTTCAGAATTGCACTTTTTACAGCTTGGAAGAAGATTGCCGATCACATGCCCATACCCGGAAAACTGCAAATCTCTTACGAGTCCAAAAACGTGATCCCACGTCTCCGCTTCTGCTCCGCAATATACACATAACAAATCCTTTTCGGGATCTTGACCAAGCAAAACAACAGCTTCTTTGATCGTCTTAACATCGTATGAATCGCTTGGTGCTATAGCAGAAGCAAAGGCATGATTTATTGTAGTCTGCCTCTTTTTCATTATTGAGTACGGCTGCAAATGTGCTTTAATGCTGCAGATCTTCATAAAACACAGATAAGCTTTTTTATGCTCTTACTCAGATTACGCTGTATATCTCTTTCCCATAAACGAATTACCATCCAGCCACTCTCCTTGAGTTCTCTGGTAACCTGCTTGTCCCTCTGCTTATTCCTCACAATTTTCTGCTCCCAACAGCCACAGTTCGACTTCGGCATGACGCACCGGGTTCGATGGCCGTGCCAAAAATCCGAATCGACAAAAACGACTACCCTTTTTCTCCGAAAAACAAAGTCCGGCTTGCCAATAATCGTTTTGACATGCTTTGCAAAATATATCTTCCGCCTTCTTAACTCCTTAGCAAGCAACCGCTCCGGCTGGGTTCCTTCAGACCGAATGTTTTGCATATTTTTCCGCCTTTGCTCAGGCGTCAAATTATCCATACCATGCTTTCTTAATCGACTTTATAGAAATTTTTCTCTTCAGGTAATTTTATATTCGGAATCCATAAAGGCGATCCGTCCCATCCTTTTTCTTGCTCGCCATTAACCCTATACAATGTGAGAACTGGAGAATCTTTTACTCTGTCCCCTAACGCACGATCATCCGGCGACAAGAGCGTTCCGGTTCCTTTCGATATGCTGCGGTTCCGGCGCACAATCAATATTGCTTTATTCTGTGCGTGGCTGGCTTTTAAAGCTTTTATACAATTAACGAATGCCTTACTCGACCAATCAGCTTTTGATTCGCTCTCGAAATTTTCAAGAAGAGTAATAGCCCCGTTTAAAGTGGTTTCATACATGTCCGCCCCGCTGTATTGCTCAAGCATGTCGTCCACCTGCTTCACGTGTTTTCTTTTAGGAAAACTTGGAAAATAATTTACTCCGCCAACAACAACAGCCAAAACTTCATTATTAACAACATTCGATCTCGTCGGTTTTATGCCCGGCGGATAAAGCAAGCTGATGTCCTCTGTGCTTGTGCTTGTGATTTGTCCTAAAAGGGCTTGATTCCCGGAGTTCAACTCAATAAATAGTTTTAGCAGGGACGGCGGAAGAAATAGCCTCATTAAGTCTGGGTCCCTATCATAACCAAACATTCTGCAATGCTGCCAAAAAGTATCCGCCTGAGGAACCTTAGCTGTGCGACAGTAATACACTGTTTGCAATACAGGGAACGTTACGCCGCGACCAAGACTATTCCCCCCCACAATAATGTTCATGCCTTTAGAGCAATCAACTACATTGCTTCCGATTGAATTCATCACAAATATCTTAATTTTTTCTTCGCTAAGACTTTGCTTCAGAAAGGCGTTGATTTTATCAAAGCCAATTAGATCAGCTTTTGTCTTGAGAAGATCATCCCAAGATTCCCTGAGCAAATAACTCATCTTGTTCTCGGAAACCGCAATAAGCATCTCATTGAGGTATTCGCCCAACCTCCGAGCGATTTGGGTGTGGTCTGCAATTCTGACACTGGGATGCACAAGAAAATTACATGCTGTCGCGCTCTTCGACAACAAAATATGTGCCCCAGTCACCAAAAAGGACAGAAGAGACGAACTGAGACCCTCAGAGATTAGCTTTCCTTCATTCCTTAAGTCATCCAATTCATTTTCGGGGGTCAAACGAATACACTTCGAAGGCGGATCGCAATAAAAAAAGTCGCCTCCTAAATAACCGGCCCCGGGCGGAAAATAGTGAACAAATGAAGGCCTCCAGCCAGACGCGCTCGCCTGCAGAAATAAAGACTGGGGGGTAGCCGTTACCTGAAGGTACATACTGCTATTGGCAAGCTTCTTCATGCCTTCGAGATGACGATTGATCGCGCTCTGCCGTTTTTGGTTAACTTTCGTGTTCAGACTGGCGGCATCGCCCTCATCGTCAACAATAAACAGTGGCCGCCCCTCACAGAATCTGGAAGCAGCCAAATTATCTTTCCACCGCTTAAGAACCCGGTTGTTTTTCTTTATTACAATCATGACCGGTTTACGAACCTTAGATTCCATAAACTTCACATCTTCATCTTCCCCGCAGACGATGAATGTATCTAAATAGCGCACTGCCCGCTGAAGCGTTTGCTCATGCAAATAAACATTATCCGTTGTAAGAAAAACAAAGATTGAAAAACCTTCATCAGCTGCAGCAGAAACAAGTCCAAATGCTTGCCTCGTCTTTCCGCTTTGTACGTTACCTAAAAGCAGACCTGTCAGATGATCACGAAAGGAAAAAGTCTTGATGTGTTTCGGAATTAAAGCGTCGATTGTATTTCTAATCGGGGACGTAAGACCAGGCGAGATTGCTTCTAATTTTCTGAGATAACTTTCAAAATGGCTTCCCATTTACACCTTGAAATCTAATATCCACGCAGCAGGGTTCGAGGTAGCAATCAACTCAAAGTTATTCCTTCCATAACTCCTCAAAGTTTCTGACGTAACAGGCTCTCCGACTTTGAGGGCGCCGTTATTCTCAAGACGTCCTTTGAGCCAACGTCCTAGAATTTTAAGATCGGGCGTAGAGCGAAAATTCTTGCTGTAATCCCCGCTGATTTTGCAGTCGAACTTCCATCCGTCATCGGTATAGACGGTGATCGTACTTTTTTGTTTTCGTCCAGCCTTGGGATAGCCCGGCTTATCAGTGATTTCCTTGGGCACTATAAGCTCGACTTCATACCAATGCCGTGGCTTCACAAAACCCTTTTTATTCTTCCGCCCCTTGCCGAAAAAAACATTCAAACTGCTCCTCGGAGCTATCTCTGAGCTTTTAATTGGTATCTTAAAAACACTGTCGGTCCTATTCAAAAGCACCGCATTCAAGTCTTCGCTGGAGGTTCTGACGACTCCTTCTTGATTGTCCAGAAGTGTGTTTTTCCCCTCAATAATTTTCGGCTCATATCCCAGCAATGGAACACTGGCATCCTCCGACAGCTTCGTGATAAAGCCATCAATCTCATTGACCATTCCTTTCTCGCTAAGAAACAAATCGGTCTCATAGTGATTCTGGTCATCAAGAATACTGCTCAAATTCGAGGACCCTAAGATGCTGGCAAATGGAACTCGCTTTTCTTTTAGAAAACTGCAGACTTTCCCGTGAAACTTGAATGCTTTAACAACCCTGACTTCACCGAGACTATTGCTCCTCAGATATTCATCGAGATATTTAGCGGCATCAATCTGTGATTGGGTAAATCCTTCAAAACCGTGCATACCTATTACGAGCTCTAAAAATGATTTCTTATTCGCCTCCATAATTTTCTTTAATTCGGCCAATGCCTCTGTCGAAATATACCCGGAAGCAATTTTAACGCCGTCAGAGCTTTGGAATAAATCGTCAAAGCAAACTTTCGTTTTCCGTTGAGAACAACGCACCGGCGGTATATTTGACAAAAGAAGCTCCATCAGCACACCCCAGCTAGATTTTTTTCTTCGACAATGAACGCCATGCGTTTTTTCACAGAAATATTTTTAAACTTTTGGTAAGCAAGCTTCAAGTCGACCGGCTCATATTCCCCGCGAAAAAGCGGCATTAAAGCTTTAGCTAGTTCAGCAACTCCCTGTGGCGGGACAGCATTGCCGATTTGCCTTCTAACCTCGGCAACCGATCCAATAAACTCAAAACTATCCGGGAACGATTGGAGCCGTGCACGTTCACGATTTGTTAGGGGCCTGGGTTCGGGATAATGATAGCCCCAGGTTCCGCCTCCACCCGCAGCAATAATTGTTTTTGCCGGCTCGTCTCGGTGAATTCTGCGGTAGACATGACTAATCATGCCCTTAACATAATAAGGGCTGTCCATTGGGATATTAGTAAAGTTACCGCCTTCAGAAATTAATCCGAGCATTTTGACCGTTTTAGGTGCAATCTTCATTTTTTCATTATTAGATTTAACGCTTAAGGCCCCTTTTAAAGCCATTCCGGCAGTAACATAGGGTATTGCGCCTTTCGGCCCATGCGTAGGCTTGGGATGATAAAAATCAAACCCCGTATCAATGCGTATACCAACGATCAGGACCCTTTCCCTAAATTGTGGAACGCCATAATCAGCAAAATTATAAAGCTTGGGCTTTACGACGTACCCGGGGCAAATGCTCTCAAAATCAGTTACGATCTGTTCAATTGCTTTGCCATTATTAGCCGTCAAAAGACCTTTGACATTTTCCGCAACGAAAGCTTTTGGTTTCTTAGCGGCCACAAATCTCAAGAAACTTTTGTACAAATTCCCTCGTTCGCCATTAAGCCCTGGCCTCTTCCAAATCATAGAAAAATCTTGGCATGGGAACCCCCCCAAAATCAGATCGCAGGCAGGCACTGCATTAGGTTTATCGGGGACAACTTTCTCAATATCTCCGCAATGCATAACATCACCCAGATTATGCCGATAGGTTTTTGCGGCCCACTCGTTGAAATCATTTGCCCAAACAACGTTGTATCCCTGTTGATGAAATCCAAGGTCGAGCCCTCCACATCCAGCGAACAGAGAGACCACTTTGGGCGCTTGCCGTTTTTGGGAGCCTTTTATATTTCTTTTCATTGATTTCTTTCTGGGGTTAGCACGCTTAAGATTGCGGGAACTCCGGAAATTCCGGGAAACATCTTCTTTTACCTATGGCTTCCCTAGAACATTTCTGCGAACAAAACTTCGCCGCATGCGCTTGGTATCCGCTTTTTGAAGATCGGAATTTTTTACCACACTGTTGGCATTTCTTGACCGGAGAATCTCTCCGTTTAGCAGGCTTTACCATAACGCACAACCTCCCGATTATTACTGACTTTTCTAAGCATATAAACTTTTCCCCTTAAGCAGAGGACGTTATAATTTCGGAATTATACCATATCTGCTGATGAATTATAGGACTTACAAGCCTCAGGGTAAGGAGTCTATCTGGCGGACGCGACAACGTCATGTCGCCAATATCTCGTCATGGGAAGGTTTATATGTTCCACGGGATCTGAATCTCGTGAACCGACGAGATTGCGACATCCGCTATCATCGAGCCCGAGGATTGAACCGAAAATAACGAACGTCGTAAGAATTGATGCGGTTGACTAATTTGCCAAGGCTCTAAAAATTCCCGCTTGGAAACTTCTGCGGTTTTAAAGACTAAGTATCGCGCCTTATTAAGCAGCGCCTATCTTGCCCTGGGTTCTGTAATTTCTTTCCTGTTGTTTCTGAACCTCAAGTTGATTACGCATAATTTCTTCCTGATCCCTCATGAATGAAACTTGCGACCTTTTAAAATTATCATCAGAAACGGATGTCTTATGCGTTAAATAGATTTGAAATCCGATCATCACCAACTGAAATACAGCGACGACAAAAAAAGCGATTGTCATCCAAAAGTTTCTGTCATCTATCATTTTAATAGAATCGGCGAGCTTATCGATGGAGCCGCCTGTTCCTTTCAAGCCGGAAGCTATTTGATGACCGACTTGAACTGTAACCCCAGTGTTTTCTTTAGTTGCATCAACCAGACGTTTTGTTTCGTCCTCTAATGTTGTCATGCCTTCACCTCGCTTTTTTTCTTAAGCGTTCCATGCATTTTGCGTTCGTTTGCAAAAAAAATCGCCAACGAGTTTTTTCTCGGCTACAAATTTTTTACGGCGAAAACAGGTAAATTTTATCAACGCGTTGCTGTAGATTGCGTATCTATGGCTGGGGCCCCACTGGTTGCTTGTGAATTCTGTGCGGGTTTGCGCTTCAAATTAATGTTGGTCTTGGCACAACCACAGCGCAACCCGTCGGGAGACTCTCGATCTGGAGAAACACGAAAATACTCGGCACAGGTTGGACAACCAAAACCATCTAGCAGTTCGTGGTATGCCGTTACAACAGGCTGGAAATCATTTTTGGTCAGATTTTCCCAACTGTTATAGTGAACAGCCGCATTTACTTGCCACTGTTCGACGTTTGTTTTAGTTACTAGCGCAGAAAATGCTTTATCAAGAGCTTCGAGCTGCTGAAAGACGTCCTGCTGTTTCCAAGAATTTGCAACATTCTTACCAAGCCGGTACAAATCCTTCAGACGCCCCACCGCCGCAGGTAAAAGTTCCCCTAGTTGATACTGGGCATCGCCACGAAATTCTACTGGCGCGCGCAGTCGATGGCACAATTCCCAGGATTCGTATTCCAGATAGTGCCTGAGAAGCGCGGCGGCTGCCCGGACATCGTTACTGTTCAGATATTCGGATATTTTTCCCCATAAATCTGCTCCATCCCAACGGGTCGGCCCTTGATCGACATTCCAAGTTCTAAATTGCACAGCAGCTCGGCTTCCAATAAGCCCTTCAGTCCTCATATGACGGAGCCAGATAGAGTCATGTGTGGTCATGATAAATTGCGTGTTGGGAAATTCTTTTTTCAGAAGCGTACACACTTCGCGTCGATGGCCCGCATCTACCGACATCAAAACGTCATCCAGAACTGCAAAAGTGAATCCAGCGCCCTGAAGGTGCTTCATCAGTGCTAAATACAAACATAAACCCATGCTGTCTTGGTGCCCTTCGCTGTGATAAGCCCCCGGTGGGAAGAACCCTCGACCATAGAATTCAACATCGAAGCCAAGCTTTCCCATTGATGGAATAAGTTTTGCTTTAAATTTTTCTTCGTCGTCGCTATTTATAGAACTATACAAAGAAGAAAAATCTTTTTCGACGGCCTCGTAGATGCTGGTTAAGACTTTGTCGCTCGTAGAAGTGTAAACATCCAGTACTTGTCGTGTCCGCTGAGCTATTGCTTTAATAGCGGCTCTCTTTCTTACCGCATCCCGTTCTACCTCTAGACGTTCCTGGGCAATTGTTAACCAATCGCGCGCCGCATCTTGTTTAGTTGGCTCTGGAAGTTTGTTCACTATCTTTTCAAGTTCATTTATTGCCTCGAAGACCCCCTTGGGCACCATCGCTACTTTGGATAGCACCGTGATAGTATCAGCAAGTGGCACGATGTTGGCCAGCCGCTCAGCTGTAGATTTGCATACCCCTTTAAAATCTGTCGCAGCTTGTATTATCTGAGCATTTCCAGTAAGCGCAGCATAACGGGCTAAAGCACTGATCGCGAAATCCGCTTTTTCAAGACTTTCAATTAATGGAATGATCTTATTTTCTGCATCGTCACGTTTTTTGGCGATTTCTTGCAACCGAGCCATTTTTTCTTGTATACGCTTTTTGAGTTTGTCCGGGTTCCATTCGACATCGCAAAAAGGACAAGTTTCATTCTCAATGAGCTCAAATCCTGTGGTGTAAAAAGTTTCTTTTTTCACGCTTGCGAAAGCGATAGGGTCCGCGACAAGTTCTTCCAAAGCTTTTTTTGCTTCGGAAACATGCAATACGCTAGATTCCATCGTAAGCTCGGCAACCGCTTCGCGGGCAGCTTGAATGTCGGCCAAGATTTGGGTCTTTGCTACAGGTTGAGGCTGAGTTGGTCCTGGAGTGGCCATTCCATCCTTGAAGGATGTTGTTTCGATTAAATCGGTAATGGCCGACAAACCTAGGAAGGCACGCTGAGTGTTTACCGCCATTAGAACTTTTTCTTGCGTGAGTTCTGTAACTCCTAAAGCCTGCATCAGATTTGCACGAGCTTGAGTGACGGCAACATCAAGAGGTGTGACCTGCTTTTCGTAACTATTTGCTAGCTTCTGAAAAGCGGCTCTTACCTGTTCTATCTGATCCAAATGAAGAAGCGCACGGACTTCTTCGGCACGCTTACCTGGCGTCGCTATCACGTACCGGATTAACTGTCTTCGCGAAAGAACAAACTCAGGATGTTGCTCCACCTGTCGCAGCACATTGATTACAGCAGGCTCGCTTGGTACGATAAGCAGGCTCGTGGGCGTCTTTACGTTTCTTTCGATCGTAACCGTTTTGTTTAGGCTTGGAATTGTGATTTTGAGCGATACGCGCGCTTTCTCAGGATCGTTTCTTTTGTCAACATGAGGTGCGTGTTGCTTTACAGACACCTCACCCATTCCTTCCCCAGACAAACGCGTCACGTTTCCAGTCAAAGCAAATTCCAGGGCATCTACTATGCCGCTTTTACCTGTGCCGTTTGGACCGCAAACAGCAAAGTTTTTTTCCTTAAAATCCAAGGTGAGTTCACGAATGCCACGGAACTCTCGAATTGTAATGGATTCGATTTTTATCATGCGGCCATATCCTCGCCGAGGATCGCGTTCTTCAATGCTCGGTCGGTGAAAGCTTTATCTTCCAAAAGGGTTTTGCGTAAACGGTCGACGAGCTCGGACGCCACACCATTTTCCGTTAAGGTTTGAAGAAAGCTACCAAAAATCTGCGCTGGGACATCCGGTAGTTTTTCAGTTGGAGGGCTGGATGCAGCACTTCCAGAGATTTCTTTTTCCATGCAAGCTCCTTCGATTTAGTACGGATAACCACTAAATTCCAGCACTCAAATTCCGGGGACTCATCACTTGATTCTATTCCCCCACACGAACTACAGCCCACAGACAATAGCCAATAGCCTACAGCCCGATCCAATTCAATGCAGGATTCTCTGCTCGTTGGGGAAAAGTTTCAAGAAAAATTAAGGATTTTTCGGGCGGTTTTTAAAGCGGGACGGGCGAATGTCGCCTTCTGCATAAATAGCGACAACTTTAATCGGCCTTCTTAGGAGCTTCGGAAAAATCAATGTTTGGAAAAGCCTGTTGTAAATTTGAGCGGATATCGCTATTGAACCCCGCGAGCCCCTTCCGCAATACCATTAATGAACTCTGCCCTAGAAGACGAATGAACCGGGCGCATGTCGATTCGGAAGGATCGATGAGAAGCCATTTGCACTTTTTGTTAATATTAAATGCTGTCATCATTTTCGATCTAGCTTGAGCATCACCTTCCGGTAGTGAATATCCAATCATAATAATGCAGTCAGCCTCACACAATCGCTCAAAAAACTTGTTCCATTGGGGCTCAAGTAATTTGTAAAAGTCACCATGGTATTTATAAGCACTGGGTTCTAAAATCACAGGCTGATCCGGACAATTCGGAGTTTTGGAATATTCGGCCCACTTCTTTTCCAGATCACCTGAGGACGCAAAACGTACATAGGTGAGCCGATTTCTTATCATCCACCAATTAATCCCGCCGTGAAGTTTCAAGAAAAGGTGCTTGGACCAGCCGCCATACCAATTATCTATGGAGATAGCCAACGATGGATTAAGTCTTGAGCCCGGGCCAGCATATGGCTGCCAATACCAGAATGAGGCGTCAAAAACGCAGTCCCAGTTAAATGATGCCCATGTGACTTGTTCGAATTTTTCATTACAAACTTGTATTAATGGGTTGAGATGTGCTGCCCTCGTTGATTTACCTTCAAAGACAGCACGCATAATGAGAACATAAAGCCGCTTTCGGAATTCCGCGAAAAGATTAGGCTCTGGAGATTCCTTACAGTTCGGTTCGTTTTCCCAATCTCTCAAAATCGTAAGCATTTCTTCGATGGTCACAGATTGGTCTGAGGATTCAAGGGTATGGCCCCGGGGGGCCCAAAAGATTTCATCCAACTTCTGCGCAAGGAATGGATCCTGTTTGAGATACTGACGAGCCCATCTGTCTTTAAACATCCCTTGCAAAGTCGGCACACCAAAATCAGACGAAGCGCCAGCCCCAAGAATTACTACTGCTTTGCTCATATTCCCCTCAACAGGCTCAACAAGATTAAAAAAGAGATCCTAGCTTATACTTCAGGATAAGCGGGCGCAAGACGGGATCTTTAGCATATTGCCGAAGAATATCCTTCGTGACAGCCCGGAGCGCCTCTTCGATGCCGGGAAGCGGGTTTTGGGGCGGAACAGCCACTGAGACGCCCGTAATGTTTCTGACATAAATATTCCCGCCCAAAGCATCGAACACTCTTAATTGCAGCGTCATCCGGATCGCTGAGGATGTGTCAGTGATACCGATCTCCTTGATTCGCATCACAAGTAATCCGCCCGACTTCTCAGGCGCCGCAAAAACGTACGGCGACTCCCCGTCTTCCGTAATCACTCCGGCGATCTTGAGCCCGGCATTTTCCTCAAGGTTCTCCGCAATGCACTTCATCACGATCCCGATGTGATCAGGCGGAGCCTGAGCAACGGATTTAATATGTTCGTCGCGATCATCACCCGCAAAGACCGGAAGAGGCACCGGGGTTGTTCCACAGCCGCTCATCACCGCAAGAATAGCGATTAAAATAGCCGCTTTAACGGACCGGCGCATGGCAAACATGTTTCGAGGCTTTCTCATAGGATTCCTTACTGCCAATGTCAAACCATGCCCCTTCGAAAACAACACCGAAGACAGGTTCCTTGTCAGTCAACCAGGCAAAGAAATCTCCGATCCGATCAGGGTTTCGTTTTTCGATATCGAGGTATTCATGGAGCCTGAGGCGTGCTTCCGGAGACATGTGATAAACACCCACACTCACCTTCGTGGAGGCCGGAGTGGCCGGTTTCTCGGCAAAGCGGATGATCTTTCCGGTCTCGTTCATTTCAACCACGCCATATTGGGACGCTAACGCCTTCTCCCGGACATCATAGAGACCTATGAACGTGCAACGGGAGTGCCCCAGACACGGCAGCAGAAAATACCCGATCGGGAAATCAAAATAATTATCCCCGCAGAAAACAAGAAAACTCTCCGGGGTTCCCTTGGACGGCCTAAGCGCCAACTCCAAATCCCGCACGGCTCCCAGGCGCTTCTCAGGATCATTGACCCCGTTATGGATGATGCGGATCGGCTTTTGATAAAAGGCTTCTTTCTTCCATCTCTTGAAATCCTGGTAGAAGCGTTTACTGCTAACGATGACGATCTCGTCAATGATCGGGAAACGATCAAGCTTCCCGACCAGGTGATCAAGCAGAGTCTTATTCCCAAGCTTTAAAAGCGCTTTCGGGATATTTCGCGTAAGAGGATAGAGTCTTGTTCCAAAACCAGCGGCGAGAATGATGGCTTTCATAGAGTGATTGATTCCTCCTGGGGTTCAAATTGGATTGGCAGACACCAGCACATGTTTTCTTTGACTGAATTTAAAGACACTCTCAAATCCTGTATCCGTCGCCCATCGCTTACCTTGTGAAAGAGCATCGCAAGCTCGCTTTCAAACGACCGGTCGTTTTCCTCATGCAGTTCCACGGATATCATTTCCGCCACCCACCCTTCGCAGACGCAATCTCCGCCTCTGCCCGCATCCCGTATTTAATGTCAGGAGGCATTTCCTTAAGACGGATCGCGCAGGCAACGACATGCTTGATCTTGAAGACCTTTTCAACTTCATCCCTTGCCCGCGGCGCAATGCGGATCACTTCCCCCGAAAAGGTTTTTCCACGGAATGCGTTGAATTTCGCCTTGACCGGATCACCGAGCGAAACTTTCGGGATCATCTTCTCGAGGATTAGCATCTCAAGGAAATACGTGTCCGGATCCGCGAACTCGAGCACGAACTCCCCTTCCTTAAGCGGACTTCCGACCTGTTCGCTCGGATCCGAAAGCAGTATCCCGTCAAACGGCGCTTTGAGCTCCAACGCTTCCACTTGCATCTTGAGAAAACCGATCTCGGCCTCGGCGGATTCCATCTCTTTCGCCTTAATTGAAACCGTCTGCTCCAACTCTTCAAGGCCATAAACGGTACGTTCATGTTCCGTTTGTCCGATCACTCCGTTCTCAAAAAGGATGTTGCTGCGGTCCTTTTCCTGCGTCAGAAACCCCGCCTTCTTCGTAAGTCGGTCTTTATCCAGCTTTAAAATCTCAAGAGCAAGTTTCTTCTCCTCCAAACGCTGTTTGATGTCCAGATTCTCGAACCGGGCGATTACTTCCCCTTTTTTCACCCGATCACCCTTCTGGTGAAGTAGCTCTTTGAGCATTCCGGGACTGGAAAGACCGATCCTCGCGAACCGCTCCGCCTGCAGAATGGATTCCCCCTTAATGACCGGCTTCGGCCAGAAGAGAGCCCCTAAAAGAACGGCCAGCACTAAAATAATGATCTTCATCTTCCCCTTTTTAGGAGGTTCTTTTTTCTCTTCAAAAAGAGCGGGTTCTTTTTCCTGAGTATGGATTTCTTTTTGCGTCATATTCTTAATCTCTCCTTATTTGAATTAGATCCATGCCTTGCACCGTTCCGGAACCGACCTTGCGGTCCAGTACGCAACGGGAATGGAAAGGATCAGGCTTGTCAAAAGGGGCGTTGCCTGCCAGATAAAGTAAGGCGTTAGAAATAGGCAGAAATACAGGCCCGAAAGACCCGCTGCGGTCCCCGGCCAAAGGACCTTCGCGGTATTTTGAAAGTTCACTTTGGCAAAGGGATTTTTTGCCATAGGCTTCCAGTGAAGTTTCCTCAGCGGGATGCTTGAGATGTCCAGGGGCGTGTAGAAAACATTGTTCAGGGTGAGGAACGTCGAAACAACCAGTTCGTAGAGAAAATCCTTCAGGTCCTTCAAATTTTTCAGCAGGCAGAGCTTGTGAAAATAGACTACGGCAACGCTGAAAAGGAGCGTCCACTTAAGCTTGCTGTTCGTGCAGGCGCCGAGCCAGATGGAATCGATCTCGAAATGGATAAGCTCACCCGCAAGACAGGAATGAGCCAGAAGACCGAAAATGAGCCAAATGAAAAAAACGACATCGGCCACATAAAGATAGATCCCAAAGAACGCGAGAAACCGCGAAGCAAGGCTAACTCGGGGCATAAAAAATAACGGGATACCCTGCAGCGTTCCCTGAGCCCACCGCCGAGCTCTCGCCCTCGCCTCAAGATAGTTCGACGGCGCTTCGTCATACGCATGAACATCCGCGCAGAACGCCACACGGTATCCCATTTTGTCCAAAAGGACCGTATCCCAGTTATCATGGGAAAGCAGCCCTTTCGGAAGTTTGATCCTCGAAAGAAGTCCAGCCCGCGCCAGGTGATGATGTCCGAAAGAAATGGTCCGGCCAAAGATCGCCTGGAAGGACATAAAATTGAATCGCTGAGCGAAATTCGCCCCGATCTTTTCGAAACGGGCGTACCAGCTGCTGGCGTGAGCGATCTTGATGAACGCCTGAAAGATCGCGATGTCCTTGTTCTCCGGATGCTCGGCCTTTCTGAGAAGCTTGAGAAGCGTCCCCTTGGGAATCATCCCATCGGCATCGCAAACATAGAGATAGACGTATTCAGGATGCGATTCCAGAAACTCCGCGATATTTCCCTGTTTACGTTCAACGGGAGCTTCCCTTCGTCTGTAAAAAATACGATCCGGATGGCTCGCTTGAAGTCTTTGGACGATCTCCCGCTCATAAGGTTCAAAGTCGGCCGAAGAATCGGACAGGACCCAAAGATCAACATTCGAAAGCTTGTTCCCCGAAAAGGAGTACTCGATCCGTTCGAAGAGACCGTGGGATTCATTGCGAACGGGATAGACGATCGCGGTCTTCGGAAATTCTTTGATGTAGGCTCCCTTCAGTGCCGTTTGTTTAAGGAACGGCCGAAGAACGCTCAAAGAGAAAAGAAACGCCACGTCAAAGAATAAAAATCCGAAGCCCGCGACCCAGAGGATCCCGAACCAACGGGATTCCTCCGTCCATACGATCGCCGACGACACGAGCCACACCGCAAAGCATGTCAGGAGCGCGACCGCGCCAAGAAATAGCGCGGTCCGGGTCTCCGGACTTAGCGGAAAGCGGCCAGCCGGGATCGCTGGAAAGGATCTCACGATCTATCCTCCTCACCTTCCGCGAAAGTATTCGCCGAAGATGTTGCCATTTCCGTTGGTTTGAAAGCCTGGGTCCGTTCAAGACGCGCCATTTGTATCCGATATTCAGCTACCGCCTGAACGGCAGCTGATCGCGCCTCTTCTAATGCGATAAAGGAATCAAGAAGTTCCCCGGCGCCTTTACCACCCGTTACGAGACGTGTTTTCTCATTCTTGTAGTTTTCCTCATTTTCTTTGAGAAAAGCGTCCGTCATCCGGATCTTCTGGCGCAAAGCCCGCGCTTCATGAAAGAGCCGCCTGATCTCTTTTCCATGCTCCCGGATGCGGATATCCTCGGCCCATTTGGTTTCCTCGATCTCCTGCTCCTTCGCGCGGATCTTGGAACCGAGCCGGCCGAAATCCCAGATGTTCCATTTCCCTTCGATCCCTACGATCACGCGATTTGTATCCACATACACGTCCCGGACACTGTTCCATCGCGTTGAGAGGCTGATTTTCGGGAATCTTTCCGCTTGAAGAGAACGTTTCTCCTGCTGCTTCGCCAGGATCAGGAGAGACCCTTCTTTGTAAACCGGATCGGTTTCACGCGCCGCGCCAAGAAACGACTCAAGCCCGCTTTCAACTTCCTGAATACTGCCGTACGTCTGAAGATCGAGGCCTTCTCCTTCCCCAATCCCCACCGTTTCCCGCAGGACCGTGAGCAGGTAGTCGTAGGTCTCCTTGTGCTTCACCAGCGAATGCTTCACGTTTTCAAGATGAGATTCGATCTTGAAGGCTTCAAGACGCGGAAGCACCTCTTTCCCGGAAAGCTTCTTGATCCGCTCACACTCCGCTGTAAGCTCCTTAACCTCTCCCTGGGCGATCCTCGTAAGCTCCTTTTCCGCCAGGACCTGCGCGTAAAGGACTCGCACCGCAAGTTCCAGATCGAGTTTTACTTCTTCGAGCCGGAGTTTCTCGACCTCGTAAACGGCGCTCTGTCTCTTTTTTTCCGCGACCGCTTTCCCGCCTTGAAAGATCGGCTGCTCGATCCCGGTATCCAGATAGGACAGGAACGTCCTCTCTCCCGTGGCAGCGCCCGCTTGGACATCCGCCTTGATCTTTGGGTAGAACTCGGCAAGCGCCCCCTTATACAGGGCTTCCTCCTTTCCAAGACGCGCGAGTGCGCGTTTTATCTCACTGGAGTCCTTAAGCGCGTTTGAGACCGCTTCGTCAATGCTAAGAAGCGTCCCCGACGGCCGCAGCACCGCCGATTCCGCCGCGTACGCGCTGAAGGATGCGGCCAGAACCGTTACCGCGAGTCCAAAGCAAGCAATTCTCCTCCAAATACTTTTTCCCTCTTTGAAACACTTCGTCATGAGTCTTCCTCCTTTACCTTACCTTTGAGAAAATCCCGCGCTTCTGATTTATTCCGGTTTCTTCTCGTTTTCCAATTTTGCTCCGAGTTCCGCGACCCCTTCCTGGAACGCCTTGAAATGCCTCGGAAGGATGCTGATCCCGCGCTTCGCGGCGAACACCTCGTCGTTCTCCTCGTTTTTCACGAAGAAACGGATGTCTCCCCGCAATTTTCCGTTCACTTCCACCACCGTGAAATGCAGCTCCTCTCCGCTCCGGGTCGGGACGACGCGCACTCTCTCTTTTTCAACAAAACCCTTGTTCTTTTTTTCTTTGTCCATTTTTTTCTCCTTTTTGTTTTGATTTACACGGCTTCAAGCAGAAAAACAAAGATCGGCTTTGAAGCCTCCGCTGTGACGGACTTTTCGACGTTCACACTTCTTAAATTCTTGCGCGCCTCATCCGAAAGGCCTTGCGCGACGTTAAGCTCCAGCTGGTCCTGCATGCTGAAAGGATCCTGTGAACGGCCTCCCAGAAATAGCGCACCCATGGAAAGGACGGACTCCCCGATCGCTTTCACCATTTTCATGTCCGTTTGTTTTTGCACCTTCCCTTTGATCCCCGCCGCTCCGTCTTCAGAAAGCGCAAGCGCGTTTACCCGGATCTCGCGTCCGTCCGGGAGCACCAGGAGATGGAACCGGACATTGATCCGGTCAAGGGACTTCAGGACGCTCGCATCCCCAAGGAATTTCGAGCCTCTGGGAATCACGACCTTGTCCCCGGCCATGAAGTCTTTGGAAAGGACCGCCACGACAGGCGCGTCCACGTTAAAACTGAAAACCCGATCTCCCAGGAGTGCGGGGATCTTGGTTCCGGACGCGAGCCCGAGCTTCACTTTCTCTGTTCTTTCGGTCCTCGTCTGGAGTTCCCGCTCCGGCTCCTTCTTGAAAAGGAAAACACCCATAGCACTGTCGAGTTTTCGCTTAGTCCCGGGCAACACTTTCAGGGGTTTTATGGATTCAACCGTTTGTTTCGATTTCGAATACGCGCCTATCGCGCGTTCCATGAAAGTCGTGGTCATCGCCACCCGGGTCTCTTCCGGGGCCTCAAGACTTTTGACCTTTGACTTCGGAGCTTTATGGTTCAGAAAAAAACCCGCGATAAGAAGGATCACTAACGCGGCGCCCAAGATCACCCATCCTTTCTCAGAAAAGTTCCTGAGCTTGAACCAGCTCTTTTCGAGACCTTTCAGAGGCGCTGAAAACCCCGGTTCCGGAGGAACGGGCGGAGTGTTTTTCTTTTTGAAGAGCTCGAAGAACTTTATCATTCGAACCACCGGAACCCTTTCAGCTCGATATCCCGGCCGGTGCCCGGCTCCAAAGCGTCCTCAAAAATACGGAAGACCGGTTTTTGTCCTTTCCCGAGATTCCGGGAATCAAAGACGATCACACCGTAGACGTAGCTGTCGGGCTGGATACATTTGGAAAGTTCCAGTTCGGAAGGAAACTCGATATTCCCGGATTCCTGGTTCTTTAGGAGAAGCTTTCGCTCGTA
>Ga0265297_10002022_pt1 | contig 43491 bp, 47 predicted proteins | sample Munlanlwell13791_FD_192502 | JGI IMG/M metagenome (GOLD analysis project Ga0265297, IMG submission 192502) | Leachate microbial communities from a municipal landfill in Southern Ontario, Canada - Leachate well 137-91 | ecosystem: Engineered > Solid waste > Landfill > Unclassified | place... | reverse complement strand
AATAATGAGTACGATTTTGAAATTCGCGATGGTGCGGCTCTCGGCCCCCACGCTGGAACAATTTGCTTTGATCCCTTTACTAAGGAATGCCCGGCCTTACACCAAAAAAATCAGGACGGAATACCAAAAACGGCGCGACGTCGTTTTCAAAGCTTTGCAGAAAATGAGGGGCGTAAAATGCCGTAAACCCAATGGCGCTTTCTACATCATCGCCAAACTGCCAATCAAAGACGCCGAAGATTTCGTCAAATTTTTACTGACTAAATTCCGATACCAGGGCCAGACTTTGATGGTTACTCCGGCGAAAGATTTTTACGTCACCAAGGGCCTAGGCCGAAACGAAATCCGGATTGCTTATGTCATCAACACCAAAGACCTGGGGCAAGCAATGGTAATACTGCAAAAAGCATTGGCTGAATATAGGAAATAAAAAATCAAGAAAACAAGAAATCAATTGCTAAAACAAATTTTCTTTCTTGATTTCTTACTTTCTTGAATCAACCAAAACTAACGCCACAACTCTTGGGCCGCTTGCCAAATTTGGGAGTGGCCTTTTAGTTTGAGCCAATACCAATATTCTGCCCCCCAGAGGTAAACAGATTTGAAACCAGTTTTCCGCGCAAACTTTATATTACTTTGAAATTGACTCAAATCAAAGGACTTTTCTTGCTCCGCTAAAGTCAACTGGGTCATACTCTTGTCTCCAGTCCAAGGTTCCATCTGTAGTTCCGTCACCATCACCTGTTTTAAATTGGGATTGAAGGCCGCCGCCAAAAGTGCTTTATAATGATAAAAAGCCGGCGGAACAAACCAATAGCGAAAAAAACCAAAATGCTTATTCCAAACCACCCGATACATTGTTGTTCCCAAGACATCGGTCAAATCGGCGGCCGCCTGCCAATTGCTCAATTCGCCGGTATCGGTAATCAGCACCGGCCGAGTTTGATCTAGAGATTTAACTAAAGCAATTTCTTTTTTTAAAAACTCTTTATCCGGCGCCGGACAGAAACCGAACCAGGCGAACAACGGTTCATTTTCGACCTGCCAAGAAACGACTTGAGTATTACTCTGATAACGTTCAACCAATAGTCGGATCATCCCCAAAATTTCATCATTAGTATCCTGAGGCGGATAATGTTTGATCCAGCCAGGATCGTGACATTCCGGCCAACGCGGCAAGCGGCGGCCAACCGCCAGAATAATTTTTACACCCCGGTCCGTCGCCTGCTGAATCTGCCAATCTAAGTCGGTGAAATTATACTGATCTTTTTGCGGTTCAATCTCATCCCAGTAAGCTGAGAGTCTGACGTGGTTGACTTTCAAATCATCCAATATGGCCAGATAAGCCTGACGCCAATCAAGTTGTAAATCTAAGGCATAGGATCGGCTGAAAGTCACTCCCCAATCCGGTTCATGGCCAAAACTAAAATCAGCGGCAAAAAGCAAAAAGATGAAGATAATTAATAAAAAAAATAACGTTAAAATGGTTATTAATCTTTTTTTATTTATCTTAATTTTCATACTTGGTTAATTGTCAGCAAAACCAAACCGGCACCGATCAAAAAAATTGCCGCTATCTTTTGAGTTAGAATCAGAGGGCTGAATCGTTCTTGCCAAATCTGCGGGAACCGCTTGGCTAAAATCAAAACCAAAACCAAGACGAAAGCATACTGCAAACCCTGAGCCGCCAGAGTGATTGAAACGCTGCTGAGCGAAATAACGTAATTAAGCAGCAAGAAGCCTAAACCGCCGACAGCCTGGCCGGCAAACAACATCAGCTGGCTGGATCTTCGACGCATCGGTGAAGTGGCGGTAAAGCTTTGTCTGACTTTATGCCAATTGTTACGATTAACCAAAAATAACATTGCGCCGATGAAAGCAAAAATCCTAATCCAAACGAAGCCAGAAGTAAAAATTTGATTAGCATAAACATATTTACTGGCAACGTAGGAAATACCAAAAATAATACCGGCCAAAATGGCAAAAATAAAACTCCGACTCAAAAATTTACCTTTCTTGAATTCAAGATTAATCAGCACCCCGCCAAAAAGCAAAATAAAGAAAGCGACTAACTGAAAGAATGAAAGTCGCTCGGCTAAGAATATATAGGAAAAAATAAAAGTGGAGATTGCCGTTATCGCCCCCACCAGAGTGTAAACCCGGGAAACTTCGCTGAATTTGACGGCTTTGTACAAACAAAAAATTGACAAGGTATAGCCAAAGCCGGCAACTAAACTGATAAAAAGCTGCCAAAGGTTTGGAACAACAAAACCGAAAGGGATTAGAACCAAACCGACCAACCCCACCGTTGAGACAGTCACGGCATAAGCCACCGGTTCGGGCAAGGCTTTAGTTAAAACAAATTTGTCCGCCAAAGCGGCTAGGGCGATTAAAAAATAGGCAATGACTAAAAAAAATATCCATTCCATAGATTAATTATAACAAAAAAAAATGAATCTGGCGATGATTTTGAGATAAAAAACGGCCTCAGTTTTCTTCCTGAGACCGGTTGTGGAAATCTCTCCACAATTCTGGCGCAAAAGCGACCAGCAAACAGATTCCGGCGGCGATCATCCGTAGCTCTGTTACGTCGCAAAGTCCGTAACAAAACGTGAGGATAATGGCCACGAACCATGGCCATGCCGCACGATAATTCTGGTTCTTATTGAATTCTTTCCAGAATTGATACATGAAGATCAGGGCCACGACTGAGTAAGGGGATGGCAGGACGAACAATGTGACTATAAAAGCCACAACACCTGGCAAACTCCTACCTACCGTTGAAAAAAAAGAGCGAGATTGCATGATCATGCTTCCTTTCGTGACGACCATAGTCTGTTTTCATATTTGATCATATATTAGCATACTATTGGTAATTTGTCAAATTAAAACTTATAAAATCTCTTACTTTAGCTAAATTCATAAAGTATGAATTATAAAAAAGAGTCCCCAATTGGGACCCAAAAAAAGAACGACTGGAGCTGACCGTGATCAGCCCCAAAGAACCATGGCGACAAAGCCGATAACCACGATGGCCGTGAAGGCAATAACGGTCAGCGGATGCCATTTTTCCGAATCATAGCGGTTGGCGATTTCTAAGCCTGACATTGTTTGCTCACCTCCTGACCCCCTGATCACCGTTGTTTCATTCGATCAATAATGTGGGAACCAAATAGCCACAACAATACCATGATAATCAAACCAACGAGCTTAAGACGATATGACATGATCTTGCTCCTCCTTTTGCGACCATCTAACGTTAACTCCTATTTACCACTTTATGAACGATTTGTCAATAAATAAAGTAGGGACAGCATACTGTTCTGTCCCTACAATAATGATTTTTTCGATAAATTATTTCATCGCCAAGATGCTGCGCTTGTAGCTTTCCAAATTTTCCAAAGCGATGCCCGTGCCTTTGGCTACGCATAACAACGGCTCTTCGGCTATGTAGGCGGAAACGCCGGTGGCGCGCGTTATCAGTTGATCAATATTACGCAACTGACTGGAACCGCCGGACATAATAATCCCCTTATCAATGATATCCGAAGAAAGCTCCGGCGGAGTTTTATGCAAAACATCTTTAACTGCCGCGATAATTCCTTCCAACTCGTTTTGAATCGCTTCGGTAACGTCATCGGACCGAACCGTAATGATTCGCGGCAAACCAGTAATTGAATCACGGCCGCGAACTTCCGTCTGTAAAGGCTCATCCAGATACATCGCGGAACCAATTTCAATCTTAATCCTTTCTGCCGTTTTATCGCCAATGACCAGATTGTATTTTCGCCGGGTATACTCGGCAATCGCCACATCAAATCGATTACCGCCAATCCTAACTGAGGTGGACGCCACGATTCCGCCCAATGAGATGACCGCCATTTCCGAAGTCCCGCCACCGATATCAATAATCATGTGGCCAGAAGGCGAACCGATCGGAATACCGGCGCCAATCGCCGCCACAATCGGTTCTTTAATAATGTAAGCCGCTTTAGCACCGGCCGCAATAGTCGCATCGATAACGGCCCGCCTTTCGGTTGAAGTAATTCCGGCCGGCACCGCCACCATCACTTCGGGACGAAACAACCGAACACCGCCCAAAGCCTTATTAACATAATAACGCAGCATCGCCGCCGTCGTTTTATAATCAGCAATCACGCCATCCTTCATTGGCCGGATGGCAATGATTGTATCTGGAGTGCGGCCAAGCATTTCTTTGGCCTCAATCCCAACCGCCAAAACTCTTTTATCGGCCGCTGAGACCGCTACCACCGAAGGCTCATTAATCACAATGCCGCGCCGCGGGACGTAAACCAGCGAATTAGTGGTGCCAAGATCAATTCCAATTTTTTTGATTAACATGATTAGACCGTAGAGAGTAGATAGTTATGTAGTAAGGAAATTAAAATACTCCGTTATCTAGCTGCTATATCTTACTTAATTTAATGATTTTTGTCTAGTTCCGATGGGGCGGTTTAACTCCCAGATATTTGGCAAAATACTTGATTCCCGAAGCGATGTGAATTCGTCCGGCCCGGTTAAGAATCCCAAAAATACCGGAACGTTCGGCGGAAAGCCGCTGATGGTAATGAACCAGCTCGACATCAACAAAATAATAAACCAAATAGCCCGCCTCCCAGAACCGACGGCACAAATCTAAATCTTCAAAATACATAAAGAACCTCTCGTCAAATAGACCGATTCGATCCAGTGCTGATTTTCTCATCACCAAGCAAGCGCCAAAGAGCCAATCGACCGCTCGGTTAACGTCATGCTGCCAGTTGATCATTAAATAATAATTTAATTTTTTCTTCACTAACGGCAGGCGGCCCAAGACCGTCCGACGATAGATTGGCATTAATAAACTGGGGAACTGCCGGCAAGAATATTGCACCGTGCCGTCGGGATTAATCAACTTTGGACCAATGATGCCGACCTTGGGATTAGCCGCCATGAATTGAACCATTCTTTCCAGCGCACCAGGCACAACTGCAATATCAGGGTTGATCACCATTACATAGTCACCTTTGGCGCTTTGAATGCCGAGGTTGTTGCCGACGGCAAATCCCCGGTTATCTTTTGATTGAATGGTAATTAACGGCGGCCGAGGCTTTACCAACTTACTAAAAAGCGATTCGGTGACTAACGGCAAAGTATCTTCAGGCTCAAAAAGTTTCTGAATTTCCGCCAAACAATTATCACCGGAATTATTGTCAACCACAATAATCTCATAATCAAGCTGGGGCTGGGAAGCTAAAATGCCCTTAACACATTGCTTGACCATCCCCTTCTGCTTGTAATTAAGAATGACGATTGATAAATCCATATTGAGAGTTACTTACTCAAACCACTTTCTAATTTCCCGCGGCTGGACCTTTCGGTGGGCCATAATTACCCGGCGCTTGTTGAAAGTTTCCGGCAGCTGCCGAAAAAACAGTATTACTCCACGCCATTGAAAGGGTTCAAAAACCAAACTGTAAAGAATCACCTGCAGCTCCCGCAGCAAAAACCAAGGCAGCGCCAGGAGCAAATTCAGCCACTGATCATTTTTTACCAAAAGCAAATGTTGATTTTTGAAAGAATAAAAACGCAAAAGTTTAGAAACCGACCGGCGGCTCCGATTAATCTTACCAAAACCACGGCCGGCAGTGCCAAAACCCCGGTAATGATAACAAAGCGCCGCCGGCTGATACCAACTTTCGAAGCCGTAGAGGCGCAAGCGCCAAGCCAGATCAATGTCTTCTTTATAGGCAAAAAAATTGTTGTCAAAATATTCGTTGCGGATCAGAACTTCGTTAAGAGCCGACCGGCGGTATAACACGCAAGCGCCGCTGATGCCGAAGACCGGTTCCGGCCGGTTATACTGGCCTTCGTCCCGTTGGCCTTCGCCCCGATCAACCACCCGCCGACTTTTATAAATCTGCAAGCCAGCTGAATCAATGATTTCTGATTTAATCACTTGACGCAAACCGCCCTGGTCATCATCGTCAATCGCCTTGCTCTGTAACTTTAAAATTTTTCCGCCAAAACTTCCGCCTTCTGGGTGTTGATCGGCAAAGCTGACCAAGTTGGCCAAAAAATCTTCGGCTAGAATAACATCCGGATTCAGAATCAAAGAGTACTCCCCTTTAGCTAAATGGATTCCTTGGTTGTGAGCCTTGGTAAAACCAATGTTACGAAAATTTTGAAGCATCGAAACTGTCGGATAATGTTCCCGGACAAATTTGACGGTAGAATCGGTTGAGTGGTTATCAATCACCATAACCGAAAAATCGGTGAAAGTCTGCCTGGATAATGATTCCAGACAATCAAAAATATACCGCTCCGAATTCCAAGTGACAATTTGAACTGAAACTTTGGACATATTATTTTTTCTCCGTAACCCAAAAACCCAAACGGAACTTCCCGCCCAGCATCAACCGCGTTTGAGCATCAGTCGCCGGCAAAGCACCAAAAAGAATTAAAGTGACTGGCACTATTACCCACTGGAGCAGCATCGCCAACCAGCCGCGCCAATCCGAGCGTTCCGGCTGCCGCGGCAGCATTAAAGTATACAAAATAGCGATTACAATCAACCCACCCATGGCTGAACGCATCAACAAAGCTAGGACATGGGGCGCGTTCTGGAATAAGGCAGTGCTGCGATCGGCTTCCGGCGCAAAGAATAAAGGCAAATAACCGCCGAGCAAAATAATCAATGGCGCGGTCGCCCAAGAATAAACCCCTTCGGTCTGGTTCCAAAGATAATAAATTTTTCGGATCAAAGGAACCTTCCGGCCTTCGCCGCTTTTAAACCAAAATTGTTTGACCATCCAGGGGAAATGTTCGACTCCCCAGGCCCAGCGCCGCATCTGTTTGTATTGATTCTTCAAGCTCCGCCAAAAATCACCGATATCAACCGTATTCATAAAAACCGGGATGTACATCGGTACCGTTTGATAATCACCATCATAATGAACTAATCCCTGGAGAAAAATTCGAGAGTCTTCGGTCACAATTGTTTTATCCCAAAAACCGACTCCCACCAAAGTTTTGAAACTCATGCTGTGAGAGGAAAAAGTGAAAAGTCTTTCCGGGCGGGCCAAATCAGTAAAAAGCCAAAAAGTCGTTGAACTGGCAACTACCCGAACGATCGGATTTGACTCCCAGACATTGTTATTGTAAATCGCAATCGGCTGATAACTGGCATGGGTCGGATTGGGATGAGTCAAATATTTATACATCAGACAGGCGAAATACTGGGGATGGACACAAGTATCAATATCAAAGTTAGAGACAATCACTTTTTCATAATCCAGGCCCAGCTGGTCAATATATTTTTTGGCTTCCTGGGCGGCATAACAAGTATTTGATCCTTTACCGGGCAGTTCGTCGGGCAAATCTTTGGGGTGGATGGTAATTAAAAGCTGAAAAAACCGACCGGCAAATTTTTCCTTGATAGTTCCGGCGATGCCGATAAAATTTTCCCGGTCACGCTCTTCACCGGCCAGTACGACAATAAACTTTCTCAAATCATAATTAGACCTCAGTAAGGCTTGAAACGGCCTTTCAACCACGTTGCAAGGCTCACGGTAAGTCGGCAAAAAAATCAAATGATAATATTCTTGGTGATTTTTTTGCATTTTTTTTAATTCACTAAACCAGTCTTTTTTTTCATCATGCCGATAACGCCACCAAGAAGTCAGGAGATAAAAAAGCATATAGGTTACCCGCAGCACCCAATATAAATCGAAAATGATAATAAAATAAATCGCCCAAAGCGGCTTAGCAAAAGATAAAACAACCAGGCCAATCAGGGTCAGCCAAACTAAAAATCCTGGAATCATCTCCAGTATCCGATATTTAGTGGATTCTTTCATAGATAACTGTCTTAATTTAACCAAAAAAACAGGATTTTGGCAAATAAAAAACCGGGCTATTTTTGATTCAAAGCCCGGACCTGATAGATAGCTTGACCAAAGAACTCTCCGAAGTGGTACCCGGTTATCCCGCCAGGCTGATTATCAGGTTGGCGTACGGCGCCGGATCTTGAGTCTGAATGACCAGACTGGCTTCTGCCGCCCGCTCGTAAAATCTCGGGCGAGGCATCATGACAATTTCTGCCGGTCCACTAGGATCAGCGTCGAGACGGCCATTGATCAGCTCTTGGTAAACTCCCATGAGCTCTTTGTGACCCGGTTCAAACGCCTCAAAATCACACTTGTCCACTGCCATCGCAAAGACCGAACCTTCGCCGTACCGTAAAGGGTTGAGCCTTTTGAAGATCAGTAGCGCTTGCAAAAGTTCCGCCACCGAGGCGCTGTTCAGGTAGATAACTTTGCCTCCCTTGCAACGGCCGGCAGCAGGAAACCCCTTATCGGCAAGGACAATCTCGTCTCCGTGGCCAAGTTTGACCAACTCAGCGAAAACATCACCTGCCATAGCCAAAACCGGTGGAACTCCTAGTATTCCCGACATTTTTACGTCCTCCTCTCTGCAACAATTGGCCTCCTCTATTCTTTTACTCCACATTTAATACTCTGCCAATCATAAAAGGCCAATACTAAAAAACGCCCTAAGCGCTTTATTGCTTTGCCACCCTACTGATTTTTTGCTTTCTTGTTTTTTTGGTTAAATTAATGGACTACCAGTCATCTCATCCGGCTGATCAATTTCCATAATTTTGAGAATTGTCGGAGCAATGTCCGCCAGCAAACCCGAGGGGGTGATGATACTTAAATCGCCAGCCGCGCTGTCTAATCCTGGAATCAAAGACTTGCCTTCCCATTGGTTACCAACAACGATAAACGGCACCGGGTTAGTACTATGTTCTTTAGACACTTCGCCGGTCTGCAAGTTGATCATCTCATCGCAATTTCCATGGTCAGAAGTTAAGATAATCGTGCCGCCTTTCTCTAGAACCAAGTTAACCAGTTGGCCTAAGCATTTGTCAGAAGTCTCCACCGCCTTAATCGCCGCCGGAATCACACCTGTATGGCCGACCATGTCCGGATTGGCATAATTGCAAACGATAAAATCATATTTATCTTCTTTGATGGCGGCCAGCAGCTTACCGGTTAATTCAACGGCGCTCATTTCCGGTTTTTGATCGTAACTGGGAACTGCCGGTGACGGCACCAGAATCCGGTCTTCATTGCGATAAGCATCCTCCCGGCCGCCGTTGAAGAAAAAAGTGACATGGGCGTATTTTTCCGTTTCCGCCGCATGGAGCTGAACTAAATTTTTATCCTGAAAAATTCGAGCCAGCGGCATTTCAATTACTGACGGCGGATAAGCTACGTCCACCGGTAAATTTTTTTCATATTCGGTAAAAGTTACAAAAACCAAATCTTTCAGATAAGTCCGGGAAAATTTATCAAAACCCGGAACGGTAAGGATAGTCGCCATTTGTCTGGCCCGGTCCGCCCGAAAGTTAAAAAATATTACCGCATCCTTTTCCTGAACCGTGGCCACAGGTTTGCCGTCAGCGGTAATTACGGTCGGCAAAAATTCTTCATCAAAAACTTCTTTTTGATATGAACTCTCAATCGCTTTAATAGGGTCGTCCGCTTGCGACTCCGATTTGCCCTCGACAATGGCGCGGTAGGCTTTTTCTTCCCGATCCCAATGGTTATCGCGATCCATCGCGTAAAATCGTCCAGACAAACTGGCGATTTGACCGACACCAATCTCTTGAATTTTAGCCTGCAATTGTTTGATGAACCCCAAAGCACCGTCTCTAGCCGTATCCCGGCCATCCAAAAAAGCATGAATATACACTTCCTTAAGCCCCTGGTTTTTGCACATCAGGAGCAAATTGTAAAGGTGATCCTGATGGGAATGGACACCGCCGTTAGAAACTAAACCCATCAAATGCAGCCTGGTTTTATTTTTTTTGACCTGTTTAACCGCCTTGAGGAAATTTTCATTTTTCAAAAAACTGCCGTCTTCGATTGATTTATTAATCCGCGGCAAAGTTTGATAAATAATATTACCCGACCCGAGGTTGAGATGACAGACTTCAGAATTACCCATTTCTCCCCATGACAAACCAACCGCCTCACCGGAAGCCTGCAAAGTTAAAGTGGGATAATGAGAAACCAGATGATCAAATACCGGTTTCTTTGCCAACGAAATAGCATTACCTTTCGACGGCTGGGCAATACCGAAACCGTCAAAGATAACAAGCATTACTGGTTTTGGCCGAGTTTGAGCCATAAGGTAGATTAGAACAATGGTTTACCGGTCATTTCCGCCGGTTGATCAATATTCATTAATTTTAAAATTGTCGGCGCAATGTCACCGAGCTTACCCGGTTTTAATCGACGCTTTTTGTTTTTTGGGTCAACGATGATTAACGGTACTGGATTAGAGGTGTGTTCAGTATACATTTCGTTAGTCTGCAAATCAAGCATCTGATCCGCATTACCGTGGTCGGCGGTGATAATCAAAATTCCCTTCTGAGCCAGCACTGCCTCTTTAACCTTAGCAATGCATTCATCGCACGCTTCAATCGCTTTGATACAGGCAGGAATATTGCCGGTATGGCCAACCATATCCGGATTGGCGAAGTTAGCCAGAGTAAAATTATGTTTTGGTAATTCTTTGATCAACCGGCTGGTTATCTGACGCACCGACATCTCCGGTTTTAAATCATAAGACGGAACCTGAGGCGAAGGTACGACAATCCGGTCCTCGCCGGCGATTGGGTTGGCATAACCACCGTTGACGAAATATGTGACGTGAGCGTATTTTTCCTTTTCGGCGATATAGAGTTGTTTCCGACCATCAATCACTCTCGGCAGAGTGTTGACCAGATCGGCGGAAGGATAGGCGGTCAAAATTGAATCCAGGTCCGGACCAAAATCGGTCATCGCAACGAAAACGATATTCTTTAGAATCTTCCGGCGGACGAAACTGCCGGGATTTAATTCATTGAATTCCTCCTGAACGAAAGGTTTCGTCATTTGCCGGGCTCGGTCAGACCGTAAATTGAAAAATATCACCGCGTCGTTATCGCTAATCCGGGCAATCGGTTTGCCATCGCGCTTGATCACATAAGGCAAAATAAATTCGTCCGTCTCGCCCCGGTTGTATGATTGGGTAATCGCCTCTTGCGGACTTTTAGCAAAAACCCCTTTGGCGTTCACCATCGCCTCATAAGCTCTTTGGGTTCGCGACCAGTCCTTTTTACGATCCATGGCGTAATACCGACCGATGATTGTGGCAATCCATTCACCGGTCAGCCGGCCATTTACTTCCTTATTCTTCAAACTCCGCATCAACGCTTCAACCATCTTTAGCGCTCCGTGCGGCGCTGAATCGCGGCCATCGGTGAATAGATGCAAATAAACATTCTTTATTTTTTGCAATCGCGACCAAACAATTAAAGCTAAAAGATGATCCGGATCGCTATGAGCGGACTTACCGTCGGAAAGCATACCGATAATATGCAAACTGGATTTATTTTTCTTGACATGCTTGGCTGCGGCTGAAAATGCCGGATTCTTAAAAAACTTGCCAGCGCTGATTTCCCGGTTAATTAAAACCGAGTCTTGCTCAACAATCCGGCCGGCGCCGATATTCATATGCCCGGCCTCCGAGTTGCCTGGCTGATCCGCCGGCAAGCCTACAAACCGGCCTGACGCCTGAAGTTTAGTATGAGGGTATTGCCGCCACAAAGCGTCAAAATTCGGCTTTCTAGCCAATTCAATGGCATTGCCCGGACTTTTTGGCGCCAAGCCCCAGCCGTCCAGGATTAGGAGGACGACGGGTGGTTTGTTAATATTTTTTTTAATATTTTTCATTATTATATTTTGTCTTACCAGTATTTATTACCAACATTTTTTTATTTTTGGGTAACTTATTTTTCATCTGTAACATTAAAGCCAAGCCCGCGATTCCAGACGGTTCACAATTTATTCCTTGCAACTTAGCCAGTTTAACAGCTTCATTGAGACATTGCTCCTTCAATAAATAAACATTGGATTCCAAACCGCAATATCCAGCATAACGATACAGCCTGATCCATTGTTCATCGTAATGGACAAACGGCAGATGGGGAGAATAAAGTTTCTCGGCCTTAGATTTAGGATTATTGGTTGTGATACCTAAAAAATTGCATCGTCTTAATTTTTCTATATCGCCTTTGAATCTGGGATCGTGATTTTTGGTTGAAACCTCTTTTTTGTTAATATTCAATATATTTTCATAAAGATTACCGGTGCCAAAAGGGATAAAACAATAATCCGGAGAATTATTGATTATTTCATAACTCAGCCAGTCGTAGAATCTGGTAGTCGGGTCTAAGGCTTCACCAGAAGTTATATCAAACCCATTGGGATTATGGGTTAAAGCCAAAATTTCTTGCCAGCTAAAAGATTTCTTACCCAAATTTGTCTTAAAAATTTCACAACCAATCTGCCGGAGATATTCTAGGATATCGGGACTGATATTTACATCAACCAAAACTTTTAGATTTGGCAAATGATATTCTCTTAGTTGAGCTTGAATTGCAATCGCGGCCGAACCAGAACTAATAATTGACATTGAAGGTAATGGCCCTTTTACTTGATTTCTTTTTTTGGCCAACAAAAAATATCGATAAGTCACAACAATTTCCCAGGCCATCCTGTCTTTGTGAGTACCGGTTGGATTAAAACTTTCGTCTTTCAGCCAAACATTAGTAAATTCGGGAACTTTTATTTTATAGGTTGGCGTGGCGGGAAACTTAGGCTTGGCCGAAGGAAACTCCGGCTTTTTAGGATCATTTTCCGAAGCAACAAAAATTGACTTTAATATTTTTTCTTCTTTGGCAGATAGCGCCATAATCCCAAGATTTATTTGATTATTTAATTCTTGTTGTCATTGCGAGGGGTCACAACGGCACGTCGGGACGACGAAGCAATCTCTACCAATCCGCACTTAAATCTTTCCAATCAGGATTACTGGAATTGACTAGATTAATTTTATCTTTTCGGGAACCGCCCTTAATTTGTTTTTCCCTAAAAATAGCGGCGGTAACATCGTTACATTCTTCAAAATAAACTAACTTATTAATATTATATCTACTGGTAAAACCTTTTATTAACTTATTCTTATGTTCATGAACTCTTCTCGCTAAATCATTAGTTACGCCGGTATAAATTACCGTATTATGTTTATTAGTTAATAAATAAACATAATAAATTTTTTCTTTCATACAATACACAAGATTGCTTCGTCCCCTTCGACTTCGCTCAGGGTCCTCGCAATGACACTGTGATGATTCTTACTTTAGCTCGACCTCAATTTCCATCAACCGATTATACTTTTCCACCCGCTCGCTGCGTGACAATGAACCGGTTTTAATAAATTCCGAATTGACCGCCACCGCTAAATCAGCAATAAAAGTGTCGGCAGTTTCGCCCGACCGGTGAGAAATTGAAGTTTTGTAATTATTTTTGTGGGCCAACTCAATGGCGTCAATAGTTTCCGACAAGCTACCAATCTGATTTAATTTGACCAAAATCGCATTGCCAACCTTTTGTTCAATCCCCTGCTTTAACCGTTCGACATTAGTCACGAATAAATCATCACCGACCAAAGAAATTTTTGCCCCCAGTTCTTTGGTCAAAATTTTCCAATTATCCCAATCGTCTTCGGCCAAACCGTCTTCAATGGAAATAACCGGGTATTTATCAACCCAACCTTTTTCCATGGCGATCATCTCGGCCGGGGTGATTGATTTTTTATCCGCCTTCAAATCATACTTGCCGGTCTGGTCATTATGGAATTCTGAAGAAGCGGCATCAATGGCTAACTTAACCTGAGTACCGGCAATATAACCAGCGGACTTAATCGCTTCTATAATTACGCTAAAAGCTTTCTCGTTTCCTGCCAATCGCGGCGCGTATCCGCCTTCATCGCCTTTGAGCGTGTCAAAACCCAGGCCCTTTAAAATTTTGGCCAGAGCGGCAAAAATTTCTGCACCGCACCTGACGCGTTCCGCCATGGTTTTTTGCTGGGGCACAATCATAAATTCCTGCAAATCCAGCGCCCAATCGGCGTGAACGCCGCCGTTTAAAATATTCATCGTTGGTATTGGCAGAGACCAGGTTTTATATTTTAACTTGAAAGCCTGACGAATATAGCGATAAAGCGGCATCTTCTTTGCCGCCGCGGCCGCTTGAGCCACCGCTAAAGACACACCTAAGATTGCATTAGCACCCAACTTTGATTTATTGTTGGTACCGTCCAGTTTAATCATTAACTCGTCAATTTTGCGCTGATTAAATGGATCTTGGCCGACTAATTTTTTAGCGATTAGATTGTTAACATTGGCCACCGCCTTTTTTACGCCTTTACCGTTATACCGTGCCTTATCAACATCGCGCAGTTCCAAAGCTTCGTGGCTGCCGGTAGAAGCACCGGAAGGCACCGAAGCTGTACCGACTGAACCGTTGCTTAAAACCACTTTAACTCTAACCGTAGGATTGCCACGAGAATCCAAGATTTCCAAAGCATTAACTGATTTTATTTTTAATTTAGCCATATTAAATTAATTTTCAATTTCTAATTTTTAATTTACAATCAATTTTCAATGACTTAATTTTCAATTCTCAGGTTGATAAACTGAAAATTAAAAATTTATTGAAAATTGGTAATTGAAAATTGAAAATTTTACAGTACTTCGTAAGTCACTGAAACGTCTATAATAATATCCTGGCTACCGGTCTGAATATCTGGCACTACCGCCGAGGCAGCACCGCTAGCTTCGGCTTTCACCGCATAATCTCGATAAATTGGCTGCGGCGTTGAGTTATAGCTATTCTCGGAAAAAGAAACTAACTTGCCTAGTTTAACTCCGGCAATTTTAGCTAAGGCGTCAGCTTTTTCTTTGGCATTCTGCAAAGCTTTTTCTCTGGCCTCTTGTTTTAATTTTTCCGGTTCATCAATGGTAAAGCTTAAACCGCTGACCTGATTGGCACCCAGCTGACCGGCGGCATCAACAATAGTACCGACTTTGGTCAAATCTCGAATTTTAACTTCCACCGTCTGATTAACTTGGTAATCACGCAAAGTTTGTTTCCCGTTATCCCAATTGTAATTAGGGTAGATGCTGTAATTGCTGGTCTGAATATCCTTAGTTTCAATGCCTAAATCTGTCAGTTGTTTAATAATCTGATTCATTTTATCCGTGTTTTCCTTTTGAGCATCAGCAACTGTGAGTTTTTCGGTCTGCAAACCCAAAGAAATGGTAGCGATATCCGGAATCGCTGTCACCTTGCCTTCACCGGCGATGGTAATGCTATAAATTTGTTGTTCACTTCGGCCAACAAAAGTATAAGCTTTCCAGGTGTTTCTGACCAAAGCGACCAGATAGACACCGAATAAAACTATAATGATCGCTGCCAACGGGACAATAAATTTATGGCCCCGGCCGCAACAGCTCTTTCCTTCTTCACTCATATTTTTTTCATTAATTATTAAGATTTAAATTACTTAATTAAATATTTCAAAGCCGGCAAACCTTTGCCGGATAAAAATTCCAGACTGGCGCCGCCGCCGGTGGAAACATGGGTAAATTTGCCTTCCAGTTTATATTTTTGGACCACTACTTCCGTGTCCCCGCCGCCGACGACGCTGATCGCCCGACTGCGCGCCACCGCTTGGGCAATTTTTTTAGTGCCGAAAGCAAATTTATCGATTTCAAATACGCCCATCGGGCCGTTCCAAAAAATAGTCTTGGCTTTTTTAATGTAAAAGAGGTACTCCGCGATAGTAGCCGGACCGATATCCAAAAAAGTCCAATTCTTATCAATCTTCTCATGATGGTCTAAATTGATTATCTCGACTAAGGCGTGGGGATCAATTTTATTGGCGGCCAATAAATCCTTGGGCAGAATGATTTTATTTTTGTTTTTTTGATAAATTTTTTTAGCCAGCCGGAAAAAATTAACCTTCCGGCGTCTTGCCTTATCGACGAAAACATCTTCAACAAAAGATTTGCCGACCGGCACCCCCAAACCTTTTAAAAAGACATTGGCCTGGCCGCCGCCGATTAGAATATAATCAGCGATTTTAACCAACTTCTGCAGCACCGCCACCTTATCGGAAATTTTAGCTCCGCCTAAGATGACAACCAATGGCTTCTTTGGCTTGGTGATGATTTTATTCAAAGAATCAATTTCTTTCTGCAATAAGAATCCGGCATAAGCGGGCAATAATTTGGTAATCCCAACCGTTGAAGCGTGGATGCGATGGGCCTGAGCGAAGGCGTCAAACACAATCAAGTCGCAGCCGTGGACCAAAAGTTTGGCAAATCTCCGATTATTAGTTTCTTCCTCTGGATAGAACCGGACATTTTCCAGCATCAATAGTCCACCCGGTTTTAATTTTTTGATTTCGGCAGAAACTTTCGGCCCAATGCAATCATCCATTTTTTTAACCGGCTGATTTAAAATTCTGCTCAGTACTTTAGCCACCGGATCCATCCGGTATTTTTCGACGACTTGACCGCCTGGCCGTTTAAGCCAGGACAATAAAACAATCTTACATTTGTGCTTCTGCAGATATTTGATCGTCGGCAAAGTCTCCAAAATTCTACGATCATCCGCTACGACCCAGATTTTGTCCTGCTCTTTTAACGGCACATCGTAAGCCACCCGCAAAAGTACGGTTTTGCCGGCTAAATTTTTAACGTCTCTGATTGATTTAAATTTCATTTTCTTTAATTTTTTCTAATAAAGTTATTTTAACATCACACAATGGTTTGTTTTCTTGCTTTGATGAAGTCTCGACCTGACAGCGGTAGCCCAATTTTTCTAGCTTCCCGGCAAGCTCGCTGCTCAAAAAAACATAGTTTCTCCGGCCGGTTGCTGGCTTATGATGTTTAGCGGCTTCAAAATTTTCTTTTCGTCTTTGCGGAAATTGTCTAGTTATACAATCAGCCTCGGCATTACTGACGCCATTCAGAATAACGACCCCGCCGGGCTTTAGAACCCTGACCAACTCTGAGAGAAACTTATCTTCCTGTTCTTCATCAGGCGGTAATTCAAAAATCGTACCGGCGCTAACCACCATTTCCACCGATCCGTCCTCAATGGGCAGGGCGGTAAAATCACCCCGGACCACTTCGACGTTGGCATCGGCAGCAAATTTTTTACCAGCGTAATCTACCATCGCTTTTGCTTTATCAATGGCAATTATCCTACCGACCCGATCTTTGATTGCCGCCGTAATCGCTCCTGTACCGACACCCACATCTAAAACAGTACAATCTTTTAATGATTTGGTTTCTCCGGCGATATCAACTGATTCTGGGATAAAATCGACAAAATCCTTGATATCTCTCTGCCAATCCGGATCCAGTTCCATGGCCATATCGTAGTCTGGTGGAACTTCTGGACTATCATAACCACTTGTCCGGATCGTTTTACTGACTCGCTGGAATGGGTTTTCTCCTTCTCCTTTGACCATAAAAATAAATAAAATTAGACTTAAAAAATAGTTACCAAAAAATCCGAATTATTTTTCTTCAGCGGCTTTTTGTCTTTCTGCATATTCTTCTTTATGATCTAAAAATTCCTGAGCCCGTTCCGGGAGACAATAAAATCCGCCGATACTCCGACCATAGTCTCTTTCAAAAAAAACTTCTAATACCATACCGGCATTAGTTCTAAAATACTTTCTTTTACCTGAATCAATAAGATCCTCAATACCATTTCGTGATATACCTGGAACCCCTCGCTCAATCATCTTTTCAGTTTGCGGTTTAGTCCCCATTACTCGTAAGCATTCCTTGTTATCTTTACTGCCAATATTACCAAAATAAGCTTCCATTTCAGGATCAGCCATTTTTAATTCATCAGTTTTTGGATTAACGCCCAAGGCTGCCATCATCTTCTCTACGGCCCGCACATCCTCTCGTGCTAAGACATGAAAATTAATAGCCACATTACCTCCTCTTATTTCCTCTTCACTAAAAGGCTGAGATGAAGATAATTTGGCACCATTGACATAACTTATTTTCTTTGCCACTTCAATATCAGCAAGAACTAAGGCCAACCAATCCGATAAAGCTTCTATATCTTTACTGTAGAGTTTACTGGAATTAATGTTAGTATAAGCTTCACCAGCAGCTTCTTCGTTATGACCTAGAACTGCTGCCGCTTTTTCTTCAATCAGCTTACGAAATCGTTCCCAATACTCTACCAAATATTTCGTCTCGGGTTTATCTAATTCCTGTTTTTTAAGCTCAATATTTTCTAATATCGCCTGGAGTGTTTCATTTCTTTCCAAAAATTCTCTACTCTCTTTGTCTTGCCCCTCCATCTCCCCTCCTGCGTCCGATTCTTCTGCGCACATAATTTTATTGATTTAATTTATTAATATTAAGAGTTTAATTAAGCCCCTCGCAAATTAAAATTAGACTTAAAAAATACAATTATACTATATCATAAAATCACTAAAAATCAAAGGCGGTAAATCTGATCGCCCGACCCTTTCGGCTAATCGGTGAGGGTAAATTCTTGGGAGAAAAACTCCTGCGGCTGGTTATTTCTATTGTATGAAACCTTGAGCTCATAGCCGCCGGCCTTAATTCCGCTGACTGCAGCGGAAAAAATTCTGACTGCAGCGGGCCAGCGTCTCCTCGCCGCTGATAAAAATTGTGAAACCCTTAAACTGTATTGCATCGAATAATCTTCTTTAAACTGGCAGCCGACCGCGACCAGGCCGACCGGCAATACCAATATCGATAAAAAAATCTCATACTATTTTGAGTTTGGTTTTGAGATTTTGCAATCTTGAATAAAATCCCGCGGTATGGATTGAATTCAATCTTAATCGATGAAAGTCATAATGATGCAGCCATTCATGCAGCAAGGTATCAAGAAAAGTTTTAGCCGCTAAAATCTGGCCTCGAACCGCCGTTTTATTTTGGATATAAATGTAGTTTGACTTGGGCCGGTAGTAACCGTACTGCTTAAAAACCACCCGGCCGGCTCGTTTTTTGTGGTACTGCTGAGTATCAGAAATTTTTAGGTTGACGATGTCGATCGCCGACGCATCACAGAGTTCATCGAGAAGTTGTTCGCCCAATTTTTGTCTCTCAACCGTTGAACTGGAATCAAGCAAATATTGAGCCAAATCAACAGCACTGATATTAACTTTAAAATCAACGGTTTCGATTTCATTGCTGCGCTGATAGTTCTTGGCATTGTTCAACATGATTATATTTTAGCATAAATTATGCCGTTAGAAAATCTGATAAACAAAAACGGCAGGCGAAGTTGATTCACCTGCCGCCAAAGTTTATTTCTTTTTACTTTTCGCTGCAGCCGCAGTCACAACCCGGTTCGCACTCGCAACAATGGTAGCAGACTTCCTCATTGCAGCTGCACTTTGTTTCGTCGTCGATTGGCATAGCACATTTTTTGCAATTCATATTTTAATAAATAAGTATTAATATTTATTTAATAATTCGCCGGAAGTATCGTAACTGGGATATTTAACGTCAAACTCTGATAAGAAATTCTCAAGGTCGTTTCACCTTCGGCCAGACCGGTAACAAGACCTGGTTTGGTGATTTGAGCAATTTTTGGATCGGCAATAACAAACTTTAGTCCGTTTACTTGATCTAGGTTACGCTGGACACTATCATCATAGTTGCCATAAACACTTATGCTTTGGAAATGGCCGACTGGCAGGTCAAGCGTCGCGCTCTCTGGGGCTACAGACAAAAATGATAACTTCGCTGCTGGAAAAGCATTAAGACTAATGTTCGTTTCGACCGTGCGGTCATAACTTTCATTCATGCCCTCGGCCCAGATTTTGAAGGGACCTATAAAATCTCGGGGAATCTGAAAACTAAATGACGCTGAATTGCTTTTGTAAATTTCAGTAAAAAACGGCTGCTGATATCCAGAAACTAGCACGATCAAATTTTTAATCCAGCCATCACCGACTACCTCAACTTTAACTGTGTCGCCGGAATTGGAAGTTGAACCATCGGCCGGCGAGGTGATTTTAAGACTATTGCCTTGTGAATTACCGGCCAGCGAAACTGTGTTGCCAGAGTTAAGACTTGATTCACTCGCTGACGAATTCGTTTTAAGATTATTTTTTGTAAATCTCCAGACGACAAGTTTGAAGTTGGCGCCGTCACTGAACAAGCCGAAAGGAATAAAATACCCGACAAAAGAATTAAATTTTTAAATAAAGCTTTCATATAAATGAATTAACGAATTTATATTTTTATGCTTAATTCTTATTTCTTATGTCTTATCTCTTTATAACTTTATCGCTTTATCACTCTCTGATCTCTTATTTCCTTTACCCAACGCTTCCGCCATCTCCACCAATCTTAAGGTGTAGGCCCACTCATTGTCGTACCAGGCCAACACTTTAACCAAGTTGCCACCCACCACCCGCGTCAGATCCAAATCGACAATAGCCGAAGCCGTGGTGCCGATGATGTCGGAAGAAACCAGCGGCCGGTTAACTGCCACCAAGCGATCCTTGAATAGTGGGTCTTTGGCCGCCGCTTTGAAGGCATCGTTAACCTGTTGGACTGTCACCCTCTTGCGTTTGAGCACTACCGTGATATCAGAGAGCGAGCCGCAAATAGTCGGCACGCGAACAGACAAACCATCGAATAAATTCTTCAGAGTTGGAATGACCTCGGTAGTAGCGATGGCCGCGCCAGTGCTTGTCGGCACCATATTAGCCGCCGCGGCCCGCGCCCGGCGCAAGTCTCTATGCGGGCCGTCAACCAAATTTTGATCAGCGGTGTAAGAATGAACCGTGGTCATCAGCGCTTTTTCAATCCCAAACTTTGATTCCAAGACCTGCATCACCGGCGCAATACAATTGGTCGTGCAAGAACCGTTGGAAATCACGCTCGACCACTTACCCGCCTTAAGAGCGGCGGCAGTTGATTTGGTACCAAAAACTAAAGTCTCGGTTTCCTTGTCTTTACCGGGAGCAGAAATTACCACTTGCTTGGCGCCAGCTTTAAGATGTTCACCGGCTTCTTTCTTGTTGGTGAACCGGCCGGTACATTCTAAAACGACATCCACACCCATTTTTTTCCAGGGCAATTTAGCCGGCTCCTTTTCGGCAAAAACCGGATAAAGTTTTCCCGCCACTTTAATTCCCTCCTTGGTACCCAAAACCGTCTTGGGATACTCCCGATAAACCGTATCATATTTCACAAGATGCGCCAAAGTTTTGTTATCCATCAGGTCATTAATCGCCACCACTTCTAGATTCTTATTTTCCAGAGCGATTTTAAAAGCTGCCCGGCCAATCCGGCCGAAACCATTGATTGCGATTTTTATTGGCATATTTTTAGATTAAGATTAATTAAATTTATTATACCAAACTTTTTTCTTAAAAAAAAGTGTCGCCCACAAAAACAGGCAACACCAGGAAAAGATCAACCACAGTGACACCTAGACAATTCTAGGCCCACCACCTCGGCCAAGAAGAGCAACGGCAATAATTCCAAAACCGCACAGTGTCTGGATCAGCTCGCTTATCAAGTGAACTACCGAAGACTTGGCTCGCATGGCTCTCGCCTCACTTTGAAAAAAAGTCTGACTAACACCGGCCCGCCCACCGCAAGAAACAACAGCAACGCGGCCATCAATAAATACTAAGCCAGATACAGCGGTGCCAGCCCGATAGCGCTCACCCAGGCCAGTAGGTGTTTCCACCATTGATGTTGTCCCCAAAGCAGGGTGCGTTCTGACAAATCCGCCGCATCACCACCGCGAAAATTGTAGTTGGGAAAACCCAAAAACCGATAAACACAATGAGCTTCACGGTCTATGGCATTATCCCGACGTTTTATCTCCTCAACGCAGACTTCTTGAAACATCCCGGCGGCAAAACCAACAACAAACCAGGCGTAATAATACAGAACCGGATACTCTTGAAACCAGCTGCAAACTTGGGCGAACATGGCCTCACCTCCCACGACCAAAAAGTTGTAAAGAGCCAGGCTCTTTAGGGTTGCAAAATCGCTTCTGTTTCTCCGTCAATAGAGATTACTACTTCATCAGTATCGGAAAAAAGTTTCAAAGTTTCCATAATCTGAGACCGAATAGCAGTCACCCGACACGACCCGCCTACTCCAGCCTGAAGTGCCTGGTTAAAATCAACATAAACCTTGCCGTCTTTTATTTCAACTTTTTGAGCCTTGATGCCATCCGTCGGCAGAGTAGAAAAATAACCGGCCTGCTTTTCCGCTGCCGTCGGTCCAGCCAGCAACTGATCAATTGCCCGAAAAATCAGTTGGGGTGAATATTCTACCTCCCGCTCGACCGGATAAACTTCGGCGCAGTCGATCTGCCCGGGATTTTTTTGACTATTACCAAAGTAAACCGTTACGACCGGTTTTTTAGATTCTTTAAATTGAATGGGAATTTTAACTAAATTTTGAACGCCGCCATTAATGTCTTGATTATAAACTTCCAGAAAACCGGTTGGACTTGACGGCAAATTAAATTCTAAAGTGGCAGAAAAAACACCCTGCCCGGAAACGCCGGTTAGCACCGTGGCTGCGCCCTGGCCGATGATCTGATCGCTGGCATCCCTGAGACGAAACAAAGTTTCCTGATCAGCCACAGCGGTTCGGCCGTTGATTACTAAGGGGCTAAAGACCACGTCATTACTCACTGGTTGATTAATAACGACATTACCTTTGATGACTGCTACTTCCCCGGCTGGCACCGACGGGGAAACTGCCACGTCAGGATGAGAATTATCCAAACTGAAAATTGACTGGCTTTGACAAGCCGCCAGCACAAACAACAGACTTAAGCTGAAAACAAATGGCAAAAATTTTTTAGCCATCGGTTTTGGTTAAGATTAAAATCTAAATTTGATAACGGACGAATTTGACGACTTCAATTTTGGTTCCAGTTTCGGCCGCCTGCTTTTCCATTAACTTTTCAACCGTTAAACTGTCATCTTTGATGAAGACTTGCTTGGTCAAACAAACTTCTTGGTAATATTTATTTAATTTGCCCTGAATAATTTTTTCCCACATCGCTTCCGGTTTGCCCTCAGCCTTAAGCTGCTCACGGTAGATTTCTTTTTCTTTCGCCACAACCAAAGCCGGTACGTCCTCGGGTTTAGAGTACTTGGGCGACATCGCAGTTGCCTGCATTGCCAATTCCCAGGCCAGTTCTTTCGGTCCGGCGGACAGTGAAACAACCGAAGCGACTTTCTTGTTTGAATGCAAATAGACTCCCAGAACCTCACCTTCAATCACATCCGCCGCTGCCAACTGAATATTCTCACCAATCTTAACAACCAATTCATTTTTGATCTTTTCTTCCGTTTGAATTTTGAACGCGTCAATATCGTCAGATTGTAGCAGCGCCTGGGCGAAACTTTCCACCGCCGCAACGAAATCCCGGTTGAGGGCGACAAAGTCGGTCTCACAGGCCAAACCAAAGACCGCCACTTTATTTTCCGTTCGGGCAATCGCGATTACTCCTTCTTTAGTAATCCGGTCGGATTTTTTAGCGGCTTTAATCGCGCCCTTCTTTCTTAAAATTTCAATCGCTTTATCGATATCACCGCTGGATTCATCCAAGGCCTGTTTGCAGTCAGTTAAACCGGCACCGGTCAATTCTCGCAATTTGGTAATTGTTTGAACATCAATCGCCATAATTTTGTTTTTACTATTTATGAATATAAATTAGAAAACTATTTCTTACCGGCAATTACTGAACCGGACTCTCTTTTGCTCAGGCCTTCTTTAACCGCGGCCGTGATCAATTTAGTCATTAATTCGATTGACTTAATCGCGTCATCGTTAGCTGGGATCGGATAATCAATTTTGGTCGGGTCGGCATTGGTGTCACATAAAGCGACAATCGGAATATTCTTTTTGAGCGCTTCCGCGACCGCCGTTTTTTCCTTTTTGACATCAACGACAAAGATGGCGTCCGGCGTTCGGGTCAATTTATAGATACCACCGACGCTGCGATCTAATTTTTCAATCTCCCGATCAAAATCCAGCTGCTCTTTCTTGGTGTACTTCTTAAATTCACCTTTGGCTTTTTTATCTTTCAAGTCATTATACTTTCTGATCAATTTGGAAATGGCGGAAAAATTAGTGATGGTGCCGCCCAACCAGCGTTCTTTGATATAGGGCATCTCGCACTCCAGAGCCGCCTGAGCCATAATCTTTTGCGCCTGTTTTTTTGTACCCAAAAATAAAATAGTGCCACCATTAGCCACTACTTTGGTTACAAACTCAAGCGCTTTTGGAAGCATCACTTGGGTCTCTTCTAAATTAATAATGTGAAACCCATTCTTCGCCATGAAAATATAGGGCTTCATCTTGGGGTGACGTTTGGAAAGCTGATGACCAAAATGGACACCGGATTTCAGCATCGTCAATAAATCTGGTACTTGAACCATATTGTTTCCTTTTCTGTCGCCGAAAGCGACCCGCTACCGTTTTAGCCGCACCCGCTTAAACACGGGAGGAAACGGCTAAGTTTTACACGGTATGTGTGATAATTATTAACAAAGGAATAATACCAAAAGTTTAAAAATAAGTCAAGGCCTAAGGGCAAATCCTGATATCCCCGCCATAGCCGGCGAAAGATATGGGTCCAAAAATTTGTATATTTATAAACGATGTTATAAAATTAAATATATGAAAAATAAAATCTGGCCGGATCGTCAAACCCTAAAATCAGTTCTGAATTTCTGGACATTTATCACCATGGCTTTATTTATATTGGATTTTTTCAGCGGTAATAAATTTGACAGTTCAGCCAGCGCCATTGGCATAATCTATTTGGCGATTCTGGGAATTTATGCCGGCGAAAAAGAATATACCCGCTGGCAAGACGGTTTCGTCTCCCGGTTTATTGGCGAATTTTTTCTTGTAATTTGGACGATTCTAATGGCCGTGTTCGCCGTTGCCGCTCCGGTTTCCGCCGGCGCGTTCAAAATTCCGGCCGATTTTGCCATTATCTATACCAGTGTCGTCGGCGTCTTCGCCGTCACCCAGCGTTCTAAGGCCTTAAAAGCCAAAAAACATACTAAAAAAGATAAGACTTAATTGCCCTTGCCAAGAATCCGGCAACGTGCTAGACTACTCAAGTATGAAAAAAGACATTCACCCAAAATATTATAAAGAAGCTAAGGTTACCTGCGCCTGCGGTAACAGTTTTACCGTTGGCTCGACTTTGCCGGAAATCCAGGTGGAAATCTGTTCCACTTGCCATCCTTTCTATACCGGTAAACAAAAGCTGGTTGACAGTGCCCGCCGAGTCGAAAAATTCCAAGCTCGCGCCGCGATCCAGAAAGAAGTCGCCGCCGGCCGCAAAGGTAAGAAGGTTAAAAAGGAAAAAGCGGTTGCCCGGAAAAAGGAAGCCAAAAAAATTAAATCCGAACAATAATCACTCAACAAAAAATCTCTTTACTCTAAGGAGATTTTTTTGTATAATTAAATTTATGGATTCAAAAATTACCGAGATGATAAAAGAATACGAGCAACTCAAGGTTGATTTAACCGATCAGGCAGTTGTTAGCGATATCAAAAAGCTAAAAACCGTTTCCCAACGATACAGCCAGCTTGAGCCGCTGGTAAAAAAAATCACCGAGTTGGAATTGGTCAATAAAAAAATTATTGAGGCTAAAGATGCTGTCGTCAACGAAACCGACGAGGAATTGATACCCATTGCTCAGGAGGAATTAAGCGATCTGACTAACACCAAAGAAAGTTTGGAAAAGGAAATTGCCGAAGAATTAAGGCCCCAAGATCCGCTGGCCAAAAAAAATATCATCGTGGAAATCCGGGCCGGCACCGGCGGCGACGAAGCGTCGCTTTTTGCCGCGGATCTATTCCGGATGTATTCCCGCTATGCCGAAAGAAAAAACTGGCGGACCAAAATTTTAGACTCAAACCGAATCGGCTTGGGCGGTTTTAAAGAAATTATTTTTGAGATTACCGGCCAGAATGTTTACGGCAGCTTGAAATACGAAAGCGGCGTTCATCGGGTTCAGCGAGTGCCGGAAACAGAAAAGGCCGGGCGGATTCATACCTCTGCCTCTACCGTCGCCGTTTTGCCCGAAGCCGAAGAAGTCGATGTAAAAATTGATCCTAAGGATCTGCGGATTGACACTTTTTGCGCTGGCGGCCATGGCGGCCAATCGGTAAACACCACTAAGTCAGCGGTTAGAATCACTCATTTGCCGACTAATACTATTGCCAGCTGCCAAGATGAGCGTTCTCAAGTTCAAAATCGAGAAAAAGCCATGCAAATTCTACGTTCCCGGCTCTTGGCGACCGAGGAAGAAAAACGACGGCAAGAGCTTTCCGATCAGAGAAAATCCCAGATTGGCACTGGCGACCGGTCAGAAAAAATTCGGACCTACAATTTTCCCCAAGATCGGGTTACCGACCACCGGATTAAAGCCAGCTGGCACAATATTGCCTCGATCATGGACGGCGAAATCCAACCAATTGTTGACGCCTTAAATCAAGCCGCCGAAGAATCTTAAAGCTTATTTTATCTCCGGTTTTTAGATTTGAGATTTTAGATTTGAACTTTTGTATGACCATCCAACAAGCTTTAAGCCAGACTTTTAGAAAACTACGGACCGAGAAGTTAGACACAGCCTCCCTTGACGCGGAGGTTTTGTTGTCTTGGGTATTAAAAAAATCCAAAGAATATCTTTTTACTTATCCGGAAAAAAAATTAACCCGGCGGCAGATTAAAAAACTAAAAGTTCTGGCCACCCGACGCCGCAAAACTGAACCAATCGCTTACCTGGTCAACCATAAAGAGTTTTATGGCCTGGACTTCTACATTAATAAAAACGTTTTAATTCCCCGCCCGGAGACGGAAATGATAATTGATGAAGTCGTCATGTCATTGCGAGGAGGACGACGAAGGAGGACGACGAAGCAATCCAGATTGCTTAGCTCCGCTTGCAATGACAGTCTGGCGATTGCTGATATCGGCACCGGCTCGGGCGCAATCATTATTAGTCTGGCAAGAACCCTATCACCTAACACCTATCACCTAACACCCATCACCTACTATGCCACTGATATTTCCTCCGCTGCCTTAAAAGTGGCCAAAAAGAATGCCATAACCCATGGCGTAAAAATTAATTTTAAACGAGGTAATTTATTTGAGCCAATCAAAAATAAGGCAATCGATATTCTGACTGCCAACCTGCCCTATTTGACTGAACAAGAGATTAGTTCAGCCAAAAATAGTTCGCTGGCTTATGAACCAAAGGGAGCTTTAGCCGGCGGCAAAGACGGGTTACAATTATACGAAGAACTGTTTAAACAGGTTACTGCCGATCAAAACCAGCCAAAATTAATCATCGTCGAAATCGGCCACCGACAAGCTCAAGCGGCAAAAAAATTAGCATTAAAATATTTTCCGGCCGGTCAAATTGAGATAAAAAAAGATCTGGCTGACCGAAATAGAATTTTGATAATAAAAAAGAGGTTCACCAATCTTTTGTAATACGACTGGTGAACCAGGAAGACTGCTGGCTGGATTCCTTGGCCTTGAACTTTATTGAGCATGGTGCTCAGGTGGTTAACAATATCTTCGTATGCTAGACTTAGAATCTTGAACCGGATCATAGCCGATGGAAAAAAACAAGCGAGTCAGGCCTTACTTATTTACTACTGGTTTGACCCATTTCGGGTCGAGGGTCAAAAAAAGATCAGCATCTACGCGGGGGGGGGAGGTCGCCCCTTGAATCCGAAGACCGTGTTCATGTGTACATCACTCCCAACGGCACAACGAAGCGTTTCATAACCGTTCTCCTCAAAATTGGAGTATTATCATCCCCTGAGGGACGTTCTTACCTTAGCATAGTAATAGAGATACGTCAATCCTACAATGAAAAAAGATAATAAAATCACAGGGGATGGAATATCTCGCACCCCTGTGATTTTATTATTCTTTACAAAACCAAAACTTAAATAGATTTAATCAAAGACTAACTCCACCCAAATCACCCCACGGTTGAATTCTACTTCCTTATCATTTTTTTGATCATAAAATCGGGTCCGGTAACCGACTTTCTTCCAACGGCCATCGATCCTCTGCCCATCCTGATAAATTTCGGCTAAACCGCCATTTTGAAGATTGATAGAGAGCCGGCCGTAATCATCCAAAACCTTTGATTTAACGTGTTGAACCACGACATTCTTCGCTTTTAAAACAATCCCCTGATCGGTTTTATGAACCTGCCCAGCTAAATAACGAGTGTAGTCATTGGTCGCCGGATTGTATTGATACTCAACCTGGTATAAAGGATTGCCTAAAAAATCAATCTTGATATTGCCGCTGTCTTGATTTATTGATTTATTGATTTTTTGGTCTAAGTCATCTTTGAATAGCCAGGGTAGAAAGTCAGCCGCTGGATCAATCTCTTTTGCCGCCATTGCCCGACTAACCAAATCAGCTGAAGTGTAAAGATTGTGCGGTGGGGTACGATTCTTATCCCGCCAAAAATAAATCCCATCGCCGGAGATCTCATTTACATTATAAACCGGGCTATAGGTCAATTTATACATTGCATCCTGGCTGCCGCCGGCATGAAATAAAACGGCATTCCACTCTTCGGCCAGTTCCACAAAGAATGGCCGGACTGACCGGACCGGACCGATCTTTTTAGCCTTAATACTGGAATCAAAAATTGCCAAAAATCGGGTGATGTCCCCTTCGACAACAGTTTCATAAATAACGCTGGCATATTCCAGACCGGAAACCGGTCGCGACTCAAAATGATTTTCCAAAACTATCGCGACCGGTTTAAGAGAAATTTGATCCGCCGCTACCGGCTGCCCGTCAAGCCAACGAAAATTCTCTGGTGGGCCGGAAGTTGCCGGTTTTACAGAGCCGTTAGTTTGAGTCCTAACCAATACCCGGCCGCTAAGAAGGATGGCAATTAAAAATAAAAAAAATAGAGCTATAATCAATAGTACTGCTGATTCAAATTTGTCAGAACTATTTAGCTTCATTTTTTTCAAAATCCCCCACCGCTTTCAGGTGGGGGAAATTTAAGAATTCAATTATTTTGACTCGGGCTCGGCTGGTTCGGCCGCCGGAGCCGCTTCTTTGCCTGCCGGTGTCTCTACCGGAGTCGTCTCGTAGGTTTGTTCCTCTCGCGGCTCCTGAACCAATGCCACCGTTTCATCCGCCGGACTCAAAACCTTAATACCAGCCGGCACCTTAAGATCCGCCACTCTTACCTGATCATCAAAAGTCCGCAAATTCGAAAGATCAACTTCAATTTCATGAATCAAGTCGTTGGGCAGACATTTAATTTCTAATTCATTCAGGTTGGTGACTAAAATACCACTCAACTCTTTGATTGCCGGAGCGATACCAATAAACTTCAAAGGCACTTTAGTATGGATTTCTTCATCCATCCTGACTTGGAGAAAATCAACATGAGCCAGACGATTAGTTATCGGATCGTGTTGAATGTCATGGATTAAAACTTTAACCGAATTTTTGTCATCTAGCTTTAAATCAACCAGGGTGCTTTCCCCGGCTGCCTGATAAATTTTTTCAAAAGCCGGATAAGGGACTGAAACCGAGATCGGTTTTAAACCATGGCCATACAGCACCGCCGGTATAAGACCTTGCTCTCTTAGACCGCTGACCTTCTTCCCTTCCACTTCTCGAGTTTTTGCCGTTAAACTTAAATTTGACATGTGACTTAAATTTATTATTTAATTTTTTAATTTAATTGATTGATCAAAACTTCACCTTGGATTAAATCCTTATGAGCTGCAATGACGTCGTCGCAGCTGATTGCTGAATGATTCTTAAATTTTATAACATCTTCGGCACTCAAATCGGTGGCCAAACCAATTGAGGTCACGCCCAGATCGCCGACTGAGACAACCGCTAAAACCGCCGACTGACACTGGCGGCACTTAACATAAACTAAATGGGCATCTGCTTTTTCCGCCAAAATTTTCGCTTCAACCGGGTTATGGCGCGCATTACAGGTCGGACAATACGAAATCACCTTGAGACTATCGTCGAAAAAATTAAATGGTTTATTCCCATTCATCATAAGCCCAGTATAATGTAATTGCGGCTTTTCGTCAACCCCCGCACCTTTATTTCAATTTAGCTTCTACCGCGAATAATCATGCTCTCGGCCAGACCCAAAATCAACAAGCTGACGATTAAAAAACTGCCGCCATAGCTCAATAAAGGCAGCGGAATACCGGTTACCGGCACTAAGCCGATGTTCATTCCGATATTGATAAAAATTTGGATAAAAAAAATGATTGAAGCGCCAAAAATAAAAAGAATGGAAAAACTATCTTTCAGCCGACCGGCCGCCCTGATTAAACGGTAAAAAATTACTCCCCATAAAAGCAGGACCAGGCTGACGCCAAAAAAACCCAGTTCTTCGGCAATTACCGCGAAGATAAAGTCGGTTTGGCTGGCAGGAATAAATTTTAGCTGGCTTTGTGAACCAAAGCCCAGACCGCGACCAAGAAAACCGCCGGAACCGACCGCGATTACTGCCTGCCGGACCTGATAACCCCGGCCATAAGGATCAGCCTGAGGGTTAAAGAAGGTCAGGATTCGGCCTTTTTGATAATCAGCAAAAAAGAAAAACCAAGCCGTAACGGAAACAAGAATCATCAAAAGGATGAGTGCTAATAAATGTTTCTTATTAGCTCCGGCTAAAAACAACAACCCAAACCAAATCAACAATAAAATTAAACCAGAACCAAAATCCGGCTGCAGAATTACCAACAAAAATAATCCACCAGCCAATAGGCCACTGATTAAAAAAGTTTTAAGTTCTTTGATTTGACCGGGTCGACAACTCAAAAACCAGGATAAAACGATGATTAGTGACAATTTAGCAATTTCCACCGGCTGAAAACTAAAACCGAAGATCGAAAACCAACCCGTCGTGCCGCTAACGGTGCGGCCAAAAAATAAAACTATCAGCAATAAGATTGCTGACAAGCCATAAATCACATAACCGCCAGACTGCAAAAACCGATAATCCAAAGAACTGACGACAAAAAATAAAATCAACCCAATAACAGCCGATAAAATCTGGCGTTTTAAATTTAAAAATTCTGAGTTCTCAAAACTGATGCCGATGCTGTATAGCGCGACCAAGCCAATGCAAATCAAAAGCACAACCGAACCAAACAAGATCCAGTCAAACCCCCTAAAACCACTGAAGTATTTTCTGATCGCCATAGGTATGTTTTCAAATTTAGTCTAGCAAATTTTTACCTTCACCGCAATTTTGACCAAAAATCGACTACCATTAATATCCTCGGATTAAAAAAACTCCGAGACAATTGCCCGGAGGTTGACTGAAGGTTCGAGAGTTGGCCTCAGGCCACTTGGGCTATTGGCCGCGTATCCATATTTGCAACCAAATGGGATCCGGCACCCAGCGCCTCGGCCAATAGCTTTTTGATCGCCAACGGCAGGCGCTTGATACGTCTGATCTGCGATCCGTTCCAGGTGTCACAGCTGCCGATTGACGCTGCACATCTTTGAACTTTATAGCGGACACGGCGATGTGAAGCATAGCCATAGACCCTGGCAGTGATGGTAACATCAATACCGTCATCGTAATAGCCACCGACGAACTTAGATCCGAGTACGCCGCCGCCGATGTATTGGCCCAAGTGGATTCGAAAATCCCAACTGGTGGGCGTGCCTGGCGCTGGCGTAACCTTTGACAGCACATCTTCCCAGAACCTGACGAAATTCCCGGAAACCACCGCATACTCACGGGGTTTACGTACTGCCCGGTGAGACTTTTTCACCGCCTGCTTCTGGGCTTTGGCCGTCTTGGTCTTTATTACGAGTGCCCTCGGTGGCTTAATCCGCTTCGGTTTGGCCGCGGCCAGGGCTTTTTGAGCCTTCTTGCGTTCAGCCTTGAGATAACGGCCAAACATAATTCGGGTTACAGTCTGAAAAACCTTTTCCCCGAACGGCTCAACCCGCCTCAGGATTCTGGCACAAACCAATTCCGCCGCGGCGTCGAAAAAACCAACGACCTCGATTCTTTGTCGAAAAACAGTCGTGGCCATGGCCTGACGCAAATGCTCCCAATAGCAATTTCGCCATCTTTTCTTACTTTGCCGCCGGTTTCCCGATTGATAAATGATCATCCTGGTCTCCCCCTTTCCTATCCGATTAGTCTATTGCCTCTAGCCTAAAACATGCTTAGAACTTATACTAAACTACAAAAAAAGTCAACCCGCCGATAACTACGATTTTGACTTGCACATCCAACGGCTACTTATTTTTTGTCGCCAGCTGGCCGCAAGAGGCGTCGATATCTTGCCCGAAAGTATAACGCTGAGTAACGTTAACCCCGGCTTCTTCTAAGATACTTTTGAACACCTTAATCACCGGCCCCGGCGACGGCTTAAATTTTCCGGTTTCATTATACGGAATTAAATTCACCATAAAAAGTTTATTTTTCATCTTCTGCGCCAGTTCCTGAGCATTGGCGGATGAATCGTTTACTCTGTCAATCAATAAATATTCAAACATCACCTTGCGGTTAGTCTTTTCGGCGTAGTCAGTAACCGCCGCCAAAAGTTCCTTAAGCGGATAACGCCGATTAACTGGCATCAGTTCAGATCGCAACGCGTCATTCGGTGCGTGAAGCGAAATCGCCAGATTCACCTGCAAACCTTCCTGGGTTATCTTTTTTATCCCCTCAATCACACCGCTGGTAGAAATAGAAATTCGGCGTGCACCAAGATTAAAATAATCCGGGTCGTTGATAATTCTGATGGCGGCTAAAACATTATCATAATTTAAAAACGGTTCGCCCATACCCATAAAAACTACGTTACTCACCTTTTGATTCTTTGGTTTTAATTCTCGGCTGAAAAACAAAACCTGCTCTAAAATTTCCCATTGGGTCAAGTTACGCTTGAATCCCATAGCCCCGGTCGCGCAAAAACTACAGCCCATCGGACAGCCCACTTGAGTCGAAACGCAGACCGTATTCCGACCGTCACTATGGCGCAGTAAAACCGTTTCGATTTTTAAGCCATCAACCAGAGTAATTAGAGCCTTAACCGTTCCCTGGTTTCTGGCCACAAAAATCTGACCGGCAATCCTTAGATCGCACCCAATGGATAAAGTTTGCCGCAAAGCCAGCGGCAAGTTGGAAACTGCCGACCAATCGTCAACCAAATCAAAAAAAATCGCGCGGTAGGCTTGCTTGACGCGGTATTTCGGCTGGTCGGCTAAAATTCTTTCTAAATTTTCTAACTTCATTGTTTGCTAAATTTGAATTTTCGAAAATAGGTATGAACCAAGTAACATCAATAAGATTACCACTCCGCCCAAAATACTAAAATCAAGAAAATAACCGAAATGACTCAAACCGACTAAACTGGCCCGGATGCCATCAACGCCGTAAGAAAGCGGATCTAACGCGGCCACTATTGTCAACGCCTTAGGCAGACCGGATAAAGGAAACATCGCGCCGGACAGGAAGAAAATCGGCATTACCAAAAAATTCATAATTAATTGGAAGCCCTGCATATCTTCCAGAACCGAGGCTATGGCCGTACCAAAGGCAGTAAATAATAAAGCGATCAAAAACATAAAAACCAGGGCCAGCGGCACCGCGGCCAGGCCCACCGGCCGAAAACCGATCGCCGAAGCGATGATTAAAACCAATATCCCCTGGATTAAGGCCACCGTCGAGCCGCCCAGTGTCCGGCCGATCATTATACTCAGACGCGATACCGGTGCCGCCAAGGTCTCTTTTAAAAATCCAAACTGTTTATCCCAGATGATTTCCATACCGGCAAAAATGGCGGTAAATAGAATACTCATCGCGATAATCCCCGGCGCCAGAAATTGCAAATAGCTGCCGCCGCCGGCTTTTTCGAACACCGGACCAAAACCAAAGCCCAAAGCCACTAAGAATAAAACCGGCTGACCCAAAGAACCGATCAATCTCGCCTTAGACCGGAAATAACGTTTGATTTGCCTTAGCCAAAGAATATAAATCGTGCTCATATTAATGTAATCTTTTCATCCGCCGCATCCGATCAAGTTGGCTGCCCGCCTCTTCCCTGATCTCATGGCCGGTTAAACTTAAAAAGGCTTCTTCTAAGGTATCAGTCTGGGTTTTTTGTTCTAGCTCCGCTACCGTCCCCTGAGCCACGATCTGACCGTGATCAATCACAGCAATCCGACCGGCAACCTTCTGCGCTTCTTCCATATAATGCGTGGTGAAAAAAACCGTGATGCCATTTTCCTTATTAAGATTGATAATATAGTTCCAAATATGATTTCGGGTTTGCGGGTCTAACCCCAGGGTTGGTTCATCCAAAAATAAAACTTTAGGCTGGTGCAGCAATCCCCGGGCAATCTCCAGCCGGCGTTTCATCCCGCCAGAAAAAGTTTTAACCATATCATTTTTCCGGTCCCAAAGTTCAACCATTTTCAATAACTCTTCAATTCGTTGAGTTGAAACCGCTTTAGGCACTTTATATAAGACCGCGTGAAAATGCATATTTTCGTAAGCGGTCAGATCATCATCCAAACTGTGATCCTGAAACACAATGCCAAAAGACTGCCTAACCTGATAGGGCTGGATGATCGGATCAAAGCCGTTCAAATTGATTGTGCCGCTGCTGGCCCGCAAAAGCGTTGTTAGCATCTTAATGGTTGTACTTTTTCCGGCGCCATTGGGACCTAAAAACGCAAAAATCTCACCGGGCAAAACCGAGAAAGAAATATTATTGACTGCTACCAAATCCTTAAATTTTTTGGTCAAACCGGAAACGGTGATAATTGGCGTAGTAGTTGACATTTATTTTATCGATTTAATAACCAGATTGAAAAATTCAAAAATGAAGCAAAGCTCACCCAAATAATGTAAGGCAGAAGCAACCAGGCCGCCGGCCGATTAATTTTTAGGAACTGCAAGGCGGTCAAAATAATTGAAATCAATAAGATGATAATTTCTATAAAAGCCAAACCGAAATTCCCGGCACCGAAAAAGATGGCCGACCAGGCGATATTCAGAATGAACTGCGCGATGAATAAAGATAAAGCCGTTTTAAATTTTTTGTCGCCGGACCAATCCTTGATGATTAGGAATAAAGAAATACCCATCAGGACAAATAAAATTGTCCAGACTGGCGCGAAAATCCAGTCGGGCGGATTAAACGGCGGCCTTTGAATCTCGCGATACCAGCCGGAAATCGCCGGGGTGGTAAAAAATGAGCCCAAAAATCCGGCGGCCAGGCAAATCAGAATTGAGATGACTAATTTTATAGATTGCCTCATACCCATCCATTATAGCAAAAAATCGCTTTTTAGGCGATTTTTTTGCGTTTCGAGATTATTATTCAACCGGCTTGGCCTGATCCGGCGGCTGAACCGGTTCCACGGTCGGTCGAATTTGGATTGACTTGGCCGAAATGCTGCCATCTTGGTTAGACTGGCCGGTCACCATTACAGTTTTGCCAACCGCTAGATCAGTTAGACCGGCGTCAACGAACTGACCAACTTCCGTATCGGCGGAATAGAGAATAATTTTAGACCCGCCATTGGAAAGTTTAATTGTAATACTTTTATCGTCTTGAGAAATTATCTCCCCATTGGCAATGCCACCGCCATTGCTCCGCATACTGTTAGCGCCAAGCTGGCGGGTGTCGCCTTGACGGTCTGACGACGGAATATTGTTAAAATTTCCACCGGCAAATCCGGCTGGGCCTTTCTTAGCTGAACCAAATTGTATACCGACGTAAAAAGAACCGGCAACTACGATGATGGCAACAATAATGGCGATGATTTTCTTGTTCATAAGTTTTCTTAAGAATTAATAAGCTTACGATTTTTTTTAAAGATATTTTTGGTTGTAGTAATCAGCCATTGCCGATGTAATGTCAAATGGATAATGATAAGAAACAAAAAAATAATGCCGCTCTCCGTATGAAGTCGCCTGGAATGCAAAAGAATCGAAACAGTATTGGCGACCAGTATCAAAAACAAACTTAAATCAACTAAATAATTTAATTTGATTTTATTCATAGCGTAAAGCTTCAATGGGGTTAAGATTAGCGGCCCGCCGAGCCGGATAATAACCGAAAGTGATGCCAATGCCAGCCGAAACCCCAAAAGCCAAAAGGACTGAGGACATAGTTACCACCGTAGTCGTGCCGCTGAATTTGGTGACTAGGACTGCCGCCAGCCAACCAATTAATACTCCCACAATCCCGCCGATAAAAGTCAAAGTGACCGATTCGGTCAAAAACTGAAGGTTAATTTCCCGCTTCTTGGCGCCCAAAGATTTACGTAAGCCAATTTCCCTGGTTCTTTCCGTTACCGTAGTTAACATCATATTCATAATACCGATACCACCCACCAGCAAAGAAATTCCGGCAATAGCGGCTAAAAGCAGGGTCAAGGTGTCACTCACTGAGGACATGGTATCCATAATATCGGCCTGATTGACAATGTTAAAATCCGCGCTTGCTGAATCGGCAATATTGTGGCGGATTAATAATAGAGTGGTGATCTGCTCTTGAGTCGCAGTCATCAAATCAGCGGTAGTAACCTGAACATTGATATTGCTGACCGACTTGCTGCCGGTGAGATACTGCTGGGCAGTCGAAAGAGGGATGTAGACTAAATCATCCGAACTGCCAAAACCGGTGCCACCTTTACTTTTGGTCACGCCGATAATCGTAAACTCCAAACTTTCAATCCGAAGTTTTTGACCGACTGGATTAGCGTCCGCGCCAAATAAATCATCCCGCGTCGTCGGACCAAGCACTACCACCTTAGCTACGCTCTTAACCTGAGAATCGGTAATAAAACTGCCCAATTCCACTTCAATGCTTTTGACCGATTGATAAGCCGCCGTGATACCGTAAACGCTGGTGTTAGTATCAGTCCCATTTGTGGTTTTCATCTGTTTACGACTGGAAACTGTCGGCGCCACGGTCTGAGCCGAAGCCACCTGCTGTTTGATAGCGTTAGAGTCTTCCAGCGTCAAGGTCGTGGCCGAACCACTGCCGCCTCGAGCCACTGATCCAAGACTTTTTTGAGAACCGGGTGAAACAACCAATAGATTGGTGCCCAGCGACTCAATACTTGATTCAATGTTTTTGGCCGTCCCCTGACCGATAGCAATCATAGCGATAACCGAACCAATGCCAATCACAATTCCTAAAATGGTTAAAAATGACCTTGACTTATTGGCGGACAAGGAAAAATAAATTTCTTGAAGCAAATCAACGGATTTCATATTATTTTTCTTTTAACTCCAACACCCGGCCCAAAGTCTCTTGGTCGGCAATAATCTGACCGTCTTTGAGCTCAATCATCCGGTCGGCGTGCTGAGCGACGTATCTCTCGTGGGTAATCAAAATGATGGTATGGCCGTGCTCCCGGTTTAAATTTTTAAAAGTCTCTAACACAATATCGCCGGTTTTGGAATCAAGGTTGCCGGTTGGTTCATCGGCCAAAATTAAATCCGGCTCATTGACCAAGGCCCGGGCAATCGCTACTCGTTGCATTTGGCCGCCGGACAATTGATTAGATAGATGATGCCAACGATTTTTTTCCAAACCGGAAGCGGTCAATGCTTTTTCCGCCTTGATTTGACGCTGGTTTCGGGGAGTTTTACCGTCATAAATCAAAGGCAGCATGACATTTCGCAAAACCGTGGCTCGCGGCAGCAGATTGAAAGACTGGAAAACAAAACCAATTTGCTGCAACCGGATGTCCGCCAATTCATCGTCGGAAAGCGAGAGCATATTTTTACCATTCAAAAAATAGCTGCCGCTGGTTGGCCGGTCCAAAGCGCCTAAAATATGCATTAAGGTTGACTTACCCGAGCCGGACGGACCGATGATCGCCAGAAACTCACCTTTTTTGATCTCAAAAGACACTTCCTTTAATACTTTAATTTGAGTTTCGCCGGTTTGATATATCTTTGTAACTTTATCACATTTGATCATAAATTTAGCGCGGCGGAGTACCACCACCCCCCAGCATCATCATCCCGCCCACAGAACTATTACGGCTGTTAGTACTGGTGTTAGTACTGGTGTTAGCGCTGCCACTAATCGTTTGGGTGATAATTTGATCGCCAACTTCAAGACCGGAGATGATTTCTACCATCGTATCATTGCTCAAGCCGGTAGTGACCGTTTTTTGTTCCGGCTGGCCGTTAACTAAAACTTCAACGTAGCTACCATTGGCGCCGGTTTTAATCGCGCTTAATGGTGCCACTAAAACATCCGACTTGGAATCAGTAATAATGTTAACGCTCAAACTCATTCCCGGCTTAATTCTTTCGTCCTGAACATCAAAAACGATTTTTACGCCGTAGCTGACCACACCGGAAGAAACCGTGCCCAAGGTGTCAATCTCGGCTACTTCACCGGTCAGCGACAGATCAGACACAGCATCAAAAGTCAACGTGGTTTTCTGCCCAATTTTAACTTTAGCCACGTCAATTTCGTTTAGAGTAATTTCAGCAATTTTTTGTTCGGTGATTAACGTACCCAAAACCGTACCCGAAGAGACTGAATCACCAACCGTCACATCGACTTGGGTAATCACACCTTCAAAAGGTGCCCGGATAGAGTAATCAGCTAATGTCTGACGGGCGTTGGTTAATGCATTTTCTTTTTGGCGAACGGCAATTTTTTGGGTCTCAATATCTAATGGATCAGACCCAAGCAACAGCTCATCTAGCGAATCTTGGGTCTCAGCCAAAGATCGCTGATTCTCGTCAATAGTTCGCTGAGTATCAATGATACTTTGCTTAGCATTGCTGATTGATTCTTTAGCCGAAAGGCTCGCTGAGAGATTACTGCTGGCAGTACCGGTATAAGTGCCCATGGCATTCTGGTGAGCAGTCACGGCTGATGGCACCGATCCGGTGTACACAGTCAAAGTGTCTTTGGCGAAATCAATAAAATTTTTAATATCTTTGATTGCTGCGGTAATCTGTTGCGTAGCCTCGTAAGTTTTATCAACTAACCCCTCGATAATTTGAGGGTCTGAGGAGCGGCTGACTGTCCGATAAAAATCAAAGGCGGCATCATAACTGCTGCGAGCGGCATCATAAGAACTTGACGCCTTGTCGCGATACTTGACAATTTTTTCATCATACTGCCCAACTCTATTGACATAATAATCGATGTTGCTTTGCACCCCGTCGATATCATTATCAAACAACACCTCGTAGACACCAGACATCACGTCGGGTAAATCTAAAAAAATATTAGACACTGCATTGATGGCATCGGAATAAGACTTATCCAAGCTCTCTTCGGCATTCTGTTTTGATTCAACGGACTTGGTCAGAGTATTTTCGGCTCGGACGACAGAATTCTCCGCTTTAGTGATGTCTGATTCATCGGCACCGCGTTCCAATTTTTCTAAAGCCACCTGAGCATTTTCTAAATTGTTTTCCGCATCCCGGACGGCAATCACGGCGTCAGTAGTTTTAAGTGCCGCCAGTACTTGACCAGCCTTAACTTGTTGATCTTTAACCATGGCCACCGAAACAACATCTCCCGAAACCTTCGGCTTAAGATCAACCTGGTTAGAAACACCAACCTGGCCGCTGCCGGAAACTGAAGTAACAATTGACCCCGTCTCGGCGGCAGCAGAGACATAACGAGTTTCAGTTTTAGTGCCAGTTAAAGCCTTGATCCCAAAGTAACCGCCGACAATAATTAAAATAATTATGATGCCAGTAGTAACTTTTCGTTTAATTATCAGCTTAAAAATTCTTTTAATCATAGTTATTGGGTTTTAATGCCGTTGTCAACGTTACCATCGTTAGGGCGCTGGGGTAAATTTTCTCCAGAAGAATTAGCAGTTGATGGCGGCGGTACCAGCCGAATCAGTTTAGCCTCAATCTGACCGGCTTCAGTCGGTTCGCCTATGACCACGACATAGTCATCAAGTTTTAGCTCAGAAAATTTTACGGTGTCGCGTAAACGGTTAATCACCGTTTTCTCGGTAACCAAAATGACTTTCTCCATATTGTCTTTGCCTTGAATCACAAAATTCTGGCCGTCAATTTTAATGATTTGGCCAATCGTGCCATTAGCATCGATGAAATTCCGGTCACCCATACCCATAAAAAATCCGCCTTCCGGACCGGCGAAGTTGCGATGATAGTTCCCGCCCCATCGGCAGGCAAAATCAGCTTTTCTAAAACCGACAACCTGACCGGCTTTAAATATCAGCAGGATGGCCAAAAAAACTACGACGCCGCCGATAAAACCGGCGAACGCTTTTGATTGAAAAATTTTAGTCAGATCCATAGATTTAATTACTTATCAATTTTTTTAGATTAAAAATAATTTTCGTGTCTTTGATTAACGACTTAAGTGATTCTACAAATGCCAGGATCACCGTTAAAAGTATGATTAGACTCATGGCCGGCAATGTTTCCAAAAGCGAGAGGCCAAAACTTTGCCAATAAGTCAAAACAATGCCAGCGTCAGAAAACAACAAAGAGAAGAATTGAAAAAATCCGGATTCGGAAAAACCGGCCCAAACCATTTGTCCGGCCGGAATCAAGGCCAGCGCGGAAATAATTGCGCCCAACGCCAAAATTGTCGCCCGACGCTTAAGGTGTAAAAGCCTTTCTTCCCTTTTAAGACGGCCAATCACCTGGCTGAATAAGCCGAGCGGCAAATCCGGTGATTCAATATAGTTGAATAATTTTTCGTAATTGTCAATCATAAAATCTCAGCTAATTATTAATACGTAGATTGACCGCTTCTTGGTGCAGTCGATGGAATATTTTGGCTAAATTATAAGGAATCAGTCATGATCTTTCTTAAAGCGATCAGCGCCCGGCGATGACGACTTTTGACTGTGTCGATCGGTTCATCGTTTAGTTCGGCGATTTCCCGAAAATTAAGGTGCTCATTATAATACAAAAAAAGCACCAGACGATACGGCGCTGGCAAGCGTTCCAAAGTTTGATTTAAAAGATCGGCCAAGTCAGCTCGAGCGAAAATTTCATCGGGTAACGGCGCGGGATCAGCTAAATTATCAACTAGCGGATTTTCACCTTCGGCATTTTCCAATTCCGAAAAAAGTATGGACTTTCTTTCCCCCGAAACTAAGCGTGACTTTCGCAAAAAATCGATAGAGGCGTTTCTGGCAATCCGATAGATCCAAGCTCTAAAACTTTTTTGCCGATTGAATTTCTTAATATGCCGCCAGACTCGGACAAATACTTCCTGGGTGATATCTTCTGCTTCAACCGCGCTGCCGATATGACGATAGATAAAGCCGTAAATTGGTTTAAGATACCGGGAAATCAAAACCGCCAGCGCTTTTTTATCACCGTGCAGATAGTCAGAGATCAATTGTTCATCAGCCAATTCCGACATAAGCAGAAGATAATAGCTAGATAATAGTTATCGCTAAATAATAACAGAATGAATTATCCTATCTTGATAATTCGACATTCAATTTCTTTACTGGCTTGCCGGATCATTATCGTGTCGCCGACTTTATGACCCAGTAGAGCTGACCCCAACGGCGAATTATGAGAAATGATTCCCCTGGCCGGATCGGTTTCAGAAGATCCGAGGATTAAATAAGTTTTTTGCTTACCGGAAATCTCAACCGTTACCCCGTTACCTAACTGAACCGTTTCTGCGTTTTTAGTTTGCTTGATTATTACCGCCCGCTTAAGGTGGTCATCCAAATCAAGCAGTCTTTGATTTATTCCGCGCAACCGACCCTTGGCAATCTGGTAAGCGGCATTTTCAGAAAAATCTCCCAGTTCCGCCAGCCGCCTGACTTCAGTAATCGCCTGCGGTTGGAGGACGGTTTTTAATTTTTCCTGCTCGTTTTTAAGCTCATTAAATTTAGCCTCCGTCAGCTGAGGATCAGGTTTATAATGAGTATATTTTCCCGGTTTTCTGATTGGTACTCGCATTTGATCTAAATATCACTTATTTGTTTGCTACCAATCTATTGTACCAAAAATCGCTGAATATGTATGTATGCCTTAATAAAACATTGACAAAAGTAAATAAATATGCTATCATAATATAATCTCACTGACGTATTCACTCAATACAACGGGGAGATATACACCGCCGCATAGAGGAGAAGGATTATGAATAAGAATTCAACTGGTGGATTGGGGGTCGCGATTGCAACCTTGGCTGTTCTTTGCTTGGTGTTCTTGACCTTTGACATTTGGGTTATCACAACCCACCGTGTCAACTTCAACGATCACATTCCGGGTTTCTTTACGGGGATATTCGGCCTCGGCGCTTTGTTTCTCCGGCGGATCAACCGAGGAACTGATCAGTCAACTCCTACTGATTCTCGGGAGCAAAAAAAACGCAAAAGTTGGTTCTGATACCTTCAAACCAACAAACTACCAGCATCTCACCGAGATGCTGTCTTTTTTAACTAAAAATCGCCCCGGCCTTGTGTCGGGACGATTTTTATTATTTGTGATTACAAGACTTATATTTTCTTAACTTGAGTAGCCGCTGGGCCTTTCGGGCTTTGAGTAACCTCAAAACTGACCGCATCGCCTTCTCTTAGTTCGCTGAATTCAACTCCCTGGAGTTCATTGGCATGAAAAAATAGATCTTTATCAGCACCTTCTTGACTGATGAAACCAAAGTTTTTGTCAGTCAATTTTTTGATTGTTCCTTGCATAGATTTAGAAATAAAGTGAATTAATGAGTAGTAGTTAGTAGAAATTCGACTTTATTTCTAAGATAACTATACTTAGCCTGTCTGCACCCAGACAAACCGGGACTTCAGCAGGCAAGCCAATCTAAATTTTTGGATCGAGATTGGCGGAAGCATTGGCAGTTAATTCGCTTGAGTTCCAAAGGATTACCCACATTGAGAAATCCCCGTAAAACAAGCGTATTCCTGTTCCAATGTTCTTGATAGCTACTCTAGCATACTTTGGTAATTTAGTCAAAATATCTGGCTGATTTATCATAAAGCCCCGCCTTAAGCGAAGCTTTATTTTTTTTAGTGAAAAATCAGAGATTGAGATATTACTTGCAACAAAGCTGTTTCCTTAAAAACTGCCGGTCGGATTATTGATCTCCGAATCGTTTGATATCTCGTTACCGCTTTCATCTTCAACGATATCACCAGTCTGACTGGTATCACTAAAATTCTCATCGTTGACTTTAATGTCATTACCGCTCGTCAAAGTGACAGTCAGAACCTTGCCAGATGAGCTGAGGGAGAGTTTGACGGCAAAAATTCCCGAGCTTCCAACTGAACCGACGTCAAAAGTAGTGATTCCCTGGATGGCTAATGCACCGCCGGAATAAACACTAGCACCACCAGTTTGGGTGTAAGCAACGCTGGTGACGTAACCGCCGTCTTCAAGATCGCTATTGATTGAGTCTGGGTTGATTGCTTCGTTGAAAGTGATGGCGATCGTGTCACCGGTATCGATGTAGCCGGAGTCCCCGCCGTTGGCCACGGCAAT
>Ga0265297_10002021_pt1 | contig 43496 bp, 56 predicted proteins | sample Munlanlwell13791_FD_192502 | JGI IMG/M metagenome (GOLD analysis project Ga0265297, IMG submission 192502) | Leachate microbial communities from a municipal landfill in Southern Ontario, Canada - Leachate well 137-91 | ecosystem: Engineered > Solid waste > Landfill > Unclassified | place... | reverse complement strand
GTTTGGCTTTTGAAGGATTTGGAGATAAAGATATTACCGCTGAACAGTACTACGCCGGACAAGAATTAATTGAAGATATTTGCCAAAGAAATAAAATAGAAAAAAATCTTACTAAAATTATACCTCACCGATGGATTAATGGCGGAAAAACTTGTCCGGGATTAGTTAATATTGAAAAATTAGTTAATGTTAAATTTATTACTTGTCCAAGTTGTAAAAAGGTCTTCAAGATATAATTAATTTAATTTTTAAATTATGTATTCATTTAAAATCACTTTACTCAAAGGTATCAAGTACTTCGTATTGTTTGGATTACCAGTTTTAGTTAGTTGTTTTATTCAAAACTTTCCTTGGATCGCTCAATTAACCGTTGGTGGAATCCTAACGATAATTTGTGATTTCTTAAAACATAAATACGGATTAAGATTACCTTAAATTAAAAAAATAAAAGAGAGACGTAGAAATAAGAGACTACCTCTCTTTTATTTATACCCCCTTGACAATATTTCATATTTTTATATAATTGGATTATGGCAATAGGATCAAAAATAAAAATTTCAAGAAATAAAAATCTCGTAGAAATGAAGAAGAAAACCACGTTTAAAAACTTGGCGCGCATTTTCAATTTAAGCGAATCGCGGACAAAAGAAATTTATTATCGAGAACTTAAAAAAATAAGGGGTACTTCCCCCTCACATAAGTTATCCACAGGTAAAGGATAGCATTAAAAAATATAAGTGGCATAGTTTAATTATGCAAAAATGTATGGACATAAATTTAATCAACAAAGAACCGACGGATTAGTCGCCGTACGGTTTTTTTATTTTAATTAATTTAAAAAAGTTTTGTATGGAAACATTAGAAAAGTTAGCAAAACAAAAAAATGAAAAAGGAGAACAAGCAAGAGAAATTATTGAATTAAACAAAGAGGTCGATGACGAATTAACATTTCAAGACGAAGAACACATATCCGAATTAATTAAAGAAGGATTTAGAGAGGGAGAGTTGATTGGTGAAAATAAAAGAGGTTATTGGAAATTAACTTTTGAGAAATTTGATAATTAATAATTTTATGGCAATAAATATTTTATGCGATCAATGTAAAAGGCCAATGGCCGTTCCAAATGATATTAATTTAAAGGAACTTGAAAATGAAAACGGAGAAATTTTGTGTCCCGACTGCGAGAATGATCGAGACGAAGAAGATTTTAATAATCTTGGGGGAATTTTACATTAAATAATAATTTTTAATTTTATGACAACAGAATTATATTACACACCACCAACAGAAGAAATTTTTAATGAAGTAAAACAAAAAGCAATTGAGATTTGGAAAACTTATGAAGATGGAACTCCTTATTCAAAAGAAAAAATAGATAGAATTAAAGATATTAAAAACGTGCAAGATAATTTAATGTATATAGTCGCAATGTTTGACATAAGTAATCAAAGATTATTGTCAAAAATAATAAGCCCGGAGGCACGTCAAGCTATTAGAGAAAGAATGATAGAAGGCGGAATGCCAGAAGAATTAATTTATTTTTAAAATATGGCCCCGATTCTCTGGAGAAAGTTTACCATACATTTTCTTACGCGCGCGAATTGGGGCCACTAAAAAATTAATCATTAAATATAAAATTATGGCGAACAGACGAATGTTTTCAAAAAGAATTACTGAAAGTGGAAGATTTTTAAAAATGCCTCCTTCCTCGCAAGCATTATATTTTCAACTTGGAATGAATGCTGATGACGATGGAGTAGTGGAAGCTTTTAAAGTAATGAAACTTACGAATTCAAATGAGGATGATTTAAAGGTTTTGGTTTCTAAAAATTTTATTAAGATACTTAATGAAGATTTAGTGGCTTTTGTGATGGATTGGAGTGAACATAACTTGATAAGAGCAGATCGAAAAATAGATAGTATTTATAAAGAATTATTATTACAAATAGTTCCTGAAATAGAAGTTTTAGAAGCAAAACCAAGGGCTGATACAAAGAAATTGACTGGTGGACAACAAATGGACGTCCAATGTCCGCATAGGTTAGGTAAGGATAGGTTAGGTAAGGATAGGTTAATAGGGACTCCCCTTTTTGAAGAAATCTTTAAATTTTGGAATGAACAAAAAATAATTACTCATAATGTTTTGACAGATAAGATGAAAACCAAGATTAAAAGCGCCCTAAAAGATTATAGTTTAGGAGACATTAAAATAGCGATCACAAAATATAAACAAGTATTAACCGGCGATCAATACTTTTGGAGTTATAAATGGACTTTGCCGGATTTTTTATCGCGCGGTCTGACAAAGTTTCTGGATACCCCAATTGATGGATTTAAACAATCTAACGGATTTGAAAAAGAAAAAAAGAAAAAAGTTTATTATAATGGCAATCCAGTAGTTGAAAAAAATGGTAAAAAATATGTAATTATTGATGGAGAATGGAAAGAATTTTGCGGAGAAGAAAAAGATTTAATTACTAAATTTGAATAATTATTATGGAATTAAATAAAATAATTCAAGGTAATGCATTGCAAATATTAAAAACATTTCCGGCCGACAGTATTGATTCTGTGGTTACTTCTCCGCCATATTGGAATTTAAGAGATTATAATATGAAAGGTCAATTAGGAAATGAACCGACATTTTATGCTTATCTTGAGTCATTACTTTCAATATTTGATGAAGTTAAACGTGTACTTAAACCAACTGGAACGTGCTGGGTTAATCTTGGCGATACTTATGGAACATCTAGTGGATCTGGAATTAGGAAAAATAAACAAGCGACAAATCGAGGTACGCAATTTAATAAAGGTTGGCAAGAGCGCGGAAAAAGTGGAGTTAAAGGATTAGAAAAATCACTTTGTCAGATACCGGCGAGATTTGCGATCGAAATGACTAACAGGGGATGGATACTTAGAAATGAGATAATATGGCAAAAACCAAATTGTATGCCTCAAAGTGTTAAAGATCGTTTCACTATGGACTTTGAAAAGATATTTTTCTTCACAAAAAATCGTAAATATTATTTTAAACAACAATTTGACTTGGCTAATTATGATGGCAGAAAAGATACGATCATGAAAGGTAGCCCAAAATATAATACTGAAGTAATGCCGGGCCGTAAACCTCATACTATGGCCGCGCGCGGTCACGAACGTTGGCAAATAGATTCGGAAGGAAATCGTATTCGTAATCGTCGCTGTGTTTGGAATATAGCAACAAGGCCATTTAGTGGCGCACACTTTGCAACATTTCCGGAGAGATTAGTCGAAACTCCAATAAAATCCGGATGTCCTGATGGTGGCGTGGTTTTAGATCCATTTATTGGAAGTGGAACAACAGCATTAGTTGCACAAAGACTTGGTAAAAATTTCATTGGAATCGAATTAAATAAAAAGTATTGCGAAATTGCCGAAGAAAGAATTAATTTTAATAAATTATATGAAAAGGATAAAAATAATAACAGGAGAAAAATATGTTGAAGCGTGGAAAAATAAATTTTATCCAGTACTTCCACACGATAAGGAATGGTCTAAATTTAAGTGGCATATCTGTAAAAAGGGAGAATCGCTTAATCCATTGTTAGTTTCAAATGGAGGAGAAATACAGGTTGAACAATTTGGAATTATTGGTTGTCTATTTAAAATTAAAGATAAAACATTTCCAGAAAAGAAATTATATTTTTATCAATGTCCATTAATTGAAGCAAGGGAAACTGGGACAGGAAAATTCGGGGAATGGTTAAAAAATGTAAAAGATTTTGTGAGAAAAGAATTTAACTCTCCATTGGCACTGGCCACAATAACCAATCAACATCTTTATAAATATTGCGAAAAGTATGACGTTAACGTGGCGGTTGATGATCGACTTTATAAGGTAAAAATTAATGTAAAAAGAGAGAAAAAGTTATCCACTGGCAGGGGGGTAGACAAAAAAGGCAGTAATGATAAATTGTAAATAGGTTACTTATTAATTAATTAAAATTAAAATGTATGGAAAAGAAATTTGTAAAAATGGCGATGGATTGCCATAAAGAATCCATAAGAAAGGCCGAAAGAAAAGATACTATTGGGGCAGGAATATTATTCATTTTATGTCTCATAGTTATAACAGTATTCTGTTCAGCCTTAGCGGTTTAAAAATTAAATATGAAAAATAAAAAACAGAGAAAACAGAAAAAACAATTTAAAAAAACAGTTAAAAGACAACAGAAAAAACAGGACGTAAACATAAAGGTTCATGTTATCCAACAGCCACAGTCAAATAAAGGATTATCATTAACTACTGTCGGTCCGCAAGTACTTGATCCCATTCAAGACAATAAAGGAAAATATACAATAGCTAAAACTTGGTTATCTGAAAAGCAGATCCTTAAAATTTTACAGCGCACACCTAAAGAATTTATTTATACCCGGCCGGCCAAAGGCGGAGGAACATGGGATTATGTGCCGGGAGGATATGTTGAAAAAGTTCTTAATTATGCATTTGGTTGGAATTGGGATTTTGAAATTATCAAGCAAGAAATAATCGGAGAACAAGTTATTACACTCGGAAAACTTACAGTTAAAGACGGAACAGGTCAATCAGTTACCAAGACACAAAATGGTCGCGCCGATATTAAATGTCTTAAAGGTAAACCGCATAATCCGGAAAATTATCTTGATGTCGGAAATGATTTTAAAGCTTCGGCGACTGATGCAATGAAAAAATGCGCCAGTATGCTTGGAATAGCATCAGATATCTATGGAAAACGAGAATTCAGAGATGTAGGAGTGGTGGTAAAAAATGATAACCGGACAGACAAAACAGGTGCAACACATAATCAGGAAGAAAAAATTAAAAATAATCCGCCAGAAATTGAAATTGAGGCAGAGTGCCACGAATGCGGAAACCCCATGACTAAAGCAGAGGCTGAATTTAGTAAGCGCGTATACAAGAAACAACTTTGCCGGACATGTCAAAATACTTATAAAAATTTAAAATAAAATATGGTAGAATTAAGACCACAAACATTAATAGAATCTCTTGGAATTTCAAGAGAGAGAGCCGAACAATTACTTCTTATCTTAAATGAAGCAATGAATAAAGTAACAAAGATAGAAACAATTGAAATTTTAGTTACAAAACTTATAGGGAATGAATTATATTTTATGTTAATGGAATTCGGAGCAAGAATTAAAACGCAGGAATTAAGTCAATCAAAAATGATGGAAAAATTAATAATTGACAACGGTTCTATAGCAGAAGCATAAAAAGTAAAAGTTAAAAATTTAATAAAAATAAACGAATAAAAATATGGAAGAATCAAAATACGAAACAAGCACTTTATATAAAGGAAAAGTTCAAATTAGATTTTATCCAATATCACATCAATATTGGATAAGTATAGACGGATCTCCATTTAAAAGAAAATCAGGAGTAACAACATTCATTGGAATTAAAGACAAAAGCAAAGCACTTCAAATATGGCAACAACAGATCACGGCCGACTTTTTACTAAACGCACTTGATAAAAAACAAAAGATTGATTCAGATAAGGCAATTGAGGCAATTATTCAATGTGATATCGCGAGAGATACTGCCGCAGATATCGGAAAAGAAATACACGCATGGTGTGAGGCATACATTAGGAATAAACTTAAACAGCCAGGATTTGAAAACGTTCCAGAAATACCTAACTTTCCAGAAGCAGTAACTGGAGTAAACTCATTTCTTGAATGGGAAAAAGAACATAAGGTTAAATTTATATCAACCGAAAGAGTAGTTTATTCAAAGGAACACGATTATATGGGTACGATGGATTTTGAAGCAGAGATTGATGGAATACTATGCATGGGAGACTTTAAATCATCAAATGGATTATATAACGGGGTAAGAATGCAAACGGCGGCTTATGCGTACGCTGATATGGAAGAAAATACAAAGAAAAAATACAAAGGCAGATGGGCCATAAGACTTTCAAAATATAGTGAATCAGAATACCTGAAACGAGAAGAACGCAAAAAAGAGATAAAGCGCGCGATTGCAAAATTTCAAAACAAAGAATGCAAAGAATATCCAATTAAACCATATCAAGTTTTTGAAGCAAAGTTCCTCGATAATGGAAAAGATTTTATTAAAAGGGATATGGATGCATTTTTAAATGTTAAAGCATTATTCGCATGGGATAAAGATACTGACCCATTTTATCAAAAAGAAAATTGGTAGATTATAATTTTATAATATTATGGAAAATAAAAAAGAAAGTAAATTAAGTTATAAAGATTTAAAAATAGGTGCATTATGGGAAAAAAAATCTAAAAATGGCAATACTTATTACTCTGGAAATATCATGATAAATGGTCAAGAACATTATATAAATATAATGAAAAATAAATATTATCAAGAAAATACAAAAAGACCAATTTACGATATTTTACTTAGTATTTTAAATATTAAAAAATAAAAATATGGACGAACAAAATAAAATATCAAATCATCCAGAAGAAAGTGCAATGTATAAATTTAGGACCAAGGCAGAAAAGGCCATGGCAAATATACAAAGTTTAGAAGAATTTAGAAATAGTGATTCAATGATTGATTTTGTTTTTAAAATCGGACATGAGATGTTTCAAAAGGATCTTGATACTATGGGATTACAATGGCTTATTAACACCGGTGGCAAATTAACGGCTATTTATGCCTACTTAGGCAATAAAACAGCCTACGCGCGCGCTCAACGCGATGTTTACCAGCAAAAAAGAGATGAGACAATGGCCAGGATATCATTGGATGAATATCCGGATACGGAAAAAATTACTGTAGCCAAAGCCAGAGCAAAACTTCAAGTAATAGAATTGGATGAAATAGTCACTCAAATGGAATACGGAAAAAATAATATGGAAAATTTATTGGCGGCTACAGATAAGATGGTTGGATTTATTCAATCCGCGATTAGAGTAAAACAAGGTGATCAATTTAGAAGTAAAACAGTAAGTGATAATTAAAACATATGACAATAGATGAAAAAATAATAGAACAACAGGAACGATTAATTAAAAAGTTAAAAGAACAATTAGAATTAAAGTATAAAGAAATAAAATTGTTAAAACTGAATATAGAATTTTTAAGTAAATATCATAAAATATTTTTTAAAAAATAAATATTATGATTAAAAAACTTCTCGTTATAAAATCAAAATCACTTGAAGAACAACTTAAAGAACTCGGCGTTGTAAACTATCTTGATTTAAAAAGAGTCAAAGATGTAATAGAAACGCAATATGATTACTATATTGAAAATGTAGAAGACGGCACAGATATGCTTGGAAAAAGCCCTGATAATTGCGACAAGATATTCGCAGAACAAGGTCGCAGAGGATTAACAATTTATGAAGGATTGGCTCTGTTGCGAGATAATCCTGATATTCTAAAAGACCATTGGATTGATTTATCGGGTTCTCGTTATGACTCCGACGGCGTGCCTTGCCTCGACCTCGATGTCGGCGGGCCTAGGCTGGACTGCAGCTGTTCCGGCAATGCGAATTCCCGCTATGGTTCTGCTTCTTGCGGGAGTAAACTTGAAACTGGGGACTTGGAAACTCTGGAAACTTTACCAAATATTTTAATTATAAACGGAATTAAATATGAAAAAATCTCTTATTGAAAAATTAATGCAAGAAATATCAGAAAATAATGCTAAAATAATTGATGATTTTGTTAAAGTATACATAGCGAGTAGGTGGGAAGATTATTTTAGTAAACAAAAGAAAATAGATTTTGAAAGAATAGAATTAGTAATAAATAATAATTTTACAGCTAATGGGTCAGAAACAATTGTTTCTTGTAGATTAAAAAAGGGTAAATTAAAAAATTTAAAATAAATTTATGAGAGAAATAAAATTTAGATGCTGGGATAAAAAAAATAAAGAATTTGTGCCTTATTTTGAATTAACTTGTAATGGTAGTATATTTTTTGGAAGTGAAGAACAGTCAGATAAAGATTTTGATATTCAGCAATTCACTGGATTACTTGATAAAAATGGTAAAGAGTGTTTTGAAGGTGATTTAGTAAAATTATTAGATTATGATAAACAATTAGAAGTTTATTTTTGTGAAGATTGTGCTTCATTCAGGGCAAAATTAAATGGATATGGTAATAACGAAAGTTTATCAAATGAATTTGAAGTAATCGGAAATATTTATGAAAATCCAAATTTAATTAAAACTTTATGAAAAAAGAACAAGAATTTTCAAAAGAAGAATTGAAACTTATAATATCAGCGTTAGAGAATTTAAAAACAATGTATGAATTTGTAAGAGGATTTGGAATGATGAAACAGAAAGAAATAGATTTAAGAGATTTAATAAATAAGATTAAAAAATATGGATAAACAAACAAATCCTAATAATTTAGAAGTTGGTCATCAAATTCTTATAGAGCAAGCGTGGGAAGATGAAACAGGGAATTATCACGATGAATATGCGAGAATAGAAATTATAAGACCAGACGGCAGTATGGAAGTTAAATTTAAGGATGAAAGAATAAACCAATTTCTAAAAGATGCGGAGTATTTAGCAAAAGATTTTAATTGGGAATAAATATGATTAAAAAAACTTGGCAAGAAGAATTTAAAGATGAATTTGCAATGGCAAGTGACCAATCTACTATTTTAGGAGCAAAAGGTTCTTCTGAAAGAATTATAGATTTTATTTCTAACCTCCTTAAAAACCAGCGAGCAGAGATATTGGAGGATTTAAATGATAAATTGCCGACATATAAAACAAGGGATGATAAAGATTTTATAGTATTAAACAAAAGTAAAATAAATAATATGTATTGCGAGGGTAAAGTTTGTGGTTATAATCAATGCCGAAAAGAGATTTTAGAAGCCCTTAATAAAATAAAATAACCTATGAAAAAACTAAAAAAAGAACTAATTTTTTGCGAACACTGCGGCGCACTTATGAAATCGTGGTGGCACAGATTAACGCCGGGTTTAGTGGATTTATTATTTAGGGCGATTGACTTGGTAAAGAAAAATCAAGAGAATATTATTAAGAAAAATGAGATTTGCTTTACAGTCAGCGAAAATTGTAATTTTAACAAATTAAGATACTTCGGCCTAATCGCTAAACATAGGGATATTGATGATTGTCCTATTGAAGGGGAATTTGTCTTGACGATCAATGCCGGCCGGTTCTTGCGCGGCGAGATTGAAATGCCGGTGAGAGTTAAAACTTATCGCAATGAGTTGAAGGAAAAGGACATTAAAACAGTGTCGGTGAGTCATTTCTATAATTTAGTGCCGGAGTTTGATAAAAGGTCGCAGTTTGAGTTTGAAATCCACGAAGGAAATCTATTTATACATAAACAAAATAAATTAATTTAAAATATGAATATAATAACATTAATCATCTTAATAATTTTACAATTTATTGTTTTAATATTATTTGATTTAATAATTGAATTAGAACATAAAATAAGAAAAAATACTTATAATATTGGGTGGTATCAAGGAAGAGTTGATTTTGTAGATTTAGAAATTAAAAGATTAAACAAAGAAATTACTGATGAGGAATTTTATTTTAGATTAGAAAATGATAAACCAAAAAATTATGAAGATATTAAATAAATTTGTTTTTTATATACTTTTATTGACATTCTTAATATCTTTGGCAAACTATCATTTAATCAAAAAGGCTAACGAGGAATTAAAGCAAGAGAAGTGGAAGTTAATTTTGGAGAATGAAAATTTAAAAGGTCAGATTGAGGAAGCGCATTTATACAATAGATTTTCGGATGTATTAAATATAGTAGGTTCAATGCCTTACAGTAAAGAGAATAATTGTTATGAACACGCCAAACTTTTACAACAAGGATTCAGGCAAAATGGTATAGAGAGCAGTATAATGATTGGGGAAAACAGATCCCACGCTTGGGTTGGAGTTTGGGTTGAAGCAACTACTGGTAATTTTATTGAACCTGACAAATATAAAATGATAGAAGTCAGAGATAATAATTTAAATGTAATTTGTTCAAAATAAATTTTATGAATAATATAAAAATTAATTGGAAAGAATTAATTGAAAGTCAATCTATATACCGGGCAGATAAAACATATTTGATTAATTCAATTTTTGTAGGTGGATTATTAATATGTCTTATAGCGGGATTTATAGTTGGCGCAGTTGTAATTAAAGAAATTCAAAATTTAGAAAATAAAAAATTAGAACAAAAATCATATGGAATATCTTTAATCCAAGTAAAAAAAGATTGGCAAATTCCATTAGGAGAATCTTTTATGAATGTGGCAAAATTTTATAATTTACCATCTACACTTTTATTAGCAATGGCAATTCAAGAAAGTGATTTATGTTTAAGTAATTTAGCACAAAAAAATAATAATTGTTTCGGAATATTAGGTGGGGAAATGAATTTTAAATCTTATTATGATAGTGCAATTTCCGCAGCAAGAATTATTACTACTGATAAAAGGTATAAAGAATTTCAAGATAGTGATTTTACAGACCTGACAGCACTTGGAAAAGTTTGGTCCGAGGATCCCAAATGGGCAAAAAAAGTTAAATTTATAATAGATGATTTTCAAATTAAATAAAATGGAAATAATAAACCTTAAAAAAGAATTGGAAGAATTAAAAGAGGATACTGATGGAAAACTTTTGAGATTATCGGAAATAGAACAACAAATAAAACAAGAGGAATCTGGTTTAAAGTATATCGCAAATAAAATCTCACAAAAAGTTGGAAATATTTTAGAAAAAGAAATTTTTTTAGATTTTTTTAAGAAACCTTATGCCGTTATTCCTTTTGGAAAGAATAAAATTTTAATCGCTGTGCCTAAATTTGTGAAAGGATTTCAGATTGGTTGGCTTTGGAAAGAAACTGAAACTTTTTATATTTATCAGTTTGACCAGTATTCGGCTTGGCTTTCTGACGCGCCAAAAGAATTATTAGAGGAGATTAATTTTAAAAAGGGGTTGGAGTTGACTGTGCAGGGAAACACAATTACTTTTTCGCCGGAATGGAAAGAGGCGATAAAGAAAAAATTAAATTGGCATTTAAGAGAAGTTGGCGAAAATCAGGCGCAAATAGTGAGAGGGCATATTTTTGATGTTATTGCGGAAACAATAGAAAATGGATGTCTGCCTTTTCTTCCCAAACCGGTAAGCAAAGAAGATTTAAGAGAATCAAAATCAAAAATTAAATTAAGGCCATATCAGGAAGAAGCAAGAAAAAAGTTTTTAGAAACTGGAGCGATTGGAGTATTCCACCCGACTGGCGCGGGAAAATCTTTTATCGCCTTGAAATTACTTGATGAAATAAAAGGAAAAAAAATTATTATTGTTCCCACCAGAACTTTAATTGAGCAGTGGAGTTATTATATTGACACTCACATTCCTCACGCAAAACACGAAATTAAAATTGTCACTTATCAGGGTTTTCGGGATAACAAAGAGGAATATGCCTTGACTGTTTATGATGAATGTCAAAGATTACCGGCCGACACATTTTCAAGATTAGCCGTTATTCCCACTAAATACAGAATAGGTTTATCGGCCTCGCCACACAGGGAAGATGGCCGAGAAAGTTATATTTTTGCTTTAACCGGTTTTCCGGTGGGTTTGAATTGGCAAGAGTATATGGCCACAGTTGGAAAAAGTTATCATCCAATTTATGTTCATTTAGTTCGTTCAAGTGCCGGTAAATTAAATAAAATTGCAGAATTATTAGACCGGGATAAAAAAACTTTGATTTTTTGCGATACGATTGAAATAGGAAAACATATAGCGAAAAAATTTGATATTCCTTATATTTACGGACAGACGAATAACAGGTTGCAGGAAATACAAGATAATAAAGTCGTTGCGGTTTCAAGGGTGATGGATTTGGGAATTTCAATTAAAGATTTACAGAGAATAATTGAGGTTGATTTTCTTTTCGGATCTCGGCAACAGGAATTACAACGCACTGGCCGTTTAATGCATTCGGAAAAAACTAATTTAAAACACGATATTATAATGACCGAGGCGGAATTTCATCAATACGGCAAGAGATTATGGGCGCTTCAAGAGAAAGGATTTACTATTAAAGTTAATCATTAAATAATTAATTTTATGAAAGGAAAAAATAATATTTATATAGGGGAAGAAGTAGGTTGGGAAGATTTACCAATAGAAAGTTATCAATTTGTTATAAGATTAGGAAAAAAAGAATTTAGAACCATAATGTCTCCAAAAGAACATAAAATAATTTTGAAGGTGATAAATAGACTTAAAATTAAAATAATTAAATAAATATTATATGGAAAACAAAATAATATTATTACAAATAAAAAATAGTGAAAATAATGAAATTTTTAGAATTGAAAATGATGGCACTGTCAGATGGCTTAAAAATGGAAAATTAGTAATCGCAAAAACTGACAAAGATTTAGGTAGGGCATTTGGAATAGTATTGTTTGAAATGACAGGAGTAAGTTATAGAGTTTTTTTAGAACAATATAAACCAAAAAGAGATTAATAATGAAAAATAAAGATTTAAAAAAAATGTCAGTTTTTCATCCGGCTAGATATTTACTAGAAGGCCGGCGCTTACTTTTTTATAATGAAATATTGGGTTATTTTGAAACTCAAGAAGATATGGATAAAGCAATAAAAGAAAGCGGAATAATAAAAAATAAAGAAGGAGTCTGGTGTATTCCATTAATTGTAGATAGATCAACAAAAAGAGAATGGATAGATTCTAAATATGAATCTTATAAACGTAAACTTTGGGGTCTAAGTATGGCCCGGCAAGAAGAAATTGAAAGCAGGAAGTTCTTAAAAGAATAATAAAATAATAAAATAATCTTAAAATTCAGTTCGGGTCCCCCTTTTTGTGATACGATACGGTATTACATATGGGGGAATTACTTATTATAATATTATATGTTTGAAAATAATTTTTCAGTTAAAAAACTTGCTAAAAGAAATTATTACGAAAAAAGAAAATTTCAAGAAGAAGGATTGAAAATAAGATGTTATAATTGCGGATGGGAATGGTATTGGAAAAATAAAATGGTTAAAAATATAATAGTTAAAGAAGTAGAGAAATGGTTTTTAACGGCCAAATGTCCTCGTTGTAAAGTAAAATTAAGAGAAAGTAATAAAATAAAAATTGACGAGTAGGTTGTGGATAACTTTTTTAATTATTTATGAAATTAGTGTTAAGATATAAGGGCTAGATACATTGGGATTCGATAGCCCTTTCGATGGAGCGGCCTTAAAGCTAAACCATTGTAGTTTAACGGCAAAACATCTAGCACTTTTATTAATAATGTTGGCCGCTTTATGAATAAAATATTTTTAAATTCATTGTGTTTCAAGAGATGACTTTTTGTTATCTCTTTTTTATTTTTAAATTTTAAAGATGGTTAAACAAGATTTAAAAAAGTGGCGAGAATGTCAAGATCGAGCGCGAATCAAATCAATAGAGAACCAGAGGAATAAAAATATTAAAAAATCAAAGAATGGAACTCTTTATATAAAAAATATAAAAATTAATAAAATTAAGAAAATTAATAAAAATAAGAAAGAAAAGAAAAAAGGAGTCGGTTACTATAAAACTCAATTAGATATAATTTTTAGTCAATTTATCAGATTAAGGGATTGTCTAAAAACAACCGGAACATTAACAGAAGGAATTTGCATAACAAGCGATAGAAGATTTCCATATAAAAAATTACAATGCGGACATTTTATCAGCCGATCACATAATTCATTGCGATATGACGAAAGAAACTGTCATGCTCAATCGATAGGAGATAATGTTTTCAAGCATGGGTGTCTTGATGTATATTTCATAAAAATGGAAGAAATGTACGGCCGGCCAGAAGTGGATGAAATGTTAAGAATTAAAAATGATTATAAAAAATTTACTGTTGAAGAATTAAAAGAAAAAATATACGAATATAATTTAAAAGTAAAAAATTTATTAAATGGCGGAAATTAAAATAGAAAATGTAGAAATAGATAAACTTAAACCAGCTCCATACAATCCAAGGCGATGGGAAACTAAGGCTATTGAGCAATTAACCGAATCAATTAAAAGGTTTGGTATGATTGACCCGATCATCGTTAATAACGCGCCAAAACGCAAAGGTGTGGTTATTGGAGGCCATTTTAGACTCAAAATAGCTCAAGATTTGGGATTTAAGACAGTTCCAGTGGTTTATATCAATATTCCTGATTTAAAAAAAGAAAAGGAATTAAATCTAAGACTCAACAAGAACACCGGGGATTGGGACTGGAATTTATTATCAGAATTTGAAATGTCAATGCTTAAGGATATTGGATTTGAAAGTAAAGATTTAGATAAATTATTCGGAGAAGATATTCAAAATGAAGAAAATCTTGATCCTGAAGAAATGTATTCAGGAATCGGAATACCAGAATCAAAATTAGGAGAAGTTTATGAAATAGGAAATCATCGGGTTATGTGCGGAGATGCCACAAATCCGGAACACATTAAAAAACTTATGGCCGGCGAACAAGCAGATATGGTTTTTACGGATCCGCCATACAATGTTGACTATCAAGGCGGAATGGGCGGAGATGGAGATAAACATAATCGGGAAGGAATTTTGAATGACAAGATGAATAAAAATGATTTTTATGAATTTTTGTTTAAATCAGTTAAAAATTTAATAGAGAATTGCAAGGGAGCATTTTATATCTGCATGGGATCAAGCGAGATAGATACGTTAAAAACTGCATTTGTTGAGGGGGGGGGGCATTTCTCAAGTTTTATCATCTGGGCAAAAAATACCTTTACATTGTCGCGATCCGACTGGCAGAGTCAATATGAACCGATGCTTTATGGTTGGCCGAACAATATAGTTAATCATTACTTTGCCGGCTGGAGAGATCAAGGAAATGTTTGGGAAGATTTAGAAGTTTTAAAACCTAGTTATGATGGCGGAAAAACTACGATTAAACTTGGAGAATATCATCTTGAATTGGATGGTTTAATCACTGGTAAGGTAATAAATAAAAAAGACCAGACAGATATCTGGAACGAAAAGAAACCATCAAAGAGCAAAGAACATCCGACTATGAAGCCAGTAAAACTCGTAGCCAAGGCGATTAAAGCATCAAGCATAAGAGATCAAATTGTTTTAGACACATTTGGAGGCAGTGGATCAACGTTAATAGCTTGCGAGGAATTAGGGAGAAAATGTTATATGATGGAACTAGACCCGAAATACGTTGACGTAATAAGAAAAAGATATTCTAATTTTATTAATAATCAAAAGAAACAAGAAAAAAAAGAAATTAAAAAATAAATTATGTATTTAAATAAAATTTTATTCATTAATCTTTATCAAGAATGCCCTAAATGCGGACAGCGCGTACAAGTTTATTGTGGAGTATTGGAAAATAAACTTAATTTTGGTTATGAAGACGCACAAATGTGTCAGTGTGGACATTTAATGTCTAAATTAGTTTTAATTGCTTCAGTAATGAATAACAATGGAGAGGTAGAGAAAATAAGTCAATAGAAAATAATAGAATATGGTTAAAAAAAATGAAATCCGAAATAAACCAAAAAAAAGGGGTATTTATAGAAAAGCAACATGGATAGAATTCGTTAAATTTACAGCAACTCCTATAATTTATAGAGATGAAGAGTTTGGATTTCATAGAGATGGAGATTTTTGTAAAAAGAATAAAATTAACAATGAAACACTTTGTCGATGGAAAAATGAACCGGAATTTTATGAAGAAGTAAGATTGTGTTGGAAGAAATGGGGAAAGGATAGAACGCCAAATGTAATTGCAGGATTATACCGGACCGCAGTCAAAGAAGGTAAAGCAGCCGAATCATTAGCGTGGATGAAAATAGTAGAAGATTGGCAGGAAAAATTAGATGTTGGAGATATTGTTGCACGTAAATCGCTTAAAGATATTCAAGATAATATTCGTAGACTCGTAGAACAAGAAAAAGCAAAATCATTAATTAAAAAGTAATTATGATAATTATACCAATCCATTATTTAAAATCATTACCGGTAGAAAATTGGGAACAGATAAAAATTCAGGCGGAAGAATTAAAAAAGTTTATGGATGATAATAATGGAACATTTGACGGAAGAGAAGGGTGCGCGCTTCATCATTCCCAAGTGTCAGATAAACCTTTTAATTTCTTTGTAGTGAATAGAAAATTAATACCAGAATTAGTTTTTAAATATAGGATTATAATAAATCCAAAATTAATTAAAGGAGAGGGAATGAAAATAAAAATGCCAGAAGGTTGTATGTCTTTTCCATTCAGAAAAGAAAAATATGTTGAAAGATATTATAAAGTAAGAGTAGAATATCAAGTGCCGGTAATGTTTGGGAAATTAAAAACAATTACAGAAAATTTAACAGGATTGCAGAGTCAAGTTTTTCAACACGAATGCGATCATGGCGAGGGTAAAAATATTTATTTTGAAAATTAAAATTAAGGCAGAGAAAATATTTAGAGAAGCAATCCAATTATATAAAGAAGAAAAAAAATAATAATTATGCGAGAAGATTTTATATTTCCTTTATTCGGAGATGATATTATAATCACAGACAAAGACTTTGAAAATTTAGGAGACGTTTTAACGATAGAACAAGCTAATGAATTTATAAAAGAGGAATTTGATAAATTAAAAGATGATGCAACATGGCAGTTCGCTCGAGATAATTTTCAAAATGAAGATGAATCGCCATGGGAAATGTCCCCGGGAGAATTAGCAATATTTAAATTGATTTTATTTAGGCAATATCCTCGCTCGCAAATTATCGCCAGCACGCAATACGGCAAGAGTTTGACAATAAGCCGCGCTCTTTTAACAAGGATAACAACATTCCCCGGAGATTGGATGTTGGTAGTGCCGGACACAAAGAGAGGTCGCATTCTTATTAATTACATGATACGCGATACGGCCAACAATAATTTCTTTGCCCGTAAACTTTCAGGTATAAATATAAAAGAAAAGAATTTATTAATGAGATTGCTTGAAGAGAAAAGCAAAGTTAAACTGACATATTCAATCATGGAAGAGGATCAGATACCAAGATATGGAACAATAGAGATTATTACAGCCGATGCCAGACGTAAACAGAACACAATCACGACAATTATGGGTTTTGGTGGCCGTAATATAGTAGCAGATGAAGCCGCACTTGAAGACGATGATGTCGATTCTGGAATATTCAGAATGTTGGCCGGAAAAGGAGAAGATACATTTTTAGTAAATATAGGCAATCCATTTTTTAGAAATCATTTTTTAACAACGTGGAAAGACCCGAATTATAAAAAAGTTTTTATAGATTATAAAATAGGAATGGCAGAAGGACGTTATTTACCAAGCGTTATCGAAGAAGCAAAAAAGAAAGCAAATTTTGAAGTTTTATTTGCCTGTAAGTTTCCACCGGCCGATGCGATTGATTCTGATAATTATCAGCAACTTATAAGCGACGAAGAAGTTAAACTGGCAATGCAGGGCGGTGTACATTTTGGAGAAAACAGATTAGGAATCGACCCGGCTGATGGCGGAGAAGATGACGCGTCAATAGTACACAGAAGTTCGGGATATGCAGAAATTCTTTTTAATCAAAAAGGATTAGATCAAATGGATTTTACCGGCCAATGCTCGAATAAATTAAAAGAAACAAATATTAAAAAAGTGTATGTCGATAGCGTCCAGATCGGAACATATAGCCGGCTCGTCGAAATAAACAGAGTAGATAATGTCAAGCCGGAACAGAAATGGAATCTATTCGGAGTTAAAGGAAACGAAACACCGGGCGACCCAAGACAATTTTTAAATAAGAGAGCTGAAATGTATTGGAGACTTAGATCGTGGATTAAACAAGGAGGAAAATTAAGTAAAGATCCAATCTGGTTGCAGTTAACAACCATTAAATATAAAAATGTAGATAGTAAGGGAGTCATCGCAATAATGCCTAAGGACGAAATGAGAAAAAGAAAAATAGCAAGTCCAGGCGCGGCAGATGCATTAGCGGCAACATTCTATGATCCGCAAACAGCAATTGCCATTACTCAAGAAGAAAGATTTTTTATGAGAAAAATGGCCCAACAAAAGAAACATAAGACTCCAAGCGGAGGATATAATCTTAAAATGACTGGACATTAATTATTAAACTTATGAATAAAGGAGAAAAAGAAAATAAAATAAATAATAAAGAAGAAACAAATGGAGAAACACCCAAGACTGCTTATAATCCAAACATCTCAGACCAAAAAATTATAAAGGGTGTTTATAATTCATTGCAGGATATGATCACGCTTCAAACCAAGACATATCCTGAATTTAATAATAGAAATTTAAAAGCATTTGTTGACGATGGAGATAAAAGATTAAATGCTTATGTAGTTTCCAAAGAATCATATGATCCGCCGAAAGAAGATTGGCAATCAAATGTTCCACTTCCGACAATACGCGATAAACAGAAAAAGAATTTAGCCGGATTTTCTTTACAAGTTCCAGACATGGAAATTAAAGCATATGGAGAAGATAACGTAATGAATGTAAATCGGGCCGAGATAGTGAAATGGTTAATTAAAGGATCATACATTCAAGAAGAAAATTCAGTACTCGAGAATTTTTGGGAATCGTGGGAAGCATCGACACATGGAACAGTCATTAAATATGAAGGATATTTAAAAACAAGATACAAACAAAAATTTATAACAAATTATGATATCGTCACCGGTAAGATTGAATATGTTGAAAAAGAAGTAGACGTCGATGATAAATGTATATCTTATCAATTGCCGATCACAGAATTTTTTATCAGAGATATTAATATTTCTGATGTTCAAGATCAACCCGAAGTGGCATGGGTTAGATATTTAGACAAAGATGTATTTGAAAATGAATTTGGTAAATATACAAATTTTAATTACGTAAAAACTAAAGGAGAATTAACCGATGCTGATACTACATCTTTTTATTATCAACAAAAAAACGCATGGGAAACGAGAACAAACGGAAAGAATATTGAAGTTATCAGACTTTACAACAGAATGAAAGATTCATACATAATCGTGGCCAACGGAGTATTATTGCTCAATGCGCCGCTTTTATGGAAAAAGAATGGAGTTAAAGCATATCCATTCGCGAAAACTATATTTGAACCATTTGTGAACAAAAGTTTCTTCTATGGTAATTCATTTCCAAATATTATGGCCGGAATTTATGACTCATTTAACACCACATTTAACACAATGAGTGATAAACAATGGCGCTCAATGTTACCGGGAATGTTAGTCGGAAGAGTTAATCAAGATGCATTGGATTTAGAAGACCAGATAGTGACGGGATCCTCTCATATTTCCGTTGAAGACGTCACTCAAGTTAAATCAATACCAGTGGAAGGAATTAATAATGCTGATGTTTCATTTTTTAAAATTATAGGTCAACTCCTCGAAGATACCAGTCCATCACTTCCAAATTTATTGAGCGGAAAGAAAGCTACAGCCAGAGAAGTAGTTATCGCTGATGAAAAATTACAGGAAATGAAAACACTTTATAATGAAATGATTACTGATTTATGGAGGCAAAAATATTATTTAAGACTGGCCAACATTCAACAGAACTATCCTCAGCCAAAAACAATAATGGAAAAAGATGAAAAGACAGGAGAAATAAAAGAGATTAAAGTTTATAAAACTTATATTATCAATGATTGCGAATTAGATTCATCAACCGGTGAACGAGGAACACTTGCTATTCAATTTAGGGACATTAAAGATAGTGAAAAGAAATCTTTAGAAGCGGCAACATCCATTGAAGAAGAAATGATGAAACAGCAAGGAATACAATATAAAAAATTAATTATCCCGACAGATTATCTTGATAATTATAGATTCCAAATTGAAATTATATCATCGACTGTTTATAAACAGAATCAGGGTCGCGTACAAGCAGAGGTACTTGAAAAATTAGAAGTAGTCAGTAAATTATTCCCTCAAATATTCGTTGTAAATCAAAAAGATTATTTCGAGCAATTCGCTAAAGCATATAATGATAGCCCGGGTAAATATCTTAAAAAGTTAGAAGAACTTCAGGCTGCAGCAAAAGAAGCTGAATTAGGCCAGGCAGGAGGCACAGGAGGCGCACCAGAAGCAGGAGAAGGAACAGGTGCGACAAAACCACCCTTACCACCAGAAACAGGACAAATAGCAACACAATAATTTTTAATTTCTTAATTTTTTAATTTTAAATTTATGTACGATTTAGTAAAACTTGCAAAAAAAGAAATGGAAAAAAAGAAAGAAAAAAGTCTTGAAATGACCACGGATAAAATATGGCCATCAAGAATTGATTTACCTTATATAAGTTTTAACGCCAAACAATTACCGGAAATTAAAGATTGGGAAGTAGGCAAAGAATATGAAATGAAAATAAAGATTAAGATGAATTCTTATTCAGAGAGTAAAGCATTAGAGGGAAATGAAGTCGCAAGAGCTGATTTTGATTTAATTGGCGTAGAACCAATAGAATAAATATTATATGATTAGAGAATTTTTAATCAAACTTTTATTCAGATTGCTTGACGATGATAAACAAATCACCGGCGTTGATAATGAAAGAATTAATCAATGGCTTATTCGTCAATATTCAGATATGGGATTTAGAGAATATTTTAGAAAAAGAGATATACAATTATTAAAAACAATGGGCGTAGGTTTAGATCAAAACAGTTATAAACTTTGGCTCGGCCAAAGGTTCGAACTGTTGAGAACTTTACAAAAAGTCGATATGGCCTATAAACAAACTAAACCAAAGACCGGTGCTTCTGTTCGCGAAGACAATAAGAAAATAGGCGAACAAGAGCAAGGGTAAAAAGGCGAACATATGAAAACACTTAAATTAAAAAATTACTTTTTTATTGGAACACCAGAAGAGAATGGGGTTAGTAAAAAATCAGTCGGTTTGGCTGAATGGTTGGGCAATCAAATGTTGCACGGCCAAGCTTCAAGATCAAGAACAAGATTTTTGCAATTGATCGCGCCGATACTTCAAGAGTTAGATAAAACTCGCATTGAACTTCTTAAAAAGTACGCCGAAAAGAAAAAAGTTAAACAAGGTAAAGAAGGCGAAGAAAAAGAAGTTGAATTGCCTGTTATGTTCTATCCGGAAGTTAAAGTTAGTGAAAATGGCGAAGAAATCATTGAAGTTAAAGAAACAACCGACGAGCATAAAGGTAAAAAGTATAAGATTAAAGATGTTGATGGTTTCAATAAAGAATATCAGGATTACTTGAATGAAGATTATATCGTCGATGTTTTGCCGTCCAATAAGAATATGATTGAAGGAGTCAAAGATATTCTTTTAAAATCTCACGAAGAGTTTGGCGGACGACAAGCATTACTTTATGATGAATGGTGCAATGCATTTGAGAATCTCACTGAAGTAAAAGAAGAAGAAGTAAAAGAAAATAAAAAAGATAAGAAAGATAAGAAATAAAAAAATAATCAGTATATTAACTATTATAAGGCGGAGAACTTATGAAAGGTTAATTTTAGCAGTAAGTGCAATTTGGTGGCCTTTGGCTCCGCCTTTATGGTCATCAAATTGCACGCTGGCCTTTCGATAAGTTTGGCCGTTTTTATTTTATTTAATATTATCTATATTATTTAAACTTAAAAAATTTATTAACTAACATCTCGGGATTGATCCTGCCGAGTTCACAAATTAAAGGATTTAATAAATATGTCAGAAAATAAAACACTTGACTTAAATAATGGAGAGGAGAAAACTCCTGGCGGAGATGGTCAACCGCAAAACAATGCTTCCGGTTCAGAAAATTCATCTACTGAAGAAATAGAATCTCAAATCAATAAAACTTTGGGAGACCAAAGTGATAAAGACGATGAGGTTGATTTAGGAGATGAAGAGGATGAAACGGTTGTCCTTCCTAGAAAAACTGTTGAGAAAATTCTTCGCGATAAAAAGAATTATAAAGATGGTCTATTATCCGTAAAGGATAAACTCAAAGGCTTTAAAAAGCCAGTTCAAAAAAACGAAGAAAAACCTAAACAGAAATCAGATAATGAGCCTATTACCCGCGCTGATTTGCATAAAATCAATTCGGATAAGGCCATTAAAGAAGTTTGCAAAGACGAAGTGATTGATAAAAACTGGGTGGATATCATCAAGTTTTACACTCCTCGTCGCGGAAAAGAATCTACCGAGAGTATTATAGCGGACATTCAAGACGCTAGAACTCTTTGGGAGAAAAATGGTGGAAAAACCAACAACGGAGATGATGGAAACAATAATGACAGAAAAATCTCTGCTGATCTTGCCGCAGAAAAAAGCAAACCATCTGGTACAAAAGGAGAGGGCAAAAATCAGGAACGTAAGAGTATTCTTACTAAAAAAATTCCTGTTAAGGAATGGTACAAATAAAGTCGATTATTCCTTATAAGTTTAACCAACATAAACGCACGATAAATTATGTTTACACCTCTACGTTACGATTCCGGAAAAATTGTTACCATTAAAAGTGGTACTGTTTCCGGATCTACAATCACAAAGTTTGATGCTTTGGATTGGGCAAGTGGTTATTTACAAAGAGCAACATCTGCATCCACAGAGATCAGAATGGTTGCCTTGGAAGATAAAGTTACTGCCGCCGGCGAACATGAGGACATCCAAGTTCTCATCGTTGATGGAGTTGAATTTGAATGCGATTGCACTCACAATTCCGCCGTCACTCAAAGAGGAACCTATGTTGACTTAACCGATCACGACACTCTTGATAATGATGCGACCACAACGGACGTATTCTATGTCACAGAGAACGTTGGAGCGGCAGCCGACAAAAAGGTTAGAGGATACTTCGTGCATAATATAGCTTAAACGTATGCCTATTTTAGTTAGCGATTTTCCGTCATTAACTGATGACTTACAAAGTATATTTAACGAAGTAGCCAAAAACAAGGTAGCAGAAAATGTTGGATTTTCAATTTTCAATGTATTCGATACAGATCGTTTAACATATGATCATTTAATCCTACATGGAGTATCCGGGATCAAGAGAGTTACTTCCGGCCAAGACTTACCAAAGTTAAGTGCCAGAGAAGGTGACTCAGTTTCTTGGACCCAAGAATACTTCGGTGCTGAAGTTGACATCACTAAAAAAATGCGAAAATTTGATCTTCACAATCAGATTGATTCTGTTGTTAGAAGCATCACTGAAGACGCATTTGATAAGATTGACCAATCATTGGCTGATAGAATCATTCAAGGTTGGGGAACATCTTATACTGATGTTTACGGAGACACGGTTTCTGCTCTTGGACCTGATGGATTAGCATTATTTACTGCTTCACATACTACTCCGATTAATTCAGATGTTTTCTCCAATATAATTTCGGACGGGACCAACACCAATCCTCCACTTTCAAGACAAGCAATTGTTTATATGAGAGCGCAAGGATTGAAGCATCGCGATCCGAATAATCTTGTTAGATCGATTAACTATGACACAATCATAGTAACCGCTGACAATGAAGATATTGCAGATCGTATTTGTAATTCTGAGTATTTACCGGGCAGTGCGAATAATGACAAGAATCCATTAAAAGGCAAAGTTAAAGTAATCGTCTGGCCTCGTCTCGCTTTAGCGAGTGATGGCACTGACTCTTCTGCCTATTGGTTCATGTGTGACTCTAAAGGAGTTAAAGAATCGTTACAATGTTTATTTGCAGAACGTCCGGCACTTGATGCTCCGGAACAAGTCTACGCGAATAAAAATTGGGCTTATTCTTTAGATTTCTTCTATGCAATCGGTATGGGCTTTCCGGCTTATATCGCAGGTAGCAAAGGAGATAAATCCTAGTCATTAATTTCTTTGTAAGAAAATAAATCTATAATAAAAATAGTCGGTTCGGGGGAAGCCGTAAATTCCCCCGAAAGTTTACATTTAAATAAAATTAATCAAAACAACTCTTATGTCTACTCAAATTGACTGGGCTAAACTTACGAATGAAAATAGGGTTAAAGCTCCCGGCATTCCTTGGACTCAAGCCGAGATGGATGCAATACATTCTAAGGGCATGAATCCCGATGATGTTAGGGCCGGCTTTCTTGATCCTTTGGAAATCGAAAGTGATAAACCTAGAAAATTAAGTCAACTCAGAAAACCTGAGTTAGTAATTAAGGCAAAGGAGCTGGGGATTGATTTTGATGAGAAAGTCGCAACGCGCGGCGATCTTATTTTAGAAATCAAAAAGGCAGAGAAAAAGTCGGACGAGAAAAACGTCTAATAAACCCCAGATAACCTTCGCTTTTTTCTCCAAGCGATTGAACTAATAGGGATATGAGAAATCAATTATTACGTTTAACAAAAGTCAAATCGACAAAAGGCGAGAGAAGAATCGGTGAGATTTTCAAACGAAATAGAATTAAATTCAAAACGAAATATCGGATTGGAAAATATGTCGTGGACTTCCTTGTCGGAAGAACAGTCATAGAAGTGGATGGAAACATTCACAAACATACCGATACTCATAAAGATATTTTTCTATTTTCGCAAGGATATGTTCCGATTCATATCTCAAGTTATGTTAAACAAGAAATAATTGAAAAACAACTTATAAACCTAATCGAATCAAACAAATATGGCAGAAACAGATAATTTCGTTAAATCGTCTATTGGTTGGTTAGAATTAGTAAATTATTCAGCGAATCCTACCGACACCGATGCGAATCGGCGCGGTTTGGCATTTGTTTCCGGATCACTTAAATATTGGAATGGCTCATCTTGGGTCTCCGTATCAAGTGCCGGGGGAGTGTCAACATGGGACGACCTGTATGATTTAGATAAAACTTTATCCATAGACGATGGCACATTTACAATTCAGTTATTAGCTGGAGAATCTTCAGTCGCTTTAACGCTCGCAGCGCAAGCTACAGCGACCGGCGCACTTTTAGCATTCTCTAATTCAGGAACTGGTAATGATGTTACTGGTACATCAAGTACATGGTCAGTAACTTCCGCAGGTGCTGGAACTTTTGCAAGTTTAATAGCCGAAAGTTTAACCGCTGCGGCTAATCTTACAATTGATGCTACTGGAACTGGTACTATTATAATCGGTGGAACTTCTACCGGTGCGGTAACTATCGGTCCGGCATTAACAGCCACTGCTTCAATTACTATTACCGGAACAGCTGATACTGATTGTCTCACAGTCACAGCAGGTGATGTCGTAATTTCAAATGGTAAAATTACATTGACAAATGACGACACCGATGCGGCCTTAACAGTCGTTGCTGCTGCAGTCACTACGGGAAATGTTATCTTGATTACCGCCAATGGCGTGACTTCAGGTAATATGATCAATTTAGTGACCACAGCTTCTGGTTTTTCTGGTGGAACATTTTTAACTTGTAATGACGGCTCAGTTAGATTTAGCGTTGGCGTTGACGGGGCAACCCTCATTGCTTCCGGCGTTAATTCTACGAAAGCTTTAGAAATTACAGGTATTCAAACATCAGAAAATGTTATCACAGTAACTTCATCTGGAGTAACCGCTGACAATAAAGCAATTTTATTGATTAATTCTTCCGGCAATTCTGCCGCAGGATCAAATCAAATTAGAATTGCTCCGTCTGGAACTCCTGTTGAAACTTCCGTTGGTATAGAATTTGTCGGTGCATCTAAATTGATGCAAGCGATGGTTCTCGATGGAGACTCCGTTGATAATTCAGTAGCTGTAATTAATGGCGGTGGAGCATTAGCTTCAACTAAGGCCGTTTTAGAAGTAACAGCTGATGGCGAAATCGCTGCAGGTGGTACAGTCGCAAGATTCGGTTTCTCAGGTACTGATACCAACACTCCTTCGGTCGTTTATTCAACGACAAGCGGAGCTGGTGCAGTATTTGAAGGTGTATGTACAAACGCAGGCGCACTTGGCGCGTGGATAAAACTTTATCATAACTCCGCTTCTCCGGCCAACAGTGATGTTGCTGGAAGAATTGCAGTTTATGCTAAAGATGCCAGTGCTAACGTAGAAGTAATGTCAAGAATCGATACAGTGATAACTGACGTAACAGCCGGTAGCACTGATGCCGATTTATTATTCTACGTGATGAAAGCTAATACTGTTACCCTTATATTAACCCTTGACTCAGATGTCAATGGATTAGTTGTTGGTAGCGGAGCAGCCGCTGCAATCGTAACTTCAAATGGAGCTTACGATTTGACCTTGAGTACAAACTCGGGGACTACCTCTAGTTTAATCACTATTACTGACGGCGCTGATGGCGCAATCAGCCTGATTCCAAATGGAGCAGGAATTATATTGGTTGGATCAGGAGCGGCAGCCGGAACTATCAGTTCAAGTGGTGCATATGATCTTAAACTCGAAACCAATTCTGGGACCAATTCAAGTTACATCAATATCGTTGATGGTGCTGCAGGTGCAATTAAACTCGTTTGCAATACAACTGGTGTAGTTGAAATAAATAACACCGATGCAGGTGCATTGGGTGCTGTTCTTCAACTTAATCATGTGTCTGCATCAGCGGCCGCGAATGATGTCGTCGGTAGAATTCTCTTCACGGGAATCGACGATGCGGCAGCCGCCGAGAGTTATGCAAGAATCGATGTAATTGCCAAAGATATTGCCGCGGCTAATCCCGACGGAATCATGGCATTTTATGTCGATGTGGCTGGCACATTAACAGAGAAGATGCGTCTTGATGCTGATCTCGCTGGTATCCAAGTTGGTACTGGTGCGGCAGCCGCGATTGTTCAATCATCTGGAAATTATGACTTGATTCTTAAAACTGGAAATGGTACTACTGGTGATATCACTATTACCGATGGTGCTAATGGCAATATCACTTTATCCCCGAATGGTTCGGGACAAATTGATTTAGCCAATGTGGTTTTAATGAGCAAGACTCAGTCATTAACTGGAGCTGGAGCGGTAGATGTGGTCTCATCGATCACAGAAATCACTACAACTGCGGCAGATGCATTAACACTTGCTGACGGTACGGAAGGACAACTCAAATTCTGTATAATGTTATCAGATGGCGGAGAAGGAACGCTTACTCCGGCCAATCCAGGAGGATTTGCCACAATTAAATTTAATGATGTGGGAGATTCTTGCTTACTGATGTTCACTAACAGTAAATGGTATGTCATTTCGAATAATGGATGTACTGTAGCTTAGTAGTTTAAAATAGAATCTAATGATAAAGGTTAGATTCAAATCCTTTGACTCCGGGCTTTGATTTTTAAAGTCAAAGCCCGGGCAACAGGATCTTAAGAATCTTAGTTAAAGAAAAAATAATAAAAATTAAAATTTATGCCGGCAAAATCAAAAGCACAGCAAGAAGCAATGGCAATAGCCTTGGCGGCAAAAAAAGGTAAAATTCCAAAAAGAAAATTACTCGGAGCATCAAAACAAATGGCTGAATCAATGACTAAAAAACAACTCGAAGAATTTGCTTCAACGCCAAGGAAAATTTTGCCAAAAAAAGTCAATGTTAAAACTTGGTATTCCTAAAATTAAAAAAATTAACAATTAAAATTATAATCATATGAGTCAACATTATTCTTACACAGAAGGTATTGTTTATAAACAAACTATTCACGATGCTATAACGGCCAGCGTCGCCGTAGCAGACGCTAAAGCTGAACTTTGCGCAGGAGCAAAGTCAATTATGTTAAGTTTAACCGAGGGTGGAACAGTTAATAATCGCTCGGGAGAACTAAAGATTTACGTTTCAAATGATGGCACAAATTTTTATCAATATAATATGTTGATAGATAATGTTGCCAATACTAATGCTCAAAACAAAACAAGAATTTCATCAAAAGTTCGTGCCTCTGCAGGTACGGATATTTTATTTCTTGATAAAGAAACATTGGGAGCAATTGCATTTTTTAAAGCTGAATTAGTTATAACTGACGGAGCGGCCCCGACCGGAAACTTCACAATCAAATCTACAGTAATGTACTAAAAATTTAAAGATTAAAATTAAATATGAAAACAATTTTTCTAAATAATTTAGAATTAATAAAAGATAAAAAACTTACATTTTTAACCAGTGATGTGTCGGCTGGAGATTCAACATTACCTGTTGAAAGTATAATCGGATTCGCAGTAAATTTAATTTTATTTATTGGAGAACCGGGAGACGAAAAATCAGAAGTAATAAAAACTCACGCGACTACACCGCCGAGCAGTCTTTCGGTATTTTTAGCTTCTAACTGTGTCTTTGACCATGTTCAAGGAACACCTGTTTATATAATAAAATATGATCAGGTTGAATTTAGTCATGCAGTAACAATCGCCGGCACAAAAACAGTTCTTGATACCATTAATATTCAAGCAGATGAAATTAATACTCAATATGACGATAGTACATATTCATCGGGATATTATTTTACAAGATTAAAAAATACTATTGGAGCAGGAAGTTATTCTGATTATTCAGATCCGATTCCTTATAACGGATATGGAGATAATACGGTCGGAGCGGCCATAGATTATGCTTTAAAAAGAAATAAAACTGAATTCACTGAGAATGTAACTAAAGATTTTTGTATAGAAGAAATAAATAATTGTTTGCAATTCGCGCGAGGTAAATTAAAAAAATGGCATAATCTTCAAGAATTTGATTATAGTTTGGGAGCTACAAGTCGCGGAATAAATAAATTTGCGATGCCTTCTGATGCATGGCAATATTCTTATAAATCAGTACTTGGATTCAGAATAGGTAGCGGTAAAAATTTAACTTATAAAGATAAAACAGAATTTGAAGAATATTTGGAAGGAGTTAATCATGCACTTCTAAGTTCTGGGGCGATTGCCGGAGATATAACAATCACAGTGGATGATCCTCATGATTTTCCAGATTCAGGGGATGTAATGATTAAAGGCCAAGTTATCACCTATACGGCCATTGATCGGACCACAGGGGCAATTACGGGAATCCCAGCGAGTGGTGACGGGGCTATTACAGCTACTTTGACCGCCGGGGACGATGTATGGCAAGGAGATTACGAAGAGGGAAATCCTGATATTTTTACAGTTTATGATGGTTATATCAGATTTTGGCCACTTTGTTCCGCGTCTTATATTTATAAAAATGGATGGATGGATTATTGGAAAGAAGCGCCAAGCGTTGACAGTGATAATGATACTTTAGATTTATCCAGATATGACATGGTTAAATATTGGTTAACTTGGGCAATTAGGGGACAACTTAAAAATGATGGAATGCGCGATCCAAATGATGCTGATTATGGATTATTTAATACTATTTTAAATGATGCCATAAGCATTGAACTTAGAACTCACGGCCAGAAATATAAAACTCGTCCATTATTGAATCAAATTAAATTTTAAAATAAATGAAATTATCAGACCAAAAAATAAGAGATTGTTCGGAAGGAATAATTCAATTCGTAGATACAAGTATTTTGCCGGTTAATTCGGTATATTTGGGAGTTAATTTTCTTTTTGATGAAATACTTGGCCGGGCCGTACTTAGGCCAGGAACAACACAATTGGGAAATCAAATTGTTAGTGGAAAATCATGTATTGGTCTTTATCAACACATAACTACAGCCGGACTTAAAGTTCCAATCGCAATTTTTAATGATTCATCTGATATTAATGCTGATATTTATGCATTAAGCGGCGCGACATGGTCATTAGCGAAGAATGATATTACTAAAGATTTAAAAGTTAGATTTGAAACATTTCTCGATACTACGATCGCAGTAAATGGTGCAGAATCAATGAGTACTGATGATGGAACGAATTGGGTAATTACTGGAGGAAATTTAGATGTTGGAAATATGCCGGCAGTTACGATGATCCGCGAATGGCAAGATAGATTATTTGCCGCAGGGGATCCTGTATATCCAGATAGATTATATTTTTCTTCAATTCAAAATGGCGTAACAATATCTTGGACATCGGGAAATGGTTATATAGATATTGAACCGGAAGAAGGAGCTGGTGCAATCAGTGCTTTGGCAAAAGTGCCGGGATACTTTCTGATTTTTAAAGAACGTTCTCTTAAAAGATGGGATGGATCGTCAACATATCCGGATGATTTAATTACTATCGGAACACCGACTCAAGAATCAGTTATTATGACTCGGCAATGTTGTTATTATTTTAATAAAAGAGGAATATACGAAACGACTGGAGGATATCCTAGAAAAATATCAAGAAGAATCCAAAAAATTATTGATGCCATTCCGGCAAGTTATTATTCTAAAATTTCCGGATGGGGAACAGGAGAACAAATTATTTATTCAATAGGAGATATTTCTATTGATGATTTAGATCTTACAAATTGCGTTATTATTTATAATATAGAAAGTCAAAATTGGTCACTTTTAAGTTTTCCTAAAGAATTTAAATTATGGCACCAATACATTGATTCAGATGGAGATGAATTAATAATGGCCGGAGATGATGATGGAAATATTTGGAAAATATTTGAAGGAGATGATGACGATGGATCTCCTATTAATTGGTTAATTCAATATCAATCTCAAGAATTTGGTACGCGCGGAAGAAAAAAAGAATTATCAAAATACGTAATTTATACAAAAAATGTTCGTAACGGAATATTTACATGCAGAATTGATGAGAAAGGAGAATTTAGACCATTGGGAAATAAAAGTAAAGTTAATAATGATGTTGAAGAAATTATTGGAAGTATTAGTGGAAGATATTTTGAATTTAGAATACAAGGTCAAGGAAAATCAGTCGAGATAATCGGTATAGATTTTCCAGAGGTTAACGTAACATTAAATTATGTCGGTTGATATAAAAAATTATAATTTATATGATCTAGGGTATGATAAAAATTTCATTAAAACAGATTCATTCTACGAAGAGACAAATACAGTAGAATCAAAAATAAGTAATTCTGTAAATGTCGCATTGGTAACTTCTGGAAATTCTACGGGAAATGTTACCCTTACATCAGGATTTTATAAATCTGCAAATTATGTACCCGGTGTATCCGGATGGACGATAAATGCAGATGGAAGTTCTCAATTTAAAGATATAACTTTAATTGGTGGTACTTTTAAATTTGGAAAGACCAGCTGGACAGATTCTGTTCATTCTGGATATTATCAAGGAGCGGAAGGATTATATTTTGGTGGCGCGGCAGATGTCACTAAAATTAAATTTTCAATTGCTACTGGTACGTTTGATTATACCGGCGGCACTTTTACAACTCCGGCGATTCTGGGCGGTTCAATCATTGGGACGACAATCGCTATTGGTTCTGGTAATTCTATTTTTAAAGCAGATGCTAATGGTATTTATTTAGGACACGCAATTTTTGCTTCAGCACATTTTAGTGTTAGTATGGCAGGAGCATTAATTGCTGATTCTGCGACAATTACAGGGTCTATCACTGCCACTTCTGGCACAATCGGTTCATTCACAATCGGAACTTATTTATATACTGGCACAAAGACGGCTTATAATGATGCTAACGCTGGTGTTCATCTTGGTTCTGACGGCATAGGAATAGGAAATAATCTTTTTACTGTTTCTGGCGCTGGAGTATTAACTGCAGTTTCGGGAACTGTCGGTGGTTGGAATTTAAGCACCAATCTTTTACAATCAGCCACTTCGGGAGTAAGAATTGTTTTAGATCAGGCTAATCTTCGTATTTCTGTTTTTGATGCCGTAGAAGAAAAAGTGGTAATGGGTTATCTTAATGGTTTGCCAAAACACGATGGTTCTGGAAACTGGGGTGCTTCCAATTACGGTTTTTGGGCAAGAACTGGAAATTCATTAAGCATAGACGGAGCTGGCGAATTTACCTCCGGCGATTGGATTGTCCAAAATGACGCCAATTATTTGATAAAAGACGGGTCTGCGAATATAATCGTTCGTCTTGGAACTGACACGGGCGAGAAAGGATTATTTATTTATAACACCGCAGGAACTCAATTAGCCAAATTTATATCAGATCAAATTTATGTCGGAGCAACGACAAGTTATTTACAATATACAGTTGCAGCAGGAATGAAACTTTACTCTAATATTTCAGATGCTTTAACTTTTGATTTCGGCTCTAATGTTCTTTTTAAAGAAGGCGGTTCTATAAAATTTACTTCGGTTACCGCACCGACTGCTTGCACGGCTACTTTAATAGCGACTGGGACTGGAAATGTAGATAACGGCGACCATAGTTATAAAGTCACTTTTGTAACTGCGGCAGGAGAAACAAGTTTAAGTTCTATTTCAAATGTGGTTACAGTTGACGGAACGCATAAACAAGTTGCTTTAAGTGGAATACCAGTCAGCACTTCAGGAGCAGTTTTACAACGAAAGATTTATCGGACAAAAGCAGGAGGAACTAATTATTATCTTTTAACAACAATAAATAATAATTCAGTTACGACTTATACCGATAATACGGCGGATGCAAGTTTAACTGGCGGAGTGGCGAATAATTTACAAAATGACACTGCTGGAAAAATTTATATTGACGGACAAGCCGTTATAGATATTAGTAATCAAAATATTTATATAGGTGTAGCATCAGGAACTCACAATACAGTTGGTTATGGATTGACTGCGATGGGATATGGTTCTTTACACAATAATACAATCGGACAAAATTGCGATGCTTATGGTTTGTTTTCCCTTTATTCAAATACAGAAGGAATTTTAAATTCCGCTTTTGGAGGAGGTTCTCTTTATTCAAATACTGTCGGAGGAAGAAATGTTGCCTCAGGTTGCAGTTCTCAATATTATAATATTGATGGAAGTTATAATACTTCCGGCGGAGTAAGTTCTCTTCAAGAAAATATTCACGGAAGTTATTTGACAGGATTCGGTTATATGGCTGGTTATTTATGCGAGAATTCAAATGCTTTATTTCTCGGTTATATGGCTGGCTCGCACGAAACTGCTGGAAATGTTTTTTATCTTGATGCCATAGATAGAGGAAGTTTAGCATTAGAAAAAGCAGGTGCTTTATTATACGGAACTTTTAATGCCACACCAGCAAATCAAACTTTGGTTATAAATGCCGCAACGACAATTTCAAATACTCTTAATTGTGGTGCGATAACAACTCTTGGAGATTTAACAGCAAGAGGTTTAAATACTGGCAGAGCAATAATTTCAGAAACTTATAATGATAACTCTGCTTCTACTTCAAAATTTAGATGTATCAAATCACATCAAGATACAGTTGGATATACAGCAACAGTAGATACGGAAATTTTAGGAATTTTAGATTTTTATGGAGTAGGTTCAGACGCAGATAGTTTTGATTATGGTGGTGAAATAAAATTTACCCAAAATGGTGCAGCTGGGGCAACTTTTATTCCAACTAAAATGACAGTAGAATTAATGACAGCAGCAGGTGCTTCATTTGAGGCATTAGTTTTGGCAGCAGATAAGTCGGCAGTTTTCGCTGGTGCTGTATCAGGAATAACGACTCTCGCTTGCGGTGCGATAACTTCAACTTCTGATATAAAAGCAAATACCTCTCAATATGTTTTAGAAGGTTATGCCACTGGCAGAAATGTTTTACGAGCTATGGCTGTTCAAATTCAACCCGGTGCGACACCCGGAACTAATATAAACATAGGCGATATGACCATAACATTTGGAACCTTTAATTGCACTAATAGTAATGCTACTAATTTAGCAAAAAGTGCAACAAGTGGTTCTTGGTCTTTATCTAGTAATGGTTTAGTAATTACTTTTTCTATTACGCCGACTATTCTAACAATTTTAAGTCATTCTGTTCAAATGGAAAAATTAAATACTGCTGCTTTACCTTTTAGAATTGAAACTTATATCAGTGCTGGGAATATTTGTTTAGTTATCACAGCAGTAGGTAGCACTACGGCCCTTGATTGGACAACAATTTTAGATGCGGGTTCGTATTTATTATTGAATTTTGTCTTTTTAACATCAGATTAATTAGTTAATTAATTTTAAAATAAAATTTATGACAAACAAAAACACGTATAAAAAAGTTAGTGAAACAGAATTTAAAGAAACCGAACAGATTTCGGTTACTCAAGAAAAAGTTTATTCTCTTAAAAGTCTTTACGAGAAGAAAATTTGTATTATTGACCAATTGGAGAGAGAACAGAAAGAACTTGAATCAAGAATTACCACAAGAAAAGCAGAATTGGAAAAAGTGGAAGAATTAATCGCCAAAGCGGAAGAATTGGGAATTAAAGAAGTGAGTTCCGTGAAAGAAGAACCAAAAGAGATACCTGTTTAAATAATATTTTATGTTTAAAAAAACTGAAAAAGAAAATTTAGAAAATAAAGAAGCGATTATTGAAAGAACAGTAGAACACATAATGATTGGGAAGATTCAGCTTTTAATAGCGATTATAGTTTTTATGTGTCCGGTAATTGGTTGTTTTTTTAAAATTCAAATGGACGTGGCTTTAATAAAGCAAAATCACGAGGCGCATATTCAGACAGCCATTGAAGAAATAAGAGAATTAAAAGAAGGAGAAAAAGATTTACAGATAAAACTCGATACCGACCATGAAGCCATTATAAAATTAATGACTATAAATAATTTAAATAATAAATAGATTATGAAGATACTTACACCTCAAGAATTTATAGCTCAAGAATTCAAGGCCGGAAGATATGTCACCGGAGGAATAGCCCATGTCGGCGGTGGTTCTATTGTCGACCAAACTCTTAAAAGTTTGGGGTTTTCTGATATAATTCCTATGCACGGAACTTACAAAGATCAAACGGCAATGGATGCACAAAAAATTTGGATTCAACCATTAATGTCTCAACTTAACGATATGAATGAGGCGATGTTTAATAAATATACTGCTTATGTTCAAAGTCAAATTCCTGATTTTAATAAATTATCATCAACAGATAAGGCAAGTATTTTAACTGGAAAAACTGAATATAATCCCACTACGATGAAATCTGCAGGAGAAGGAAATGTTAATATTGCCGGATCAAAAGAAAACCCAATAGGAAATATGACCGCAGTTTATTTAAATGGAGAAAATCCAATAATAATTACAGGCACCAGTATAGATGATATTTCAAAAAAGGCTTCTGATCCAAATGGACAATATAAAATAAATCCTGCCAATCTTTATGGCACAGGATTTCGTGATCCATCAACAATTCCAACTGGAAACAATGCAGCATTAAAAGCTTTGGGTATATCTACAATGGGGAGCGAAAAAGGAAGTGATCAACCTATTTCAAAACAAGTTTTTAAATCTGGCAAAGATTTATTTTATCAAATTAAAGATGGTTATAAAAAAATAGCAGATGTTCCTACACTTGAATCATTGTCAAAATCTGGAGTGATAGATACTTCTATTGGATATAAAGATTTGCCGGCAGGAGCAAATATTATTGGAAATATTCCCACTGGAGACACACCACCATATCTTCCCGGGCAACCAGAATCAAATGGAAATACAGGAGATACCACACCGATCAACACTGGAAGTTCTGTTTTACCAACTGTTGATATACCTAAAGAATTATCAGATAATCCATATTTTAATCAATTGGATGACAACAATAAAGCGATCATAGCTTACTATTGGAATATAACTAATAGTCAAGATGTCGCGAAACAAACAGAATTTCAAAATGCACTTAAATTGGCAGGAGAACAGGCAGATCCATATTGGAAAGAAAAATTAAATGTACTTAAAGACGAAACAAATAGAGCATTGGGAACACTTGAAACAGATGAGGCCACCAATGAAGCTGAACTAAGTCGCAGATCACAAGAAATAACCGATAATTTGACATACAATAAGGGATATTTGACAACAGAACAGCAAGCAGAACTAGCTAAACAAAAAGATACATATGATCAAGACCTTGTTGCGTTAAGAGAAAGTATGGCCGCGAAAGGATTGTCTTCGTCATCAATTAAAACTCAAGCTGGTGAACAATTGGCGAAATCTAATGCCGGAGTAGTTGAAAGTACTCAAAGACAATATGCAAAACAATTAAGAGATCTTGGAGTCAATGCAAATTCAAGTATAACTGATATTACTTCACAAATAAATAATTTAAAGAAGAAACTTGGAGAAAATAAAACAGATATAATTCGTAAAGTAGAAAGCTATCTTGGATCTACAGACACGACCACAAATATAAATAATTCATCGTCATATTTACTTGGAAATATAAAAGGAACAATTGGAGAAGAAAAAGGCACTGATATTTTACAAAGAGCCAATGCTTTACTTGGATCTAGTCTTTAATAATTTAATAATTTAAAAAAATTAAAATAAATAATTATGCCACAATCATACGTCATTAAACCGGGGGATACTTTAACCAAAATAGGACAATCATACGGAATGAATTGGAAAGATATTTGGCAAGCAAATCCAAATATTAAAAATCCCGACCTTATTTTTGCCGGTAAAACTTTAACTATTCCAGATTCAATAAATTCAATAAAACAACCATCAGGAAGTTTAGATAAAACATTGCCGCCGATAGAATCTAAAAAAACAGTAGGAAATATAGATAAGACATTACCAGATACACCAGCTGGAACTATTCCATCGGCATCTATAACCGTACCAAAAACTGAATTGCCTGCAGGAAATATTGACCAGATGACTTTATTAAAAATAATGCTTGGAGAGGCATCTAATCTGGCCGTAAAACAAGGAACGAAATCTGGATTAACTACGACATTTAAAAGTTTATCTGATCAGGGAGTACTACCAGAGAATGCAAGTGGAAATTTAACAAGCAGAATTATTGATTTTGTAGAAGGACGAACATCTAAGCCGATTGAAAATGAATTTAATAAAATGAGTACAATTATTGACTCAATGGCCAAAACTAAAGAGAATCTTGTGGCCCAGCAAGAAAAATTAAAAGATGATGCCCGGCAACAAATCAGTCAAGCTATTTCAAGCGATATGTGGAATAACATGGATGATACTCAAAGGAAAAAACTTTGGGATTCTGCCGGATATACGGGAAATCCAATTGCTTCTAAAAATACCAATACTTCTTATTACCATGTAACCGACGATAATGGAGATATTTGGAATGTAGGATATGATAAAACTACAGGAGCGATAACAAGCAAGGATAATCTTGGACCAATAGGAAAGCAATCGACAAATTCTCCAGAAAGTACTGATAATAAAGAAATCGATGCTTTTCTTTCTGATTCAGCAACTTATATTGAAAAATTAGACAATGGAACATTAGATTGGAAAACAGCATGGGATGCTTTAAAAACTAAATATCCAAAAGCTTCTAATGAAGCTATTGATCAAGCATTGGGTGGAGGACATAATCCAAATACCGGAGAATGGTGGGGAAGAGCAAAATAAAAAAATAAATAAAATAAAAAATTTAATTATTTAAAATTAAAAAAATGAATTGGGATGAATTAAATAACCAAGCAACAAATAAATTGGGTTATGGATCAATAAAGAAAATAGAACCAATTGCACCTACTGGTAACGGTAGCGGAGAAGGTGGTTATAGAACAGATCGCCATAATAATCCAACGGCAATGACCACAGACGTGGCCGCGACCTTAGGATTAACCGAGGGAAAAGATTATACCAAAGGAGATTCATTTTCAAATGGACAATATTATACTGCAAAATTATCAGGAAATGGTATAGATACCACAATTAAAGGAATGGATAATGCGATCGCGCAAGGAGTAAGCCCATTTTATACAAAATCCGGCCAACAGAGGTGGACACATACAGCAATATCAGATGAAGACTGGAAAAAAATGACTTATGATCAGAAAAAAAATACAGTTTTAGAAATGTATAAGAAAGAGGGTGGATCCGGAAAATCAGAATGGATAGGATCGAGTGCGAATGAAACAAACAAAACAAATCAATCACCAATCAATTCTGGATGGGATGCTTTAAATGCTAAAGCAAAAAATATTTACGAACCTACTGAAGAACAAAAAAAACAATCAGAACAAAAAGCAATGGTAGAAAAAACAATGGCCGAAAGCCCATCGCCATATAAACTTACTGGGCCAACAGAATTAAAGACAGCTCCGGAAACTTTTGAAAAACCATCTTATGATTCAAGTACCGGAAAAATGACTCCGGCTAAATTTCCTATAACGGATAAAGATAATTTTATTACCAGAATGGCAAAAACTGCTTTTAATGTGCCATCAGAATCTATCACCAATTTGGCAAATATTAGAATTGGTGATATTTTTAATCCAACAAAAAAAACATCTGAAAGAATCGGCGCGGCATTAGATATGGCTCCGGCTATTGCCGGAATGATTCCGGCCGTAATGGGATTTACGACTAAATTGGAAATGGCCAAAACTTCAAAAATACCGGTAATAAGTCAGGCGGCAAATATAACTGATAAATTATTTCAAAAAGTCGGAGAAGGACTTGGTTATGTAGGGGCCGAAACAGTAGATGCACTACCGATATCAGATGAAGCTAAAAATAATTTAAGAAATCCATTCGCCAATGCTTTATCAACTGTCGGAATGTTAGGATTATTAAAAACAGGTTTCGGACTTACAAATAAGGGCGGAGAATCTATTTTGAAAAAAACAGGACTTCCTGAAAAAGTGCAAAAAGGAATTTCAACCGGAGTAAAAGCAGGTACTGGTTTTATGATGGATCCGCTCGGGACAACAGTACAATTGGCAACAGGACAATTAAAATCAAAACTTGTTTCTAAAATAGCCCAAAGACAAGCAGATGGAATAGAAATTACTCCGATCGAAGCGCAAAAAGTAATGGGAGAAGTCGCCAAAGAAACACCTATTAAAACACCGGGTAATATTGAAATTCCTACTCCCGAAGGAAAAATAAAAGTAAATACAAATCAAAAACTCGTCCTTGAAAATTTTATAAAAGGACAAGAAGATATAAATTATAAAACAGTCAAATCTCTTGGAAAAGATATTGAAGGTAATAAGGTAGTCGCGCGATTTGAATGGAATTATAAAAAACAAGAGGCCACAATTTATACAACCAAATCAACCACAGCATCAAATCTTGCTCATGAATTGGGACATTATTTTGACACAAAATTGGTTAATGATGTTAATTCTAAATTATCAGATTTATTGCCGGATTATAAAGCGAATAAAGAAAAAATTAATGATTCATTGGCAAAATATGCTGTTGACCAATTAAAAGGAAATGCCACGGCCAAACAAATAACATCTACAGTTAAAAAATTAGTAGATAATTTTAATAATGATATTAAAAAATTATCCATAAAAGAAACCCGGGCCAAAGAATCTGAACAATTCGCTTCGGCCGTGAGAGAAGTAATAATCAATCCTAAAAAGTCTGCAGATACAGCTCCGGCATTTACTAATTTTATTCAGTATTTTGCCAAAGAAAAAGGATTTATAGCCGAAAAAGTAAAAGAGGTAGCAAAAATTGTAAAAGTCAAAAAAGAAATAACAAATACACTGGCGGAAGAATATAAAAAATTACATGAAGAAAAAACAAAAAGTTTTGCTTCTCGTTTTGGAGCCGATGAAGGAGCTAAATTAAAAGGTGGCGCCATGGAAAGAAGTGCGGTATTACGAAAAATGAGAGGTGAACCTACCGCGATAGAATTACAAAATATTACAAAATATCTAAATGCTTTTTATAAAGGAAAAAAAGTAAGTACTCCTGAAGGAGAAGGAAAGGTTAGTAGTGTTTCGTTTGGAAAAATAGGGGTAAAATTGTCAGATGGCAAGATTAAATTTTTTGACCGAACTAAAATTCAATCCACCAAAATTACAAAAACTGAAGCGATAGAATTTCTTAAAAAAGAAGCTGAAGCAAAAGCCAAAGAATATGTGGAACTTTATAGTGAAAAACAGAAAGGAAAACCAAAACCAGAAATAATAGAAGTTAAAGGAATAACTTCTAAAGATTTAATTGAATCAAAAACGACTAAAGAAATACAAACAAAACTTCAAAAGATTTTTGGAACATATAATGAACTTGAAAAATTAGAATCAAAAGATACATATAAAAAACCGAATAAAAAACTTTCTTTGGCAGATGATTATATGGCAGATATTGAACATGCAGCAAACGAAAGAAATTTTGAAGAAGTTAATCGTTTGTTAAAAGAAGTAAAAGAAAAATTACCAAAAATTAAAGAAGAAAAAAATGGACAATTTAAGCAAGATATTAAGGTAAAAATTGAAGAAATAAACCAAAAAGCAGAGATAGTCGCCCCAAGGACTAAAGTAGCGCCACATGGCAAGCCAGGGGGCAAAATTGAGGCAAAAAATGGGCATATAGCCTCCACTGGACTTAAAACAGGCAAATTTGTTGAAAATAAGCCGGCTTTCAACCCGGATAAAATCAACGCACCCGAAGACGTTGAAACTTTAATTAAAGGAATATCTAAAGTAAGCGGAGAATTTAAAAAGCAAAGAATTTCAAAATCAAATGAAGATATAAAATCATTGGCCAATGAAATTGGAGTCAGTGCGGATGATTTAATAAAAACTCAGCCAGGATCGATTGCCAATTCTGAAACTATTTTTAAATCTCGTCAGATCGTGGCAGATTTAGCACAAGATTTAAGAGATACTGTCAGGAAAATAACCACCGAAACAGCAACACCGGAACAACTTCAAGAAGTTAAAACAAAATTATTTAGATTACAAGGAACAATGAAAGCAGTGGCCGGATTTAGAACTGAAGCGGCTCATATTTTTAGACAGTTTAATATTGAGGCTATGGCCGGAGAAAATGATATTATGACTGACTTGGTAAGTCAATTAAAAAAACTTGATGGTAAGGCCGGCGAAAGTTTAGAGGCATTTACTAAAGGATCAAAAGAATTATTAGAACCAACGATCGCAGACAAAATGTGGCATCTTTGGTATATGAGTATTTTGTCGGGAGAATCAACTCAAATAAAAAACTTTTTTGGAAACTTTACTCAACTTATTGGAGAAACTGCTGTTGAGGGAATTATAAATCCATCAGGTTTTAAAGATACTATGGGCGGATTATATAAAGGATTATTATCAGGTTGGGGAAAAGCTAAAGAAATTATGGCCAAAGGAGAAACTTCTAAATTTGAAGAAAAAGGTACTAAACCTATTAAATTTACTTTAGGATATGAAAAAGGAGGACAATTTGCCGGCGTTAAAAAAATTGGAGCAGATATTTTAAATTCATTTGATTATGTCGGAAGATTTATGTCGGCCACAGATTCATTATTCAGGGAAGGATTTAGAGGAATGGAGAATCGAGCGGCCTCGCGCGAACAAGCAATTAATGAAGGATTAAAAGGAGATGCATTATTAAAACGCACTGAAGAATTAAACGCTAAACCAACAGAAGAAATAATAAAACAATCTGATAATTTCGCACAGCGTGGAACTTATACTCAAAAGCCAGCTGGAGTGATAGGTGTACTTTCTGAATTTATGGGTAGAGCTGCCAGAAAAATACCAGGCGGAAAATTTGTTTTACCATTTACAAGAATTGTGGCCAACGTGGTTAATAATTCATTAGATTGGACTCCGATCGGAATTAAAAGAGCATTAATGCCAGAAGGATCATTTAAAACAGCAGGAAAACTTATAGAAAAAGCCATGGGAAAACAAGTAGTTATCGAGAAATTAAGACCGCGCGCTAGGAATCAAGAACTTGGCCGGGCCGTACTTGGGACAATAGCCATGGGATATTTTGCAAGTTTAGCAATGGAAAATAATTTATCTGGTAATGGACCATCGAATATAAATAAGAAAAAACAATTACAAGATTCTGGATGGAGGCCAAACTCAATAAAAATAGGAGACAAATGGTATCCTTACCAAAATTGGGGACCAATGGCGATCCCAATGACATTGGTTGGAAATTATTTTGATTTTACAAAATATGAAAAACAAAATGCTGATGCATCAGAAAGAGTAATGGCGGCATTATTGAATACACCAAATTCAATTTTAGATATGTCATTTCTAAGTGGTGTAGCAGATCTAGTCACCGCAGTTCAAAACGTAGGAAAAGGAGGAGAAAATTATTTTAAAAGATTTTTAGCTTCACAGATTACATCACCAGTGCCTAATTTATTTAAACAAACTGCTCGATATTTTGATCAAGGAATTTATGAGACAGGAACACTTAAAGAATTGATATTATCTAATTTAAGAATCACAACCGGATTAAAACCAAAACTTAATGTTTTTGGTCAACCGACAAAAGGAGAAGCACTCACTCAACTTCAACCGGTAAGAATAACCAGCGATCAAACAATCAAATTTTTGGCAAAGAATGAACTATGGGTCAGTGTACCAAGTAAGGCTACAAAAATAAGGCCAATTAGTGAACGTAAGGATTTGCCAAAAAATGGCCGGCCAATGACAGAGGATGAATATTATAATTATGTTAAATATTCTGGAATTGAGATTAAAAAGCGCCTTGATCATCAAATCACATCAATAGAAAATTTACAAAATCAAGAAAAACAACAAAAAATAATTGATGATATAGTTAAAAATGCCAGAGAAGCCACTAAAAGAGGTATTGAAATGGGATTAATTAAATAATATAATAATATAATAATATTATGATCATAGAAAAAAGAGAAAGCCCAAATTATTATAACCGAGGGAAATATAAACCCGAAGCAATTATTATTCACATTACTGAGGGCAACATGCCAGGGACTTTATCATGGATAACCCATAAAGAAAGCAGGGCATCTTATCATTATTTAATTGATAAAACAGGAAAGATTTGGAATGTAGTTAACGAAATTAATGCCGCGTGGCATGCAGGATTGATTGTAAAACCAATATGGGAATTTTTAAAAGATAAAAAAATAAATCCCAATTTATATACGATAGGTTTGGCTTTTGAAGGATTTGGAGATAAAGATATTACCGCTGAACAGTACTACGCCGGACAAGAATTAATTGAAGATATTTGCCAAAGAAATAAAATAGAAAAAAATCTTACTAAAATTATACCTCATCGATGGATTAATGGCGGAAAAACTTGTCCAGGATTAGTTAATATTGAAAGATTGGTTAATGTTAAATTTATTACTTGCCCAAGTTGTAAAAAGGTCTTCAAGATATAATTAATTTAATTTTTAAATTATGTATTCATTTAAAATCACTTTACTCAAGGGTATCAAGTACTTCGTATTGTTTGGATTACCAGTTTTAGTTAGTTGTTTTATTCAAAATTTTCCTTGGATTGCTCAATTAACTGTTGGTGGAATCTTGACGATAATTTGTGATTTCTTAAAACATAAATACGGATTAAGATTACCTTAAATTAAAAAAATAAAAGAGAGATGTAGAAATAAAAAACTACCTCTCTTTTATTTATACCCCCTTGACAATATTTCATATTTTTATATAATTGGATTATGGCAATAGGATCAAAAATAAAAATTTCAAGAAATAAAAATCTCGTAGAAATGAAGAAGAAAACC
>Ga0265297_10002020_pt1 | contig 43500 bp, 78 predicted proteins | sample Munlanlwell13791_FD_192502 | JGI IMG/M metagenome (GOLD analysis project Ga0265297, IMG submission 192502) | Leachate microbial communities from a municipal landfill in Southern Ontario, Canada - Leachate well 137-91 | ecosystem: Engineered > Solid waste > Landfill > Unclassified | place... | reverse complement strand
ATGTAACTCATGCTGATTTAAATCTTAGTGATTACTTAGGTCTGTTTAAAACTGACTCAGATAGTGCTGTTGAAGCTGAATTATGGTATGACGATTCAGAAAATGTCTTGAAATATTATAATGGCACAACAGTTAAAACATTAGCTACAACAGCATAGGAGATTGTATGCCTTTCCCTTATACATTCCCAATAACTTTTGAAACGGGTTATTTCATTGAAGCTGATTGGGGCAATGATAGTGACTTTGTAGACGCTTATGATGATTTAACTATTAATACCAAGTCAATTCATTTTTCTAGAGGTAAATCAAGCGAACTTGGTAAAGCTGATGTTGGGCAATGTTCTATTACTTTAAACAATGCTGATGGATTATACACGCCTTCTAATTCAGGGGGTAGTTTATATGGTTCGCTCTTGCCCAAAAGACCTATTCGAGTTTACTATTCTTCAAGTGGCACTGATTATTCTTTGTTCTATGGGTTTATAGAGGAAATAATACCTCATCCTCATCTATTAGAACAGGATTGTATTATTACTGCAATTGATGGATTAGATTTTCTCTCTAGACACGATATAGCTACTGCCCTTTATAAAGACGCTTTAACAGGAACTATACACGGCTATATTTTAACTGACGCTGGATGGTCTGCTACAATGAGAACTTTAGACACAGGTCAGGATACTGTCCCGTATTGGTATGGGCATGATGTTAAAGCTAGATTTGCTCAAGAGGAAATAGATGATAGCGAACAGGGATTTTCATATGTAGATGGGGCAGGATACTTTAATTTTGAGGATAGACATCATAAGTCAACTTCTACGCACCAGACTTCACAAGCTACATTTAGTAATACTATGTCTAATATCACATATTCTCTAAATCCTCGTAATGTTTATAATATCATTAAAGTTACAGTCACTCCCTGGGAATTGCAATCCTTTGCTACTTTATGGACTTTACAAGAAATTCCTTCTATTCCAGCAGGCGAGTCAAGAACATGGTGGGCTGATGCTTCTGTAAATGGACAATCAGTTTTTGTGGATGCTTGGACAACTTTAGTGGCTACTACTGACTATACTGCCAATTCAGCGTCAGGAGGTGGCGGAACAGATATGACTTCTGATATTGCTGTAGCTCTTTCCAAACTAGCTAAGACAATGAAAATAACATTAACTAATAATGGTTCTGTTCCTGCCTATATTACTCTCTTACAAGCAAGAGGAACTTACTACGATGATTTAACTAAAGTTACTCTTAAAGCAGAGGATTCTACTTCCCAAACTGCTTATCAGAAACGAACTTTTGAACTCAATGGCAAGTATATGACTGATGCTGACAAAGCGCAAGATTATGTAACTTATGCTATTGGAAAGTATAAAGACCCTAGAGCTGAATTATCCATGAGTGCTATAAACCAAGATGCTACTATACTAACAAGTATTTTGAGTCTTGAAATATCAGATAGAATCACAGTAGTTAATACTCTATTAGGTATAAATGACGATTATTTTATTGATTTTATGGAGCACGATATATCAATGAGTGGGAAATTGCATACTGTAAACTATCATTTAAGTGATACTGTTAATGAAGATTTTTGGTGTTTAGATTACTCATCTTTAGCTTCATCTTCAACGGAAGGGCAAACTAAACTTGGTTATTAGGAGAACATATGTATCTTAGCGGGACAAATGGGTCTATAGAAACAGGAGATACTTACTTCAATGAGATAAGTAAGGGAAATATCTCTGGCAGAAAATTAGCAGTTAAATTTTTAAATAGGGATAGAATTTTAAATCTACCTCTTTATGCTGGTAAATCTCTAGAAGCTAGAATAGAATATGCTAGATTTATTGTGGATTGCCCTAACTGTAATTCTGCTGAATACGCCTTTGAAGATAAACTATTCTTTTGCTCTCAGTGTAGGAACTCAGATATTGAGGGCAAAGCTCGTAGAGTTAAAATGCCTAAAGACAGAATGGAAATTGAATCAATTTTAAGTAAACGCCCTATTAAAAATAGGCATTGGTTTCCTACTGAGACTCTACAAGACTTAGAAAAGGAAAACCTTAGAATGGGGGTGATATAAAATGGCCTGGACAGCACCTCGCACTTGGACGGCTGGAGAAATTGTAACTGCTTCTATTATGAACAGCGCAGTTCGAGACAATCTTCGCTATATAAAAGGATTAGATGGTGTTCCTACTATAGAATCAGGTTTAACTATAGACAATACAGACGGTGATGAAAGACTTCTTCTGCCATTACTCTCAACCGCTGAATGCGCTACCACCTTAAACGCAGAGGGGGAAATAGCTTGGGATGAGACTACTCATCAGGCTAAACTATATAACGGCACTGCGGTCAAAGCGATAATCTCGGAAGCTGATGTAGATGATACCCCTGTTAATGGGGCTGATACTGTTCCTGTAAGTTCTAACTGGGCTTACGACCATATTACTGATGCTGACCAACATCCAGAATATCAAAAGGAATCCTTATTAACTACTGCTGGGGATTTACCATATGCGACTGGGGCCTCTGCTTGGGCTAGATTAGGGATAGGTACTGGTGGACAATTCCTAAAAACTAATGCTGGAGCCACTGCTCCTGAATGGGGTAGCGGGAATGATGCTATCTTACGGTTTGGGAATGATGCAACTATACCAACTAATACTACAACTTATCTTATGGCATTTAATGGGACAAGCCCAAATAACGTTGAGGGTATTGATAAGACAATTTTAGCTCCTAGGGCGGGGACACTATTAAATTTATATGCTGTGTCTTCAACTTATCCTACAGCTACTGAAACATATACCTATACTGTAAGAGTAGCTGGGGAGGATACTTCAATCACTTGTCAAACTGCGGATGTTGCCACGTCAGCTAATGATACTACTCATACAGCCGCCGTTACTGCTGGCCAAGCAATTACTGTAAAATTAGTAACTAGCGATGGGTCGGCAACTGCCTATCATTGTGTCAGTATAGAGTTTGCATAACTCTTAATAATATTATGGAATTATCACCTTTAGGACTTGACAAACTAGATTTAATCTAGCTCTTGTATTCACCTAGATACTCTAAATACTCTGATTTCTCTAGATTCCTGCAATATGGATATTCATTTGTAGGAATAATCTTTGCCCCTAAACATGAAGCCAAATAACAAACCCATTCTTGGCAATTAAAGGTGTGATTTTTAATAACTGGGATAACAATTTTTAGATAGTGTTTTAGTATAAACCATATTCCTGCTAAAAAGTTTACTTGTTGGTCATATGATTTATCTCCATACCAAGAATGAAATGAAAGTAAACGATAAGTTTCCGGCTCATGTTTAAGAGATTTAATTCTATAAATATATGCTTTAGGATAGACAAACCTTGATACAGAAGTTCCTTTTCCTAAACTCTCAGAAGTAATATAACCATCTCTATCCCGGCCTATAATAACACCCCAGTGAAAAGTTTTAGCTTTTATAATTTTACAAGCTAATTTAGCTAACTGTTCGCTAGGAGGGATGCCGAACAAATCACCATTTCGTATCTCCATCATTTTAACCTCAATTCTTTAATTGATTTAATACATCCAAGTGGTATAGCCATTGGGGAATTATATAGTCCATATTGGCTATATCCTCTAGCTACTATTATCTTTTTATTATCCTCTTCTACTAAATAGCCAATTTCCTCAGTTAATGCTACATCGCAAGTGCTTGTATCTAATTGCCATCCATGCTGAATATTAGCATCAACCCATTCAATTAAAACCTTTTTCATATCCCCCTTCGCTCCTTTAATACTTTAGTAATTCTCCTACCTAATCTTGCAGCCCCTTTTATCACATATTTCTCATAATCAGAGCATATATCTTCAATGCAAGCTTCTCTCAGCTTACAATCTCTACACTCAAATTTCTCCTTTGTTCTTGGGTTTATAGGGCAAATAATCTTTTTCATCTGTATATACTCTCACACATTATTTTAGTTCTATCAATACAACAAATTTGCGACCAGTCATAAATAGTATCTTGCTCAAAATCATCTTCATTTTCAGTTGAACATTCAAGCCCTCTATAACCCAATGCCTTCTTTTTAGCTCTACAATATATACATACCCCAGTTAAAGTCTTGCCATCGTGATTGTAATTCTCTCTCCTGTCATCTGGATAAAAGAAAACATGGTTACACACTTTAATCTCCTTTCCATATTACTTTATTTTTAATATCAATCCAATTATTAACACGAATAAGATTATTTTTTATGTTTAAACACCCCTCATTCCAAGGCTGAGTATAAAGTAACTTAAGCGAACTCTTAGTATCCTCTAGCTTTTCAGGCCTGTCATCTATATGCAAATCATATTCACCTTGGCCATAATCAACTCCTTCAAAGGGTATTTGATAATCAACTAGCCATTTAACAAGCCCTAGCTCTCCCATATATTTTACACGATTAGAGTAAATAATAATATCATAAACTTGGCTAATTTCATTTAAAATTTTAAGGGCATTATACATAAAATTAGGTTTACCCCATACTTGCTCTTGAAACATATTGTCAATTTCCTTAGATGATACCCCCAAGACATCTGCTAGATTATACGCAAAGATAGCTTTTGGCCCTATATCTACTTTAAAGTATCTCTTTACAAGCCCAACAAAATCGTATCTTACAACCACGCCATCTATATCTAAGAGTAGGCGTGGTTTTTTTATTTTAGGCCATACGATTGTCATTTCGGGCAAGACTTCTAACGGCATAATTCCCTCCAAATTTCTGGAGTGATTATCTTGTCAGCCAATCCATAATCTATTGCCTCATTTGGTTCTAGCCAAAAATCCCTATCCATGTCTATTAGTATTTCCTCCCTGTTCTTTTTTGCCCCACATTCGCTAAGAATATCAACAACTTTATTTTTATACGATTGCATTTGTTTGTGTTGAATTTCCCAATCTTTAGCATCCCCACCCATTTGACCCGCTGGGAGATGAAGCATTACTTTTGCATGAGGATACAAATATCTTTTGCCCCCGGCTGCTAAGAGAATAGCGGCAGCAGAAGCACAATAACGACCAATGGTAATAATTGGCGATTTTATCAGTTTCATTGTATCGTAGAATAAAAATGTAGAATCTAAATCACCTCCTGGTGAAGTAATAATAATCTTGATTGGCTCATGTGATATAGTATCAAATGCTAACAGGGCGTTATGCGATTCCATTGCCCCGGAAATTACTCCTTCAAAGAATAAGGCTCTATGTTCTTGAGTCATGTGTTCCTTATAACCTACCATCTGAGAATCATCTACAAGAACATCCTTATCATTAATTTTAGTTATTCTTGGATAAATCATTTCTTACTCCTTATTAAATCTATATTAATTGGTTTATCTACACCACGCACTCTAAGCGCAAAATCTTCACATAATTTAATAATTTCCGTGATTGCCCCTGGTATAAATATATCTAGCCCATAAGCATTAAAAGGTAATAATACACTATTAAGTTGTAGCCGAAGTTGTCCAATAGCTTTAGCGTATTCTTCGTCACTTAACCATACAACATTATACTTTTTCATACACTTACCTTTATTGATTGACGTGGACTTTCTGGATATAATTCCCATTGGCTAGAATATGGAGTTAATAAACTAATAATAGGCGTTGTTAAATCTGATGGTGGGAATCCTCCTGTTTCAGCATAACCTCCCCACTTCAAAAAGGCATTTGTCTTAACGAGCATTTTTCTCTTGGCCGTGACCTTACCTGACAGAAATCCGTTTTTATCTATCACGCCTCTATTATCTGGGAGTAGATAGATTTCAGGGCTAACATTAACTACATGGTCATGAGACATAGCTATCAAATCAGCATGAATCCAATTAGAGGCCCTTTCCGCTTTGACTGCTTTGGCTGACTTAGTTCTAGCCCCGCCATACCCATGAGTAATATACAGCCAAAACACAAACGGCTTTCCTTTAGTTCGATTATTATAATCACCAAAAGATAATTTATATAACATACCTTCAGGGCGATAAGGTATTTTTAGGCTTTCAGCAATTAACTCACTAGGGTCTTCGCTAGTGGCATTAGCTATCCTTATCTCATGGTTGCCAGTAGTAGTCCCTAGAATGTAATCCTTAATAGGTTCTAACATCTTAGTAACATCTTTTCTTTGCTTTTTAGGGGATATTTCTTGCTCGTAAACATCACCAAGAGATGTTTTTAACGCTGCTTCAATCAAATCGCCATTAAGAAAACAGTAAGTATTTTCATTTTTCTTAACGAAATCAATAGTCCTTTGGAAGTGTTTTAATGAACAATAAGGATTGCCATAATGCAAGTCAGAGATTATAACTAACTTAACCTCTGTTAGTTTTGTAGGAAGTATCCTACCATACCATCGCAATTCATTACTCAAAACAACCTCCTGTCTTCATGCTTAAAGCATCTTTTACATTGTCTAGTAATTTTATTACCATAAAGTGGATGTTGAATCCAGTTACTAAATTTATGAATCCCTAGTTTACAAAGAATCTTATTCATTTATTTTTTGCAATGAGCCGCAAACCCTCCGCTTTTATTTTATACTCCTTTTCTATATTTGTCAAGTCGCATTGACTAAGTTTAGTAATCTCAGCCGCCTTATCCTCAAGAGCAATATCAGCACCTTCGCCGTAAAGACGAATAATCTGCCTACGATATTCTAACAGATTGCCATCAAGAAATCTGTTACAATAACGGCATTGAGTATGAACATTACGCTCGTCAAATAAAGTTGAATTATGACGGCGAGATACAAAGTGCCCAGCATCGCAAAACGAGATTTTTAGAAGTTTACCACAAGTGATACATTTCACATCAGTCAACGTCCCTGTTGTTTTTAATGCGTCTCTTAATCGAATAAACTTACTAAAAGCACTCCAAGCTTTACCTTTAATTGTTTTTCTGGATGGTTGTTTTTTCTTTTTAGGTAGTAAGTTATTACTTTTCATTTATACCCCTTTATTTAGTTATTGCAATAATTGTGGTAATGCTTCTAGCTTAATGTCCTTGATGGATCTATAGAGTCTTTCCGTCTTTGAGACAATTTCTTTTAAATCATCAACCCAAGATTCTCTAATTTCTTTTTCAATAATATAATCTAGCGCATTCTTTGGGTTAGAAAAGAACGCTATGTTATTCCAGTATTCTTCGCCTACTTGCTTTGATGTTGGCCTACCCCTCCCCTTACCAGTGATAATTCTTTTTTCCTGAACGATAATATTTAATGGGTCAGCTGCCAATCTATATTTATTCATAAATTCCACTTCTCTTTTAACTCTTTTAGTTCTCATAAATACCTCCTACATATTGCAACGTGTTGCGAAATGTTTAAAAAACCTTAGAATAAGATTCTTCCTCTTTTTTAATATACCCGCTCCCATTACAGGCAAAACATTCGCCACCTTTGTATCTTCCTGAACCATGGCAACTAAAGCACTTAACTAACAATCTTATGTTTCTAAATTCTACACCTCCATTAGTTATATCAAACCCGTAGACTTCTCGATTAGGATTGTGCCCAAACCATTCCTTAGCTTTTCTAACTGTCATTTTACCTTGGTCAATAGTTAAATAAAGCGATGCTAATTCTTCCGAAAAAGCCCTTCCTCTACCAAGGTTTGAGGCCTCATCTTTTTGAATAACTATTAGAGCTATACCGTTCCCTACTTTAGATTGTATTCCTTGGATAACATGGCCTATATTATAAAGTTCATTTGCGGGCAGAGCAATCCAATCAATAATAGTAATTTTATCACGCTCTATTATATCTGACCAGTTATCTAATCGTTTAATAAGTTCAAATTTAGGCGTACTATCCTCTTTAAGAGGATTATTCCAAGCCATTCTGCTAATCCTGCGTTTGAACTTTACTGGTGTATATTCATTGCCCATAAGAACACAAGAGTAATTGTCCATATTTTCCCAGAGAAAATTTTGAGCAAAGGTTGTCTTGCCCATATTGGACACACCAGCTACTACAATAATATCCCCTGGTGAGATACATACACATCCATCAAAGCCGAACTTAGTGCCATCTCTCCCTTTAGGGAAGTTTATATTCAATGTTTGTTCTACACTACTATTATACCAATCTATTATATCTTTATCTTTATTAATATACCTATATATACGGTTTGACTTTTCAAGTTTTCCTATACTAACCTCGTAGGATAGCTTCTGCACTACGAGGTGACGATTATCACGCTCTGTAATTTGTAGTTGACGGCAGATTAAATCAAGGTCAAACGTCTCGCCCTTATGAACTTCTAGCCACCTATCTACTATCGCAGATACTTTTTTGTATGTAATATCTTCCAATTTAGCCTCACTTTTCAAAAGTCAAGAAATGTCAAGGATTTGTCAAACAGGGTTTTGACAAGTAAACTAGGTCAAGAAAGTCAAGAAAGTCAAAGTATATCCTTACCTTTACCATTTTTAGCTTTATCAATATGCTCATTGAGTTTATTTTGAAGGTGTATAAACCCGGCCTTCAACTGGTCAATTTCATAATCAATAGGGCGGGGCTTAAAGATTGGTTTTGCTGTTATAGTTTGGATATTATCGTCAATAGGGTAAGGTTGAATTTTTAATTTAAATGCTTGTAATCTAGCACGTGCAGCATATATCTCATCCCATTGTTCTTTAGAAAAATATTTACCTGTCGGCATAATGAATACCTCTCAAATTAGGCTCTGCCAGGTGTTTTAATACTTTTCTATCCTCTGTATTCATACTTTCCTTTTATTGGCTCTCAGGGTGGGTAGGTGTCTGTTCCACCTAGATGGCAGTTCCTATGGGACTCTAGACCCGTAAGTCGCTGTTACCTTCCATCATTTATATTCGCCAACAACTTGTAGGCTCTTGTTGCCTATTTTCACCCACCCTTTAAGCCATTTACCTTGAGCCTACACGCCTTACCTTTAGTTGTTAATGACACCATCCTTTGTATCCCTGTTACTTACAACCATTTCACAGTTGCACACCACTAAATTTAGTGCTGGGCAGATACCCCTCGGCTCAAGTCTCTAAGCCTATGCCTTCATTCCCCTTTAGGCTTACTCAGGGAGGCTGGATGCTGGCTCGGTTTTACTTCCCCAGCCACGAACCGATTTACTCGCCCTACTTTATTCAATGTTTTGCGAGAGGACACCAGCAAACTATTCAATTGTATTTATCCTCCTTATTCAATTATTTCTGCACCTAGTTTTATTGCTGCTTCTACTAAGTGATTATCACCCCCCCAAATTTACCAGTCTCTATATCTTTAATCAAGCGACTAGCCTCGTCTACAGTAAGTTCTTTAGTAGACATTTTCTTAAAGACTTCTTTCAGATAAGTCTTCGCTTGGTCTGAAGTGATACCCTTTTCTTTTACTGAGGCATAGATTTTTTTGGTTTGAGCAGGGGTGATGCTAGTTTCACTCTTTTGGGGTGTTTCAGCAGTTGGAGGAACGGGCTTTTCTGGTGCTCTAGGTTCAACTTTAGGTTGCGGTTTGGTTGCTATATTAGCGTCATCATCTTCATCAGATACTATTCCTAATAGAGCTGATAAGCTATAACGCCTGGCATAGCTGATAGCAGAGCCTAGAGATTGTGGGTCGTCTTTTACAGGATTAAGAATTTGATAGCCACTAATCCATTCCCCACTTGTATGGTAAAGCGTGGTTTCAAGCATTGGTTTACCACCATCAGTTGCCATTGTCTGAGCTATGCTTAGCCCATTTTCTGATAGTGGTTTACGGATAGTTTCCCAGATAGTATCAAGTGTAGCATACTTTGACTTGTAGAATGGATTGATAGCATCCTTCTTAACAGCTACCATCTTACCCTGAAAGCTACTCAGGGCTATAGCTAGTTCCTTAATTGATTCTGATTTCATATCCTCTTCTTACCTTCCGCAATGCGTTGCAATATCTTTTATGGTCTATAAACCCCGTCACCTGAATTAAGTGCCCATTCTATAGATGATGGTAAGCCTATATGATAACCTCTTTTATCTAGTTCCGCCAATATATGAGTAATGGCATTATCAATATCTAGATAGGCTTGAGTAACTCTTATGTTTTCATCACCATAAAATTCATCAGCTATTTGGGTATTGTCTATTATGATTTCACCTATTCTAGTTCTTAGTTCTTTATCATTTCCTGCTGTTAACATTAGAATAAATCCTCCCCTGTTTCGCCTGATTCTTTATCAAAAGGTTCGGCTTCTTTACGTTGCCCTAGAAATAAGACTTTATTAGCGATAACTTCAGTCTTATAATGTTTTACTCCATCATCACCTTCCCATGACTTTGTTTGGAGCCTACCTTCAACAAATACTTGCTGACCTTTCACAATGTATTGATTGCAGGTTTCAGCTAGTTTATTCCACGTGACACAGTAAAACCATTCCGTTGATTCTGTTTCTCCAAACTTGGAATTAACTGCCACGCTAAAGGAAGTTACAGTTTTGCCAGAAGGAGTGAAACGCATCTCAGGTTCTTTACCTACGTTACCAATTATCATTACTTTATTTAAGTTAGCCATTTATAGCCTCCATTTTAGGTGGTAAAGTTAAGTGTATAACTTGTTTGTATAAACCTTCAGCATCAGCTAATACATTATTGATTTCATCGCCATTAGCCTCTACCTTAAAGCCGTCTACCCCTTTAACTGCCGACCTTTCAAATACTACTCGATATTTACCATTAATTGATTGGTGAATTACCTTTGTCTCGTTAAAATCCTCCATTAGTTCCTCCATGAATTTATTAACTCTGTATCAGTCTTATCAAGTGCCCAAACTACACCAATATAATACCATCTAAAAGTGAGTTCTTTAATGAGGTTTTTAGCTTTGCAAATACCTAATATTTTCACTTTATACTCCTATTTTAACATATTATTTTATTTTTGTCAATAAGGATGTGTATTAATGCCTCCTGACACTCGAACGCTTGCCTCTGAATTTTTAAGTTCTATTAGGTTATTATTTAATTGTTCTAATTGTTCAGCAATCTTAACTAGAGCTTCTACTATCATACTATCTTTCAAATTTAGTTCGCCGTATCTATTAGCATAATCCCAGTTCATTCTGTTACCTCACTTTATTTAAATTAATCCAATCCAAGAGTACATCACCTTCAATATATTCCTCTTTATTGTCGTTTATCTCCCAGTGTCCTAAAATCCTTAAATTGTTGTCTCCTATTATCTTTTCATGTTCTTCACATACATTAACTTGTTTTTTTGATAAGTTAGGGAACACCATATATAACCAATATTTAGCCCTATTATCACAAAACTCGCATTTCAATTTATCCACTCCTTTATTTTTTCATTTTTTATTCTTAATATTCGGCAAGTTAATAGAATAACAATCCATTGCTCTAATTTGTGTACCTCATCTTTTAGTCTTTCTAATTCAGTCAATATATGCCTCCTTGCTTATTTCTCCTGATAGTGCGTCAATTAAGTACACCTCATTCCTTATAATCGTTAGACCAAGAGCATGGTTCTTAGTTAGAACATTATTGTTAAAATAGCTACCTTTCTTGAGAAATGAAAAGTGAATATCCTTACCCTCTTCTCTGGCAAGTTCCACTAATAGCATAGCTACATCATCACAATCTACGCCCTCTCCTGATAGACTTAACCTAATTATATCTTGTATGTGGCTTTCCTTAAACCATAATTCAAGCTCATCAACACTATTAAATAGCTCTAGTTGTATAGGCACTTCTTTAATAGTTTCTCTTTCTACTGTTACTTTCTCAATTCTGATTATTGGCTCACTAGGTAGATAAATAGTTTGAGTTACTACTTTTGAGTTTAATGAACTATAGTATCCGCCAATACAAAAGCCTAATATTAATAATCCAAATGCTATTCCTGCCAAGCATATATTCTTCATTGTATTTTATCTACTTCCCTTTTTAGCTTATCTATAATTTCAATTATTGGAATAAGTTCTTCGTTTGTTAGTTCGTCGGGCGCAGTAACTATTGGTTCGTTTTCAGTTCTGTGTATAAAAATCGTACCCTTTTTAGTTTCTATAATTACATCAATCTTCATCTTCTCTACTCCTTAACATAGTGCAAATAAATTATTCTTTCATCATGTGGTAAATTAATACATACATCACAAAAGATATGACTCGTTACCTTCCCGCAGTGATAGCAACGATTCCTATGGTGCTTCGGTTTTAATTGAGGAACACCAAATAAGATATTTTCAACAAATTTTCGGCTTTCTCGTTCTTTTTTACTTTCTTTATATTTCATTTCTTTAGCCTCATTGGACTAGACTCTTTATCTAGTGACCGCCTTGCTAGGCAGTTTCGGCTTCCTGTTTAATCCTAATATCATCTGCTAAGTATTCATCAGTTAATTGAGTTTCAAGACACTGCATTTCTATTCCACTTAATGGCGTTTCAACTTCAAAGGTAACTGTGACTGTTGTCATTTTTCTTTACCTCCATTTATTCCTTACTACAACAATATAACATAGTTTAGCGTAATTGTCAATACTCTTTGACAATTTTTAAAAATATTTTTGTACTCTATTGTTTAAATATATGTTATAATATATGTATAGATAATATATATATAGTATATATAGAGAATAATATATATATATATATAATAAGAGAGAGGAATTATGTGGAATAAACAACTTATTGAATATTGGTGTTCTCATTATACTCAACTACAGGAATATGAATTAAATCCCTTTGAAGAAATTCGTATATTCTTTAAGGAAGCAGTTTTAACAGGTAGTAGACCTGACCTTGCCCCTTACGAAGATACCTGCGATTTGAATTGGGAGTTTGATAAAGCTTTAAAAAAGTTAGGTTCTAGAGAGAAAGAATTTAGAAGGCTTTATATAGATGAGGAAGGAGAGAATCTGGCTTTATTTAATGAATTTTGTAGTTTGCTAAAAGAAGGTGAAGAATGAGATTAAGCCACGACCAGAAAGAACAAGCACTAACGGGAATGCGGATGCTAGGGACTAAGAAAGCAGGGGCTTTAGCAGCTAATATTCCAATAGAAAGATTAGAAGAAGAAATTAAGAAATCGGCTGTATTTAGGAAAAGAGTTAATGAAGCAAAAGCTATTGGCAAGTCTAATCTAGGGGAATCCGGACTTGATGTAATTATAGAATATGCCTTAAATCCACCTCCCAAAACAGATAGAAATCGTTTAACTGCTGCAATCGCTTTATGTAATGCGTTTGTACCAGGTTTTAAAGGTATTTCTACAGTACAAGGCAAGATAGACCATGATGTAAGAGTAATAACGGCAGTACCTAGACCTAAATATATTGATGCTACGGAAGTCAAGGTACTTGACAATCCCCCCAAGAAAATGTTACAATCAGGTAAGAGGACTAAAAAAGTAATAGTAGATGAACAGGGTAATTATATAGGTACACAGACTGTTGAGGATGTAATAGAAGGTGAAGTTATAGAATAGATATTGCAACGCGTTGCAATATGTAGGGAATGAAAATGAGTATAGATTTAAGTAAACTACCAAAGCCATATTATCAAGACGAATGGGCAACTATTTATTGTGGGGATTGTAGGGAGATACTACCCGAATTGCCTGATAAAAGTATAGACCTTGTGTTGACTGACCCTCCTTACGGAGTAGGTATGGGTTATGATGTTTACAATGATACGGAAGAAAATTGGTTTGAACTAATGAGCTGGGCGATTCCACAAATGCGTAGGGTAGGGAAAATGGTTATTATCCCGAGTTGTCAAATTAAAAGACTAGATTGGTTCTACGCAAACCACAAACCAGATTGGTTAATATGTTGGTACAAAGGTAGTGTTGGGTGTGCTGCGTTTACTGGATTTAACGATTGGGAACCTCTTGTAGTCTACGGGAAAAACAATACTACCATGCACGATTACTTTCATGCCAGTCCTGAACCACAAACAAACGGGCATCCGTGTCAGAAACCACAACTTTGGTCAAAATGGCTAATAGCAAGAGCAACTAATAATAATGGCGATTTAGTTCTTGACCCATTCATGGGAAGCGGTACTACAATAATTACCGCCAGACAGTTAAACTGAAAGTGTATAGGAATAGAAATATCAGAGAAGTATTGTGAGATAGCAGCCAAAAGATTATCTCAATCAGTAATGAAATTATAGGTACTCAAACAGTAGAAGAAGCCATTGAAGGGGAAGTTATAAATGAGCAGTAAAGTTTATGGTGCAAGCGATGATTTAATTGAATTTGATGGAGATGTTACTGGCGAAGTTGGGCATTATGGAACTGATGAAAATGAGCGTGGCGATTTAATCATATTCAGCGATGGGACTTTGCTAGAAATTAAATACGGCAAGGCAGATATGGGTATATGGGGGATCATTGGAATAAAAGCAGGGGATTTATTCGATAGGATAGACCCTTGTAATGATGAAGATGCTCACCCGCCTAGCGATATAGCTCACTTCAAAGACGGCTTAAAATGGGCTTATGTAGCTACTAAATGGCAACGTGCTGAATAGTTATTGAAGGGGAAGTAATTAAGGAGAGTGAATGATGAAATCTAGAAGAAATTGTTCTAATGGGGTTAGAATCTACAATGGTGAACCTTGCACTAATTATCCTACGCTTTATCTTCATACTCTAGCAGAAGGGATTTATCCTATTTGTGGGGTTTGTGCTAGAATGTATATTTCTGAAGTATTACATCCACTGAGAGAAAAAGATTGGACTGACGAAGATTGGAATAAATATTTTAGTGGTGATTAGATGTCAACAGAAATAATTGAATCATGGTATAATTCATTAATTGAGGATTGCAAGGATTTAGTTACCGAGGTAGAATTCTCCGCTAGGTGGACTTTAGTAGAAGGTTATCATACTTTAGGACTTAGAATCTTACAGGAAACAGATAACTTTGAACGCTCTCAAATATACGGAGAAAAGATAGCGCAACGCATTGCGGAAAGTCTAGGTAAGTCTGAAAGAACAATCAACTACGCTATCAAGTTTGCCCAGTTATATCCTGATTTAAACCTACTTCCGGAAGGGAAAAATTTGTCGTGGCATCACTTGATAAACAAATACTTGACAACCGGAGAAAAGAAGCCTACAATAACTAAGGGTGAGCTTATGAAACAGATACGGGCAATTAAGGAACTACTAGAGACTGAATACCTCAAGTCTCATCAAGAAGCAGTTATAAATAATGATGTAGTGCAAGCGCACTATGAAAGTCTTTGCGAGTTTATCCGTTATCTCCAAGACCAGGTAAATAAGATTATAGAATACAAGAATGAATAAGATTAAACCAACCATAACAGACGAAGTAACGGGAATAGAAGTATCTAATGCTCTTTATGAAGCCTATCAGAAAGGTATCAAGGAGGGTAGACGGCAGGTGATTGAGGGATATGTTAAGAATCTTGAGCAGATAAAATGGCGACTACTGATAAAGCCTAGCCAAACCCTTGAATTAGTGGAGCAACTACTAAAGGAGATGGAGTGATGGGCATAGGAAAGATAACAGATACGCAACGATTAAACTGGTTAGAAAAACAAGAGGGGAGCGGTCTTCTGTCAGATGATAATGGGCATTGGGCAGTCAGTGGTAGTGGGTTACAAAATATACCATCATCGGATGGTACTCCTGCTGCTATAGCATCAACCTTCTTTGTAGAAAAAGAGCAATGGGAATCAACTATCCGTAAAGCTATTGATAAGGCTCTTAAATTAAGTGGCTTCTAAAGAGAAAATAAACAGCGTAGAAGAAGCTATAGAGGGAGAGGTGATAAATGAAACCAATTAAGAAAATAGCTTATGGTAAAGATGTTTGGTGCAATGAAGAAATGGATAATGCTCGTAGAAAAGAATGTCTTTGTTTTAATTGCAGGTATTTAAAAGTTTGTGCTAGTGCAAGTGAATTATTTGGTTTTTGCAAAGACTATGATTTAGCAATTATGGTAACTAGATGTCCAAATTGGGAAGTAATTAAGGAGAGTGAGTAATGGACACAAGCAAGTTTGAGCTGACAGATGAGGAACTAACTGAAGAAGCTGAAATGCTCTATAACTTTAATATGTCCATTGAGGGAATAGAAGGTTTGTTGTGGCAGATATGTAGGAAGCAGATTAGAAAAGTTCTCTCCATGCTGGAGCCTGTGGAGTTGGAGGCATTGGGGGATGAGGAAGTATTTAACTTAGGATTCAAAACGCCCTATAAATCAATGAGTGTTGAACTGTTTATGCTTGAGGCTACTCCTCATCTCCTTATCTTTTAGCTAAAAATCTACACCACTAAAAACACTTTATGTGACATAAGATATATAGTGCGTACCAAATTCATGCGTAAATAAGGGGTAGGGTATGTTATTTTGCTAGGATTTGTGAGAAGTAAGGAGAGTATCCCCCAATAGTTCTAGACAAAAGTAAAAGAGCTTTTCACCTGTCAATAAATGTCAATAGCAGCAAGTTCCAACCTTATTCTAACGCATTGTAGTAAATATTCAAAGGGTTTTAAAAGAAAGTAGTATAAGTCTTGACAAAGTATAGATTTTAGTTTATAATAAAGAAAATAAGTAAGTAAAAGGAGAAAGTCTATGTGGTCAAGAAAAGGGTTATCGTTATCAAGGGTTAATGAAGTAAGGGCAGCAATTTCAAAGGGTTATAGTAAGGAGGAAGTTTGCAAACAGTGTAAAGTTAGTGCTTCAGTGGTATAGAAGAAACGGGTTCCATTTAGAGAGTGTTGAAACTTTAAATAGTGGGCGAAGAGTTAATTGTTGGAGGCTGGAAATATTTCAACCAGCTTTTAAGCTATGAAACAGAAGCGCAAATATACCCGCAAAGTATCACTAGACAATGTGCAATTAAAATCTAACAGCATTAAAGTACCTGTTAATGGTAAACTACCACCCGATATATTAAAAAGTATAGAAATAACTTGTGAACATAGAAAATCTTTAGGGTTATTTGATGACTCTAAGGAACGAATAAAAAGGGCTTTAAGGTATCAGGAGTTTATAAATGGCAAAAGAATATGAAATAAAAACATTACTAGATTTCACTAAAGTTCCTAAAGATAAATTATCAATCTGTCTTAATGAATTTGCTGACTGGATACAAATAATGCGTAATGCAGAAACCCTTTGTAAAGATACACTAAAACCTGTTGAAAAGTTTGTATGGGTAGATGATAAACAAAGAAACATCACTATTAAATTTTATGAGTATAAATAGATTCCGCAACGCATTGCACAAAGTGAGGGTAAGAATGATAACAGTTGAAGGGAAGAAATATATAGTTCTTGAGAATCTTGGATTCCAAAACGGTTATTACGCTAAAGAAGTTGCTACTGATGGTGATGCTAAAATTGCCGTGAAACGCAATGGTAAGTGGGTCTGGTGGACTGCTGAAGATAGACTGAGGGATAAATGTCTAAACCATCAATAGACCTTAGTAAGCTATATACACCACACCCTGGCATGAAGGTATTATCGCTAGGATCTGGTGTTCAATCTAGCACTTTACTCTTAATGGCTTGTAAGGGTGAGATAGAGAAACCTGATGTTGCTATCTTCGCTGACACAGGATGGGAAAGTTCAGTAACTTATAATCACCTCGCATGGCTAAAGGGCGAAGCGGAACGGTATGGTATACCAGTAATAATAGTTCAAGAACACAATATAAGAGATGATAGTTTGAACGCTTCCGAAATGAATAAGGGATTTATATATTTACCAGCACATAATATTAGATTAGACGGTGTATGCGGTATCAATAAACGACAATGCACTAATAATTATAAAATAACGCCTATCAAACACAAAGTGCGTGAACTTTTGGGAGTGCCTCGTGGTGCAAGATTGCCAGCAGAAGCCGTTGAGCAATGGGTTGGGATTAGTATTGACGAGGCTCAACGCATGAAGTTATCAAGGGATAGGTGGATAGGTTTGCGTTATCCTCTTATAGAACGGATGATGTCTCGTAACGATTGTATTCTTTGGTTACATAATAATTATAATGGGTTAAAAGTTCCGAAGTCATCATGCATAGGTTGCCCATTCCATGATAATAACGCATGGAGAGATTTAACAGAAACGGAGTTTGCAGATGCTTGCATTGTGGATGATGCTATAAGGTCAACACGAATTAAATTTACTAATTATCTTCATAAGAAACGGATACCACTCCGTGACGTTGACTTAAGAACACCAGAAGATAAAGGGCAGATACCATTTGAGTTTTATAAACAGGAGCGGATGACATTGTTTGCCACAACTAGTCCGTTATGGTATATCGTGTGAGATATGTTGTTTGGCATCTATCGCCTGATAGTAATTTTTGTAAAGTTGATTAATGATAGCTGTGTCGCAATTCCGTTGTTCAGCTTCTTTTGCCAGTCGGAGTATTTTAGCGGGGTTGGTTTCTTTTAGTGCCAGTTCTTCGTTCATTTCAATCTCCTTAATCTTTATAATAAGAGTATAAACTAAATAAATATAAATGTCAAGTCTTTTAGGAGATTTAGGTAGTGGGTCAATTTGAAAAAGGGAGGAATTAAATGGAACTTAACCAAAAAAGAGCACAAGATATTATTATGGCTTTAGATAAACTTGGGTTAGCATTAGCTAACTATAGCCACCAATGGGCAGATGAAGAACGCAAAGCTTATGAAAAGGCTATAAGTGTTCTTACTTCTATTTCTTCTGCCGATTGTAGGGAGGTTGATTCGTCGGTTTTAGCGACAGTTTGAGGTCTGATGCTTTAGCGTAAACGGCATCCTCTGTTCTACCGAGTTTTATACCGATTACTCTTGTGGGAGTATTCCCATTTATGAGTTGTTCGAGTTTTCTAATGTCTGATTCCGACCAATTCTTGCCAGCATTACGAGTTGAATTCGCCATAACACACCTCCTCTATAGTAGGGATAATGGTTATAGCACTAATAGAGTAAGATGTCAAATAGGAGTGAATTGGGAAAAAGGGGGTATGATATAATTAAAGTATGCAGTTAATGAATTCAGATAGGGGGATAATTATAATGGGAGATATATGGGATTACAAATTGCGCAAAGCAGAGATGTCATGGGAATTAGCTTTGCGCATAATACCCAAAGGCGTTGAATCCACGGGGAAATGGACTGATAGTGATTACTTGAAAAACGCCCAAAAGATTCTCAAAGAATGTCATGGGATTGTAGATGCCGTTTTTACAGAGGATAAGTAGACTTATCCGCCAAAGAAACAATATCCTCAATAGTCCAAATACGATTGCTTATTCCTGCTACCATTGCAGGCGTTCTCGGATAGGGGTTAGCAAGCGTCTTATGCGGTCTGGCAAAGTTATAATACATGAAGTGTAATGCTACTGCGTACTCTAGGTTTTCTATTTTCTTTGAGAACGCATTCGTCAATCTTGTAAATCGTCTCATACTCATTCGCATTGTTAAATTCTGGCGTTCTACAAAGCTGGTTGAGATTAGTTTTGGGTCTGGATTGCCTTGTACTACATGTGGGTCAGCCCCTACGCACTTAGCAGAGCTGTATCTTGTTTCCCCTTCTGGCTCTTTACCGTATAACTTAATCAACATGGCGTAATCAACCTCAGAACCAAAAACATCCTCAACCGCATTAAGATACACCCTGTGACCATCAGTTGTAAGTTGGACTCTGTTAGCTAACCTGCTTCTTAAACTTCTCATAAACTCGTAAGCATAACCAGCATCCCTTAATCCGACTAACCAGCAGGGGACTAATTTGGTATCTGCATCTATTGCAGTCCATGTCCAAACATCGCCATAACCAAATCTACCCTGTTTGCTATCTGGTACATTCTTTTGCTTGGCATAACAGAATGACCATATCTCATCACACTGAATATGCTTACAATTGAGATTGGTTAAAGCTACATCCTGATACTTAGTGCAAGCTGCGCCAACGGAAGCTAGTAATCTTGTTACAGTTCCCTTAGCTGTATCGGTTATTCTGCAAGTAGCTCTGATTGAATTACCCTCTACTAAGGCTTTTATGACTTGGGTTCGCTTCTCTAAACTCAACTTGTTCATTATACCCGTATTATACATGACCGCTTAAGCATTGTCAAGCATAATAAGGATATTTTAATAATATATTTTACAAAAACGCATGAGTGTGATATAATAGAACATATGTTCTGTACGAAGGTGCTAACTTGACAATTTTTAAATTATTGTTAAAATTTATGTTAAGAGGATATAGCCAAAGGGGGATTAATATGGCTGATGTCTTTGATGTAGCTAAGTATATACTGCAAAAACAAGGTTCAATGACTACTATGAAATTACAGAAACTTGTTTATTACTGTCAAGCTTGGGCATTGGTTTGGGATGCAAAAAAACTTTTCCCTGAAAAAATTGAGGCATGGGCAAGCGGACCAGTTGTTAGAGAATTGTATGAAGTGCATCGTGGCATGTTTAACATATCCAGTATCGGAAAAGGTGATGCAAATAACCTTACACCCAATGAGAAAGAGACTGTAGACAAAATACTAGAGACTTACGGCATAAAATCAGCTCAATGGCTTAGTGATTTAACACATTTGGAAAAGCCCTGGAACGACGCTCGGGGTTGCGTAGACCCTGGTGAGAATTGCGACAAAGAAATTACCCAGGCATCAATGTGTGAATATTACAGTTCCCTATTCCCTAGTGGTGAACCTATCTAAATGTCCAAGCAACCTCCCCGAAAGCAAAAGACGCTTCAACCTTCCTCAGTTAAGAACCCATTAAGGTTGCAAAATCCTACAACCTATTATGACAAACGATTCTCTTGGCGTGTTCTTGACAAGTATATTGATTGTGGCGATTGCAAATTAGGTTGGTCGGGGATTGATGCTACTCATTTGCTGACTTTCATCATTAAGGGACTCCAGTCCTATGAGACGATGACATGGGGAGAAATAAGACAAAACAAGAAGAGCTGTCACCCGTGGGAATTAGACGAGATACCCACGGAGTTTTACAATAGATTACAGGAACGCCAAATAGATATTGACGAGTTATTTCAGATAAGTCTTGGTAGTCTACCTAGAGTGTTTGGCAATAGAATCGGGCCAACTTTCTATTTGATTTGGTATGACTCTAACCATAAATTTTGGCCTACCACACCCAAAAACACTTAAAACTATTTCTCCCACCTAGCCAAAGCAGCTTTCTTAGCTATCTCAGACCGTTCCTCAGGGGATAACTTACTAGCCCTAGCCTTACCACCTTTGAGACCTCCTAGTCTACCGAGTGCCACAGCCGCAGGGTTCTTAACGATATGTTCCTCATCGGTAGCCTGGTCAACAATACTCTTGGCTATTATGTTCGCATCGGGTGTTCTTTTATTCTTACTCATATTATAAGTATAGCATAACCGCTCAAGCATTTGTCAACCCTTAGTAATTTCAAATTGACCCACTACCGAGATTTATTTCCGCTTGACATCTTACACAATATATGGTATCATTATAAATAGATATTGCAACAGTTGCACAATGTCTGGAGTATAAATGGCAAAACCTAGTATAGACTTAAGCAAGTTATATAAACCACACCCTAGACAGGTATTGTTTCATCAAGCACCAGAGAGGGGGAGATTATTTGGTGGAGCTATTAGAGGTGGTAAGACAGTTTGTGGAGTAGCAGAAGGAATTCAATTGTCCTTAGACTATCCTGGCAATGTAGGAATCATGGCACGTCAGAATCTGCCTGCTTTCAAGCGGACAGTAATGGTAGAGTTAGAGAAATACATTGATTACTTATATCCTAAAATAATAACACAGCATCATTCAACAGACCACTATATACAGTTTTACAACGGCTCTAGGATATGGTATACTGGCCTCGGAGATGATACCAGAGGATTAGCATCTCAAATGGGAACAACAATCGGCTGGTTCTTTATAGACCAAGTTGAGGAATGTTCTGAGATGCACTTCAATAACCTTTTAGGACGTTTATCGCTTAACTTGAAGGATATTAAGCTCAAGTATTTTCTAACTGCTAATCCGATGCCTGGTTGGGTTAAAATGCGGTTTATTGAAAGTCATCCTGACGATTTTATCTATATTCCGTCACTCCCGAAGGACAATCCTTATTTGCCGGAGAACTACGAGGCTGAATTAAGGGCTATTTACCCTGAAGAAATAGTGAAAGCATGGTTGGACGGAGATTGGGATGTAATGGAAGGCGGTAACTTCTTATTCCCTTATGCACAGATTCGAGCAGCAGTTAATAGAGAAGTTGACATTAAAGATAATGATATAAAATGGCTTGGGCAAGATGTAGCTAGAGAAGGAGACGATTCTAGTATTGCTACCATTCGTCAAGGTGGGAAAGTAATCTATACCGACTCATGGGCTAAGACAGACCTTATGGAATCCACTGGTATAATCCTACAGAAGATAGAACGCTTTAACATAGATCCTAAGAACGTCAATTTAGACGCTGTAGCTCTAGGTGCTGGTATCTATGACCGCTTAAGAGAACAAAAGGTTTATATAAACGGGATTATAGCCGGCGGTGAGCCTATGGATAAAGAACACTATGTTAATTCACGGGCTGAGATGTATGACAACCTTAGAAAAAGATTTGAAGCAGGGACTATCAGTATACCAGACGACCAAGACCTAATCGCACAGTTAAGTTCTATTCGCTTCAAAATCGCATCAGACAAGAAGTTACAAATTGTATCAAAAGAGGAAATGAAACGGACTTACCATCTCAAATCTCCAGATAAGGCTGATTCGCTGGCTTTAGCATTTTATGAGCCAAAGATAAACAATCCTGCTATCCGCTGGCTATAGATGATATAGTTGAGGTGTAAAATAATGGATATAAGTTTGGATTCGCCTTGTGTATTTTGTGATTATAATGGGAGAGGTTATTGGCAAAAAGAAACTCATAATAAGTATTGCCCATTTTATAAAGTGGGTGGTGTTGAGGATAGAGAGAATAAACTTAGAGATATAGTTAAAAGGCATTATGAATATTATAAGGAATAGAATTTGAACTGGTTAAACTACTGGCGATTATATTGTAGAATATTTAATATCAAGATATGCCGGAAGTGTGGCAGACGGTTAGACTTTAATTATAAGAAACGGCGTAGGGGTAAACTCTGCGTGTATTGTTATGTAGAAGAATCACTACAGAGGTATTGACATCGTTACATTATAATTAGAATAGAGAGATGTATATAGTGCGCACTACTCTCTATCCTTTTATGCCTAAAAAGAAAAGCCCCCATTTCTGAGGGCTTTGTGCAACTGTTGCAATATCTTTTATTTTTGTTCTAGGAGTTTTACCATTTCAGCGTTGACTCCTGCTAGTGCGTAACGAAGTTCCTTTAATTCCTTTTCCTTCTCAGCAATTTGCATCTCTAGGCTTTTTACGATTGATTTCTTATTTGCGATTGTGTTATTCATTTCAATCTCCTTACTTAACTTTATATCTATATAATAAACTATAAATTCTGGTTTGTCAAGTCTTTTTTAACGAATTTCAATAAATATTTTTAAGGGGTAATTATTGTCTATTATAGATAAATTATTTAATCGTAGTAAAGCCCCTATACCCAACCGCAACCTATATTATAGCGGATTAACACCTCCCGACCGAACAGGTGAGGGGTTTCTTAATGCTTATAGTACGATAGGCTGGCTTCACGCCGTTGTCTTTCGCATAGCTCTAGGATGTAGTGAAGTCGAGTGGACTTTATTTGACACTACTAACCAAGATAAGCCTAAACAGATATTCAAGCATCCCCTTTTAACTCTCTTAAAGCAGGTCAACCCCTTCCAGACTTCAAACGAATTTATCGCTTTAGATACAATTTACAATGAGTTAATCGGTGAATCGTTTTGGGCTTTGAACTTTAATGCTTTGGGTGAGCCTGCGGAAATCATCTTACCCTATCCGAATAAGATGTCCGTAGTGCCGGATAAGAACTTCCCATTTGTTAAAGGTTATGTTTATGGCACAGGCCAAGACGCAGTTCCCTTTGACGTAAACGAGATTATACATTTCAAGTATCCTAATCCGTTAAATCAGTATCGTGGACTTGCGCCCGCACGAGCGATAGGAATTAATCTTGATGCAGAGCAGAACGCCGACAAGTGGGTTAATCAATTCTTTTATAACTCGGCTAGACCGGATGGAGTGATTCAGTTTGACTATAATCTATCAGATGAGCAGTTTGAGAAGCTAAAGAAACAATGGACAGAGAAATACAAAGGTGTTTCTAAGGCTCACCAAGTGGCTCTATTAGAAGGTGGTGGCAAGTATATCCAGATTCAGAACACAATCAAGGATATGGACTTCGCTAATTTAAAACAAAAGAACAGAGATGTAATTCTAGGCGTCTGGGGAATGCCGTTAAGCGTTATGGGAATTAGCGAAAATGTAAATAAGGCTAATTGCTATGATTCACAGACTGAATACCTAACTGATAATGGTTGGAAGCTATACGAACAAGTAACAGATGATGATAAAATCGCCTCTTATGATAACGACTATATCAAGTTTGAGAAGCCGTTAAAACGCTATCAGTATGACTACAATGGCGAAATGTATCATTATACCTCTAAAGTTACTGACCTAATGGTAACACCTAACCACAATCTTTACTACCGCACAACTGAAGGGGAATATAGAAAAACAGAAGCTAAAGACGCTAATTATACACGGCTAATATTTAAGGCTAGTTGTAATTGGCAAGGTGAAGATAAACTAGATATTCCATTTGATATTAAGCTAGAGGATTGGCTAGAGTTTCTTGGCTACTTTATTTCAGAGGGTGGTTTGTCTGTTAAGGCTCGTAATGGGCATCACTATATGTTTACTCTAGCCCAAAAGAATGAGACACACGCAACTAAAATCCGTAACTGCTTATCCCAATTACCTTTTAAATTCACAGAATATCAACGTGATGGTTGCGAAGACTATTTCCGCTGGAATATTTATGGTAAAGAGATACATCAATACCTATTAAATACCATCGGCGGTTATTGTGAAGAAAAACAAATCCCGAAGGATGTAAAATCACTGAATCCTACTTTACTAAGGATATTATTTGATGCCTTAATGTTGGGTGATGGTTCCTGGGATAAACGAGATGACCGCACAAGTGGCTACTATGCCACAGTCTCCAAACAATTAGCCGATGATGTTATGGAGATTGCCCTCAAACTTGGATATCGTGTTAGTTGTAAACCGCATACTGATAAAAGACCTAACCGCCAAGTCGTATATTTTGTTCACTTATCAGAATTAAAAGAAGTTGAAGTCCAGCAATCTAATGATGGTATCAATATTGAGCAATACAATGGCAAGGTAAGTTGCTTTGAGGTATCTAGCCATTTACTGATAACAAGGCGTAATGGTTTTGTTTCTATTCAGGGGAATAGCGAGGCAGGGGATTATACCTTTGCCCGTTGGATAGTTAAGCCTAGACTAGATTGGAAAAAAGCCAAGATTCAAGAGCAGTTAATCCCGAAATTCAGACGTTCTGAGAATCTTCAAATAGGCTTTAAGGAAGTAGTCCCGGAGACAACCGAGCAGAAGATTAGTGCTGCTGAATCGGGCATGAGAGCAGGTTATCTAACTATCAATGAAGCCCGTAAGACTCAAGGGCTAGATCCTATTCCTACTGGTGATGTTTTGTTAGTGCCTCTTAATCTTATCCCTACACCGATTAAAGGTGAAATGATTAAGCCACCCGAAGAAACTCCAGAAGAAGAACAGATTGCGGAATCGTGGAGTGGAGCAGTGGTAGCTCGCCAGCCTCATAAGCTGGAGGTCGGGAGTTCGAATCTCCCCTCCGCAACCAAATCTTTAACCCCCGACCAGAAACGTCTACACTGGGAAGCCTATGCCAAGAAAACAGAACGCCAAGAAGAAGTCTTTAAGAAAGTATTTGAGAATGTTTTTAATGAGCAGAAAGACTTAGTAATAGCGGAGATTGAAAGAACTGGGCAGTTACCACCCTTAGATGATGATTTAACCGCTCGGAAATTTGAGCCAGCTATAGAACTTGTGTATCACGATGCTTTCGAGAGTGCGGTATAATTAAGTTTTTTCTTCTCTTAATGATTCATAGATATTACCAATTACTTCACGATGTTGTCGTTCATTAGTGCAGCTTTCGCCAATAAGTTTTTGCAGCATTTCAAGATAATATAATTTATAGTTAACATCATCTAGCGCTTTTGTTAATACTTTTTCAACTTTTTCATTCATCTTCTTACTCCTTATCTTAACTACTTATTGCAATGCGTTGCGGAATCTATTTATACACTTCGCCTTTAACTATTACTCTATCAGGCCAAAGAATAGCGGTACATGGAGACATATCAAGTGATTTATTGTGTTGAGTTAAGTCGTCCTTCATTGCTTTTAGGGCAGATTTCTTGTCATAATAGCTTCTTGAGCAAGTCGTGATATGCCCATATTTATCAAATATCTCATAGTTAAATCCAGAGAACTGATTTACTGATATTGTTTTAGTATCTTTAATAGGGATAATTTCAGGTGTTCTTGGTTCACCCTCCCATCCACAATCACATCTTTGCTGTAATTTACGCCCTGTAGTCCAACAATCAGAGTGTAAAGATTCTCCACAATCAGGGCATTTTCTTAGTTTATTCATAATCTCACCACCAATTTAATTTGATACCTTAATTATAAACTACTTATTCTAATTTGTCAATACCCTTTAGGAATATATTTTCAGGAGAATGAAATGGTTTACGGATATTATATAACTGACACAGTAGGGAATGAGTATTTCTTTACTGAAGGGTGTTCTTATTGCCGAATGTCAACAGGTGGGCAGCATGAGCCAAATTGCCCTTGTAAAGATTTGAAAGTGGCAGATAGAGAAACTAGACTCCGTGAAATCAGAGATAATAGTCATCGTAAATATGGGGAAGCATGGCAGAAATTAGCAAATCTGTAAAGCAACTGGACAACTACGCCCTAGACTGGATTAAACTTCGTTCTCTAACTCTAGCCAAGTCTATCAATAAGACTACACTAGAGGCTTTAAGAAAAGAGTTAAGTCTAGGTTTTGAGGCTGGTGAATCTATCCAGCAACTTACCAAGAGGATTGAGGGATACTTTACTGAGAACGCTAAGACTAGGGCAGAGATGGTTTCGAGAACTGAAGTTATAACGGCATCATCAAAAGGAGCAAACGACCGCTATCAAAAAGAGGGGATAACACAAATAGAATGGTATAGCGCACCTGATAGTTGTCCTGAATGTGATGCATTAAATGGTAATATATACCCTATAAATGAGGGGCCGAGACCGGCTTTACACCCCCGATGTAGGTGTTCAATTTTACCCATTATCCCTGATTAAGTGTTTAATGATATTGACTACATTTTCTAAATCAGCATCTTTATCAAAGTAAAGGCATTGCCATCCCAAAGTATTAAGGAATTTAGTGCGTTTTTGTACTTTAGGGCTATTAAAATATTTACCTACCCTTTTAGGATTATCTAATTCAATATCTAAATGATATTCGGGAAAAGCAAAATCTAAAATGTAGGAATTAACAGGATATTGAAATTCAAATTTAATTCCTTCTCTATATAGTAGATTTAACAAAATAGTTTCGCAACCTTGTGGATGATTACGCAAAAAATTAGCTCGCTTTGTAGCACCATTAATAGCAATTTTTAATCCATCATCATGGCGGTTGGGATTTCTAACCCATTGAGTTTTAACCGCTTCTGAGGGGTTACGAATAGGAATATTAAATTGTCTCATATAACGCATAAGAGTTCTAGTATTGATATGAAGTTCATTACAAATTTGATTATATACCCATAGTTGATTTATATAATGGTCAAAAAGCCAGTCCTTAATAGATATACCAATATGAGATTCTAGGGCATTATCAAATTTTTGTTGCTTTAATAATTGCCCGCACTTGTTTGAACAACAATTTATGTTTTTATGGCTTTGAGCGAATGGACTTTTACAGATAACACAAACTTTAATCATGCTTAATAGTAGTCCTTCCGCACTTATTACAGCGATAGCGTTGGACCCTATGTTTACCAGACCAGACAAAACCAGCCTTGTGCATAAGATGATTACAGTTAGGGCAATTCATTAGCGTGTTTCCTTAATGGTTTCAACATCTATTATATCGCCATTATTATCAAGTTCATTAATAACCAACTTCTCGCAGAATGTTTTACCAATTTTAAGTTTGGTTATATTTGCTATTTTGATTAATTCGTCTCGTTGATTTGATTGTTTAATAGTCGTATAAGAATCTTCCCCTGCAAGATAATCCATAACTCGATGTTTTTCTAATTCGTACTTCATTCCTCACCTCCTAACTATAGTATAGCATAGTCTAATCTATTTGTCAAGTCCTTTTAGGAAAATATTTTATGAGCGTAACTATTAAGAGCTATCGTAAAGAGCGTGAAAAGGAAATCCTTGACGGCTTACAAAAAGGACTAGAAAAAGTCGGTTTAATTGTAGAGCGTCAAGCCAAGATAAACGTATCGCAATCTACAGGACACCCCAAAATCCAGACGGGTAGATTAAGAGCCTCTATAACTCATAACGTCAATCCCAATGAAGTAGAAATAGGGACTAATGTTTACTACGGAAAGTATTTGGAACACGGGACAGTAAACCACCCGCCTTACGCATGGCTGTTCCCTGCTGTTGAATATAGTAAATCACAAATTATAGAAGCTCTCAAAGGGCATGAATTTACAATAGAATAACCTTCCTGGAGGTATTATGGACACTGTATATAAGATTTTAGAAAACTGCGAAGTCAAAAAAGTAGGCGAACGACAATATGAATTTACCGCTTCTACTGCTGACATAGACAGAGATGGAGAGGTAATTGATGTCTCCGGTTGGGACTTAAAGAACTTCAAAAAGAATCCAGTCATAATGTTCGCTCACGACTACCGTACACTCCCAATAGGCAAGGCTACCAAGATTGGTGTTAAAGATAGGAAATTAGTTGACGTTGTAGAATTTCCTCCTGAAGGAACTTATGAATTTGCTGATACAGTAGCTCGCTTAGTAGACGCTGGTTATTTGAAAACTCAATCAGTAGGGTTTATTCCTAAAAAGTGGGAAGATGCTGATATGGAAGATGATGAAAAAGGACAGAAACCAAGACGTACTTATACTAAACAGGAACTATTAGAAATTTCAATCGTTCCTATTCCTAGTAACCCTAATGCTTTAATAAACGCAGTTAAAGATGGCGTAATTACTCAAAAACAATTTAATACTATCATAGAACCTATAAAAGAAAATGATTCCTTTAAACCTGCTAAGACATCTCAAGAACAAATTATAGACGAGCTTGATTATTTAGAGTTAATGCTCAAAGAAAATGGGGCAAATAATAAGGTAAAAGAGATATTGCAACGTGTTGCAGTAGAGTATTGTAATCAAGTAATCATTACTGAAGACGCTATTCAGGATGCGACAATTCCTGTTGAAGATATAAAAGATACTAGAAAAGATTCACTTAAAATTCTGAGTGAAATAATCAAAGAACAATTGGAGGTAAAATAAATGGAAATCAAAGAAGAATTGGAAGCAACTATAAAACCTTTAACCGATAAGGTTAAAGAATTGGAGGGGAAATTGGAGGAATACAAAGCTAAGGATATTACTCGCAAAGTACCTGGTGATATTGAAGTTAAGGTCGTAAAAGATGCTGGCGACCAGCCCTTCTCTAGTCTTGGCGAGCAGCTTATGGCCGTGAAGGAATTTACAACTTCACATGGTACTAAAGTTGATGCCAGACTGAAAATCACTGGTGCAGGAGAGCAGATACCCGCTGATGGTGGTTTCTTAGTCCAGACTGACTTTGCTACTACGTTACTTGAAAAGACTTTTGCATCCAGCGGGATTATCAGCCGTTGTTTTCGCATCCCGATTAGTGCCAATGCTAACAGTATTAAAATCCCTGCTGTAGCAGACTCAAATCGTGGTGACGGATATCGGTCTGGTGGTATCCTAGCATACTGGAAGGGTGAAGGCGCACAGAAATCAGCTACTGTTCCATCCTTCGCTCAAGTTGCTCTAGAACTAAAGAAACTGACCGGATTAACCTATTGCACTGATGAGCTTTTGGAAGATGCTTCGGCATTAGAGGCTTGGATTGGCAGGGCATTTGCCTCAGAGTTTGACTTCAAGATTGCAGATGCTATCATCAACGGTGACGGTACTGTTATGCCTCTTGGTATTCTCAACTCCCCTTGTCTGGTAACTGTAACTGCTGAGACTGGGCAAGGCGCTTCAACTATCGTAGCTGAGAATATAATCAAGATGTGGGCTTCAAGATTTGGCCCCAACTCGTCTAACTATGTCTGGCTGATTAACCAAAACATCGAACCTCAACTGTACACTATGGGCTTGGCGGTAGGTGCTGGTGGCGGGCCTGTCTATATGCCAGTAGGTGGGCTGAGTGTTGCCCCTTATGCCACTCTCATGGGCAGACCTGTTATACCTTGTGAGCAGGCGGCTGCGCTTGGTACTGCTGGTGATATAATCCTGGCTGACCTTTCACAGTACGTAATAATTGACAAGGGTAGTGTTCAGGCGGCTTCGTCTATCCATATCAAGTTTGATTATGATGAGACTGCTTTCCGCTTTGTCTATCGTTGTGACGGTCAACCGCTATGGGCTAACTACCTCACCCCTTATAAGGGCACTACTTCCTACCAGAGTCCTTTCGTGGTACTCAATGGTACAAGAACGTAAAATAAGGAAGGGTTATTTTACCTTTCCTAACTAAAGTAAAATTGGAGGTTTTTAATGAGTAAATTGAATGTTGCACAAGATATACACATCGTGCCCATTACTGCTCCTGCCCAAATCACTTCTACTACTGTAGCCCCTCACATCAACATGAAACAGTATCGTAAGGTAGAGTTTATTGTGGCAATGGGGGCTATTGGTGGGGATGCCTTTACTATCACAGCTACTCAGTCGGCGGCTACCGCAGGCTCTAGTTCAACAGCTATTGATGCTAGGTATAGGCTGACTGCTGCGGCTGGAACGGATACTATGGGAGCTGTGACCGCCCTTGACGACTCTACTGGTTTCGTTACTGTTAATGGAACGCATGAAAATATGACTCTCATAGTTGATATTGATGCTACCGACATGACTACTGCCAGTAAGCCTTATGTAGGTTTGACCTTAACAGATAGTGGTAGTGGCGATGTATTCTTCTCTATTACCGCTCTTTGCTGGCCTCGCTATCCGCAGGAAACTAATGCCAGTGCATTAACTTAGGAGTAACGTGACAATTCAAAAACGAGATAAGAGGAAGAGGCGGGCTTCAAAACCCGCCCTTCCCCCACCCAACATGGCAGAGAAATCTATCACATCACCACCAGTTGACACTATGGTTAGAAATAACAAGTGTAAATGGTGTGGGCGTGGCATGATTAACATACGCTGTCAATGTGGATACGTTAGACCAATCAACAAATAGTCTCGGAATAATCTAGACCTTTAGGAGGTTTTAAAATGAGTACACAAGGTGTAGGAACTTATTCAATCAATTCATTCTGGGAGTCTGGTAGGCTTATCTTCTACGAGAAGGCTTACGGGCACACTACCACAGGCGATGTTTTCATTCTTGGTGCTGACTACGTTCAAGTAGGCGATACCGCTAACGATGTAAACTTTGTCTGGGATGGCACTACTACAGGCACGTTTACGCTAGACGCTGGAGCGCATACCCTGGCTATGACAGGTCTAGCTACTTCAACTGATGGAGCAGTAACAATCACTAATGCTACAGCCACTTCTTCAACTACTACAGGGGCGTTAATCGTAACTGGTGGTATTGCTACGGCTGCGGACATAACAGTTGGTGATGACATATTCATGGCGGCTACAGGTGTTATCAACTTTGGGGCGGGCGATATAACTATCACTGGCGGGACTAACACTCTGGCGATAGCTGGTGCTTCTGTCGGTGTAACTGCGGACGGCCCGATAAGTGTTACTATTGCCGCCCTAACAGCAGGTGATGCTTATTCCGGCATTAAATCATCTGTAACTTGTGCTGCCCCGAACAATGCGATTGGTGCTGCTGGCTACGTAGAGGCAACTTATACAGGAACAGGCGCAGGTCATTTCTATGCTTTCGGTTCTTGGATTAACTTCGGTGCTTCTGCTGTTACTGGTGCTTATCATGTATGCGCTCAGGATAATGGTATATATGGTACTGTAACGGCTACTAATACCCGTTTAATCTTTGGCTTAAAAATGGAAGCTATCATTACTGGTACACCTGCGGCTTTCTGCCCGTTCTATCTTGGTACAAGCAATAAAGCAATCACGGCTTTGTTTGATATTGCTTCCGCCCCTGCTATCGGTGCGGCCTCCGCTTCTTCAGGGACTATCACTGGTAAAGTACCTCTATATGTAGATGCTGCTGGTACTGTTAAGTATGTAGCTGTCTACGATAGCCTAACCTAACTAAATGAAGGAGAATGAAATTGCTGCTTAATGTGTTTGAAAGGTTACTTTTAAGGAACATCGTGCCTCAGATTCAGGGTTGGAACTATGCCCACATGAAAGAGGCAAGGGAACTCATGGAGGGTTTGTTTACCGAACAAGAGGAAACCGACCTTCAGTTTGAGCAAGAGGGAACTAATGTCAAGTGGAAGATTAAGAAAGAAGATGGAACTGATGTACCACAAGAACGAGACATACCTGTTTCAGATGGTCTAAAAGCCAAAATAGGTAAGTTCTTGAAACAACTTGACAAAGAAGAAAAACTAGAAATGCAACACTTCACGCTTTACGAGAAATTCATAACTGAGAGCCTAGCCCTTAAGCAAGGCTAGTCATTCTCCTAACGAGTGGTGGTGAAAACAGCCAACAGTGAAGGCTACAAACTGGTGACGGAAAGAGTTGGGGTATTGAGGTAGTACATCTCTTGCCCATTCAACACTCAGGTGGAAAGACACCCGCCACTACTCTAAACAATGGAGGTGAACATGAATTTACAAGAAACTGTTTTTACTGTTTGCAGGTCAATGTCTGGGCAAGATTCTTTTACTGTTAATATAGGTGATAACCTTGTTATAAAGAATGGGGATACTGAAATCTTCAAAGACAAGCCTACAGGTGGCAAGAAATGGCGAGTAGTTATTACATTAAACATATCAGAATCTAATTCATAACATCTATAAGGAAGGTGTAAAATGGTAAGTATAAATCCAAGATTTGTTGACGGGCTATCAGTAGCTAAAGGTGCTAGAGAAGCAGGATGGCTATTTGGTAAGCCTGTTTTAATGTCCGGTGGGGGTGGTGCTGCAAGCTGGCAGAAGGGCTTACAGTCTCTTTCAACACATCAAAAAGGTTCGGGTTGGGTAGCCAATCTATATGGCGGTGTTCAGTCCGGAGATGATTGGGCTTCATGTTACATTCCGGTAAACGAACTCCCCATTACTCAGTTAGATTCACTTTATTGGTCATGGTATCAAACTGCTGCTGAAACTATGGGTCTTGGTGTAGTTATATGGGTACATGACCCTACGGACTTTGACAAGAGGGCTGAAATTTCCCAGTTAGCTAATACATCAGGATTAGATAAGGCTGCTGGTTGGAACTCACATGAGTTTGCTTCTACTGCTGACCAGATGTTTTTCTATGGTGAAGGAACGACTGATTCAGCCTTAACAGCAGGAACGCTTTATACATGGGATGAATTTCAAGCGGATACTTTATTTGACAGCTGGAGTGTTTACCGTATCTCATTTGATTGGGGTTGGGATGCTTCAGGTACTTACGAAAGTTCTTATCTAGCTGAGGTTAAAATCAATGGTGTCTACTTGGAATTAAGACCTTCAATAGATGAACCTGCTAAAAAAACAGGGGCATGGGTAACAGTTACTATTGCTGATAACGGGACTAGTTCTGGTGAATTAAATCTTGGTGCAGAGTTTAGAGATGTTCAGCTTTATAGTTCGGCTTTGGACAGTTCTACTTTAACAGTAGAACCATCAAGGATCTCAGGGGATACGGCAGTACAGGCTTATACCTTTGACGCTGATGCTACTGGTGATTATGTCAACACCACTACAGCAAGAACTACAGCAGGCATGAATGTCTTTAGAGATATATGCGCTCAGTTTATTACGGTACTTTGCGGCGCTTCTCAGACAGGTGGGCCAAGAACAATGTATATCAGAGGAGTTGAACCAATATAAAGGAATGAAGATGGACAATGAAAAACCTCCGAGTAGTATATGCCTCCTTACTTCAATTAGAGTACATTCTGGCTCTAATAACAGGAGTATTACTAGGCGCAGAGAAGTGGCTTTTATTCAGCATCTGTCTAGCCCTATGCTTAGTTCTAGGCTTCGTAACGACTTGGTTGTATTGGAAACTGTTTGATAAAGGGTTAAAGAATGAATAAAGTTAAATGGATACGCCCTACAATTTCATTAATTGCTGTTATTGGCTTAACTGGTGGATTTTTCTTAGATAAGATTTCGCCAGAGGCATATATAGGTTTAATGGCAGTTGCTATTACATATTGGTATAAAAGCCGTGACGAGGAAAAGAAACATGGGGTTTGAGCAGCTAAAGAACATAATTGACTTTAACAAAGAGCAGGCAGCACTTCACCCTATAGACGAGGGTTTAGAAAACAATCTTTGCCCTTATGATGATTGGACTCTAGATATAAATTCTAAAAGTGAAAGAAGTTGCCCTATTTGCGGTAGGATATGGGCGGAGTAATATCACCTTGTTGAACAGCTAGTTTATATCTTTGTTCTCGTTCTACCTTCTTTTTATGATTCTCTTGTAAAACAACTAATTCATTTTTAGTGGCAGCTAGTTGATTCTCTAGCCTTTTAATTATAGTTTCTAGCTCAGTTACTCTCTTTGCTTTTTCTAATCGGTCAATTAGGAAATCAGTAACTTGGTCTAAATCTAGTTCCCATTGTAAGCCAGCATCTTTATCTTGCCAAAGTTGTTTTTTAATAAGCCTTTTCTTATGAGCCTTGATATTGACAATATTAGAACCTGTGGCTTCAACAATCTCTTTAATTGTTTTACCCTGCTTGAGTAGTTTTAGAACTTCATTTGACTTTAACATTTTCCCACCTCCATAGATTATATTTTAATAATAATATCGGGGGGGAAAGTTTGTAATACGTGGCTACACTTATATAGGTAATGGAGATAAATTATGTTTGGATGTTACGCTTCAATAGCTGATTTAAAAGGGATACTTGGAATCACTTCTACTACAGACGATACTGTAATGAGAAAGATTTTAGAATCATCCAGCAGGGCTATTGATAATTATACTTACAGGGCATTTGTAACTCAAACAGCGACTAAGTATTTTGATGGTGCTAATGTATTATGGATACCAGACCTCTTAACAGTTACAACCTTAAAGACAGACGAAGATGGTGATGGAACTTATGAGAACACTTATCAAGTAGCAACAGAGCCAATAGATTATTATCTCTATGGAGTAGGGTTAGAGGATACTCTAAATACTTTCCCAAAGATTAGGATAGAGACAAGTCTAAACGGGGATTATAGTGGCTTTGCAACTGGTTGTAAAAAAGGTGTCCAGATAGCAGGAGTGTGGGGATATGGAGACGGCATCTCTGCCACACCCTATATAGCAGACACTACAATAACTGAGGACTTGACTGCTGGCGAAAGTGCGATAGATGTTACCTCTGTGACCAATCTATCGGCAGGGCAACTAATCCTGATAGGCTCTGAGCAATACTACATTTACTCGATAGCTACCACGACTTTAACAGTAGAGCCTGGGGTTAATGGCACTACCCAAGCGACTCATTCCAGCGGAGCTACTATTTACATCTATCAGTATCCATCAGACATAAGGCAGGCGTGTATAGATTTAAGTGTAGCTACTTATCAGAATAGAAGTAAGCAAGGATTACAGAGTGAAAGAATAGGGGATTACTCTTATACAATAGCGGGAACTTCGCTAGGTAAGAGTATGGTTGAATCTATCTTGGGGAATATTCACAGCTATAAGAGGATGCGGTTCTAGTTCACTTTTTGAATATAGCAATCATACTAGCAAATGGGGCTGTATTATTATGTTCACCGAATTGCAAGCGACCTTTTATAAATCTAATCTCATAAGCAAAGGGTAAAACGATTTCGTGAAACCATTTAACATCAGTATAAGACGGCAATAAAAACACTGCCACTTCAGTATTGCCATTTTGGATTTCAAGTAATGCTTTATTTAACCAATGTTTGATAGCCTTCCCATAGGGGGGATTTATATAGCATCTTTTACCCCATGTAATATTTAAGCCGTCAGTTTCAAATTTAGGATTAAGTGGGCAAGGGTCAAAATCAAAATGAAATTCATTATCTAATTGTTTATAAAAAGCCTGTGGTGTTTTTTCATTAACATTAAAGGTTTTATATGTATTAGAATTTTTAGCCATACTGTTCCCCCACCAGAAGATATTGCAACACGTTGCAGAATGTTTAATCCCAATAGCACCAACCCTTTATCATAAGCATAAGAAATCTCCAAATACGCTTATGAAACGGCATAGCTAAAATAAATCTATTCCTTACAGGCTTGATGGATGGTTGATAGACAATATCGTTTTTACCAAATTCTAATTTAGGCATTGATTATCTCCCTGTGTTATTCGCCCGCTTCCTATATGGCAATATTGCTGCGTTGCAACATGGTGATTTATCATCTAGTGTTCGTTTAATTCCATCATGAAATTCATTAAGAGAAAATACATAACCACAAAGCTTGCACTTCCCATATCCTTCTATTGTTACTAATTTGCCCTTCATGTAGTGTGTATTCATTTCTTTATCCTCACTTACATTATAAACTACTTTTAAGCATTTGTCAAGTCTTTTTAAGGAAATATTTTAATGGGAATATCTAGCGGACTTTTGATTCAAGAATTTACACCGCAAACGCTTACAGAAACAGACGATGGAGCTGGTGGAACGGTATCTACATGGGCTGACGGTACAGCTTTCAGGGGTAGGCTTTCAAGTTTACCAATAAATGAGAGAATGTCAGCCGATAAGTTAACCACATTTGCCAGTCACAAACTCTTTTCTAACACGGCAGTTACAGAGTCGCAACGGATAAGAAACTCTGATTCTACTCGTTATTTTCAAGTCAAAGGTGTTGTCAACCCATCTAATGCCGGACATCATTATGAGATTTTAGTTTTGGAGCTTGACTAATGGCTTTCGCTTCGGCGGTGAATGTTGGATTTTATAATCTCTTAAAGCTCTGGCCTGAAACATCGGCTAGGAATACAGTCTATGCTGTTGGAGATGTAATTAAACCTACTACAACTTATGCGGGACACAGTTATAAATGCACCACAGCAGGAACTAGCCACGCCACAACCGAGCCTACTTGGACAACTACAAATGGCAATACTACCACAGATGGAACGGCGGTATTCACTTGTTATGATAGCAAGACGTATCAAGTGAAGGCGAAGCAAGGTGACACAGTTCCTTATGTAACTTTTGCTTTACTTACTGAATCACCTATCGGGACATTCGCAGACTTTGAGGCTATAGAGAATTTAACCTATTGGGTGAACTGTTTTTCGGATAAATCAACAGCAGACTTGGCAGAAATAACTGATGAGGTTATGGATAGTTTAGATGATAAGACAATTTCAGTAACTGGATATACCAGTATGAAAGTAGTTAGAGAATTTATTTCAAGCCCTACTTGGGACAGCGAAACTAATATTTACCAAATAAATCTACGCTATAGAGTTTGGCTAGATAAGGCATAGTATTGTTTTATATCTTAAAGGGCTTTGTTATTTATTCTGGATTGTTAGAACATAGGAGGAAATAGAATGGCACATTTAGCAGGTAAATCAGGATATGTGGACACTGGGTCGGCGGTGTCTGGGTTGAAGTCATGGACATTGGATTATGTAACTGATGCCCTTGAGACTACTGACTTTGCAGATGCTGGGGTAAAGACTTATATAGTCGGAGGGTCGGGATGGACTGCAACAGCTGAAGGTTACAAAGAAGGTGCGCCTCAAACTCAAGGCTCTAGTGTAACTTTAAAACTTTATGAGAGCGCAGGGGCTTACTGGTCTGGGACGGCTTTAATTACACAAACCTCAGCTAGTGCTGCCCATGATGGCGTTGTGTCAGTTAGCTATTCGTTCCAAGGAACAGGAGCACTTTCGCACACTGAGGCGTAGTTTAATATGAGGGGTAATATAACAGTAATGTTATAGTCATACGAATTTGGTATGTTCAATTCCCCTCTTCAAGTAATTATTGGAGGTGTCTTATGGCTCATTTGGCTGGTAAATCAGGAAGCGTGTATATAGCTTCTACAGTGATAGATGTTTGTGACGTGGCATGGACAAATGGTACTCATGGCACGGCATCATTGGAAACGACAATTAAAAAAGAGGGAATAGGTTCAGCTAAAATTGTAGGTTCTAGTGTAGCCAATGGTGATTATATAGCCTATCATGCTATAGTTGCAGGAGCGACTAACTATGCTGGATTTACTCATGCTTTATGTTGGGCTTATTCTTCAGCGACTACGGCAGCTAATGACCTTGTATTGGTTATTGACGCTGGCGCTGGTGCTCCTGCTGCGCCTGAGACTGAGTTAAACTTCCCTGTATTGACGGCGGCGACCTGGAAGTATTGTCATTTAACTAATGTCACAGGGAAAGAAATAGAAGATTCAACTGCCGGTGTGACAGTAGGTCTAGAGTATAATGCTAACTATGCCGATACTACAATCTATCTTGACAATATTAGGGCAGCCAAAACAGTCGCTGGAATCAATACTTGGTCACTTGACTACACTACAGACGCATTAGAGACAACTGACTTTGCAGATGCTGGTGTTAAGTCTTACATCGTAGGTGGCTCTGGTTGGTCAGGTTCATTCGCTGGATACAAAGACGGTGCGCCTCTTTCAATGGGCGAGATATATGGAATCGAGTTAGCTGAAAGCGCAACTGGGACTCAGATGTGGTTAGGGGATATTATCATTACAGGAGTTCACCCTAGTGTTGGGTATGATGATGTAGTGTCTTACTCATACGATTTTCAAGGCACTAACTCCTTAACCGCTTCTTCTACTTAAAATGCTTAATCAATCAGGACAAATAGCAGTTCTATACCAAAAGGAAAAGCAAGTCGGCGGACTAAGAGATTGGGATTGCCGAGTTGTATTAAACTACACTACTAAAGACGGAGTTAAGATATATAACCCTGTCAAACATATAGACGCACAATCCTACTGGATATTAGAACTTATAAAAGATAACGTCTTTAATGCTGAGTTTTATCAAGTCTTAAACAATGACCTTATTTTAATGGACGCTGGCAGGGTAGCCATAGACCTCCCCGATGTTAGGACTGTAGACCAGAGACTATATGCTCCTATTGATGTTAGATGGGTAAGCGATAATGAACACTGAAGCAATCGTTTATCTACTTCGTAAGACCTCTCTAACCAGAACCGAGATTGGTAAACTAAAACCAGACCAGTTAAACGCTATAGTTAAAGAAGTTTACTACCAAGAATCTGTTGAAAACTATCGTAACCAATATTCAGTAGCCTCAATACTAGCAGCTATCTATAATACCATCCCACAAAAGCCAGGTCATAAAGCACTAACAGCAAAGGACTTTCTATCTGGTGAACCTCCATCAAGGGAAGGCAAAAGACCGGATACCAATGTAGAAATACTAGCTAAACAGAAAGGGATTATTTTACCGAGTAAATAGATTCTGCAATGCGTTGCAATATCTTTTAATCTTCACCTTTTGTCCAACATTCATAACTTTCACTGGGCGCATCATTATAGTAAATGATTAAAAGTGGAGTTGCCCAAATACTACACCCATATGAATCGTATTTATGAAACTCCTTACCGTCATAAATCTCAGTATTGTTTTCTATCCAGTCTCCGTCTAACCCTAATTCTGCCCGTTCAATATCACGACCTAGCTTGATTTGTCCTTGAACGATTTTGATAGCCTTTTGTTCATCTACATTCATATGATACCCAACATCACCACGAGGACCGAGAAAACTAGAAGCAAAACTCATACTACCTGGGACATAATTTTTATTCATCCCTCACCTCCACTTTAATAATAACACATCTAAAATAAAAAGTCAATAGGAGTAAACAATGGAGAATGAAGTAAATATCTTAGCTGAAGAAAAACCAAAGTCAATTAAACTAGCAGACGGTAAAGAATACAAACTCCCACCAATAGACATGACTACTCTAGCCAACATAGAAAAGACTATGGGATTCGGACTTGGTAGACTACAGACCAAACTAGAAAACGAAACCATGACTACCATGAGAAGTCTAATCTATGCTCTCTTAAAAGAAGAACAACATGGGTTAGATATAGACAAAGTGGGGCATTTAATTACCCTTAAAGAGATGTCCTCAATATCCACAACTATCAGTGAAATAATGGCTATGTCTTAGAAAGGAGTCCACTATGCCTAATGGGAATTATGTTAATAGCGAATTAGACTTTGAGAATCAGATAGGCAAGATGGCTGACCGCACTTTGCTAGAATTCGTTGCCAGACAGAACTATGAAACTTGTATCCGATGCGATAAACATAATGTTCGTATTACGGCATTAGAAAATGAAAGCAAGAAAATATCAGGCATAGCAGGTGGTATAGCAGGAACTATTACTGCAATAGTAATTGGAATTATTAATTACTTTGTAAGGAACTAGGATGGCAGAGACCTTAGTTGAACTCGTAGCAAAAATCAAGGCGGACTCTACTCAATTAGAAAAAGGGCTTACGGATGCTGAAAAGCAAACTGAGGCCTCTTCTAAAAAGATGGCATCGTCCCTTAAAACTGTTGGCGCAACTATAGTTGCCTCTGGCGCCGCTATAACTGCTGCTCTTGGATTTATGGGCAAAGCTGCTATTGATGAAGAAATTAATATAAAACGCCTTGCCACTACAGTTGAAAACTCTGGCACTTCTTATGATAAAGTCAAAGATTCAATGGAAGCTCTTATCGCCACTACTCAAAGGAAAACTGGCGTAGCTGATGATGAACAAAGGGATATCTTAAATAGATTAATTCTAGTAACTAATGATTATAATACATCACTTTCACTATTGCCTACTGTTCTTAACCTTGCTGCTGCTGGTGAAATGGATGCTACTACTGCAGCGACTTATCTAGGTAAGGCTTATCTTGAATTAGAAGAAAATGGTAAGAAACGGCTTGATATTCAATCTCAATTAACAGCGGGTACTATTGATTTAGAAACAGCAGAAAAGGAATTAGCAAAAATTACTGATACTGTTTCCGTCAGATTCGGACAGGCATCACTCCAATTTGAATCTATGGAAGCTATTCAGAATCGTGTGGCCGGTGCTGCTGAGAACTTAGCCAATCCTCTTTCGGTTCTTAAAGCATCAATAGGCGACGTAGCTGAAACAATAGGGGCTAATTTAATTCCTTTAATTAAAGATGCTACAAACAAAATTGTAGATATAGCAATTAAAGTTCAAGATTGGACAAAAGAACACCCTGAACTTGCTAAAACTTTAACTTTAGTTGCTCTTGGAGTAGGTGCAGTTCTAACGGTAGTAGGCGGACTAATTTTAATTCTTCCTACATTAATCTCTGGTGTAGCTGCCTTTGGAGTTGTGTTTCATGCTGCCCTTGGCCCAATAGGATTAATCTCAATAGCTATAACTGCCCTTATAGCTGCTGGCACAGCTTTGTATCTAAACTGGGATAAAGTAACTATGTTTTTCAAAGAAGCATGGGTTAAGATTAAATTATTCTTTCTAGAAGGTGTTAAAGGTATTCTTGATTCACTTTCTAATTTTACTAAATTCATTCCAGGTTTGAATAATTTAGTAGATTCTGCCAGAGAGAAAATTGCCAATATTATTGAATCTACTAAAATAGAGGAAGAAGCTCTTAGGGCAGAAAAGGCGTTAAGGGATGTTAGCGAAGTTCTAGTTGAAACTACAGAGATTGTTGAACAAAATACTGACGCAACTAAAGAACAAACTAAGGCTGCATTAGAGAATATTAAAGCCTTAGAAGAACAAAAAGCTGCTTTAGAGGAAACCACTGATAGATTAAAACGAATGCGGTCAGAATACGAATATACTCGTAGCGATGCTGGTAGATTAGGAATCTCGATAAAGGATGTTACTTTTACGCTTTTTAATATGGGTAAAACAACAGATGAAATTGCTTCTATAATTGCATCTCTAGGAGATGACGCTGAAAATGTTAATAAAGTAATGGAAGTCTTTGGATTAACTACAAAGCAAGTTAAGGAATATTTAGACTCCCAAAGAATGGCTGTAAATGAATTAGCAAAATCATATGACTCTATGGCTGAAAGCGCAAAAAAAGCTTATGCTGGCCCAGCTTTCTCTAAGCAAATAGAATATGAAAACGGAACACCCGTATTAACATGGGAACAAACACTGGCTTATCAGCATGGTGAGTTAAACATCCCCGAATTCGCTACTGGCGGTGTAGTTTCCGGGCCGACTGGTATGCCACAATTAGCTACAGTACATGGGGGTGAAACAATTATCCCTGCTAATGAATCTTATGGTAATGTTTCAATTAATTTTACTCAACCAGTATTCTTTGATAGGGAAGATACTATGATTAAGTTTGTAGATATGGTTTCTAAAGGTATTGATAGGAAATATAGATTAGGTGGTAGATTATAATGGCGAATGAATTTGTCCATTCTAGCGTAGGCACTACAATGACTCAGGCTGAATTTGAAGCCATAGGGCTTCATGTTTGCAATTCACAAGCTACTGGAGATTTAATTTATGCTTCATCTTCCAGCCAACTATCACGGTTAGCTATTGGTAATGGTGTCCTTTATGGGACTAGCGGGACACCAACTTGGTCAACAGAGATTGATAACATGACATTAGATACGGCTGTAGCTAAAGGAACTTGGACTGCTTCGGGTACTTGGACAATCCCGGCAGTTACATTAACGGAAGGTTCAACTTTAAACCTTAATGACGCAGCGATACTTGCAAATAATAGCACCGCAGGCAGAGTCTATATCCACGCTGGAACAAACACGGCAGGGGCAGGAGCTATCCTTCAATTAGCAGGATCTACTCACGGCTCTGCTGGCTCGTTTGCTTTCTGGACACCTAATGCAACAACAGATGGAGATGTTTTAAGGCTTTGCATTACAGGCGGAGCTGCGGCGGCTACGGCTACTTGGAGTAATGTAACTCATGCTGATTTAAATCTTAGTGATTACTTAGGTCTGTTTAAAACTGACTCAGATAGTGCTGTTGAAGCTGAATTATGGTATGACGATTCAGAAAATGTCTTGAAATATTATAATGGCAC
>Ga0265297_10002019_pt1 | contig 43502 bp, 33 predicted proteins | sample Munlanlwell13791_FD_192502 | JGI IMG/M metagenome (GOLD analysis project Ga0265297, IMG submission 192502) | Leachate microbial communities from a municipal landfill in Southern Ontario, Canada - Leachate well 137-91 | ecosystem: Engineered > Solid waste > Landfill > Unclassified | place... | reverse complement strand
CGGGCTCATGCAGTCCCTTTCTGTGCTCGCGTCCAACATCTCCACAGGAATCCTGGTCTACGAGGCGATGATTCTTTTCATGCGCTTCCTGTTCAGCATATCCATCACCGCGATACTGCCCATAGGCTTCGCGCTCCGTTTCATACCTTTCACCAGGAAGATAGGCGGGACCCTGCTCGGCCTCGCGATAGCAGGAATATTCGCGTACCCGTTCGCGATGGCGCTAGCTGCGGAAATTCACGACAACGTGGATGTTCAGCACTCGATGATAACCGCCGAGGACCTGGGGAAAGTTTCCCTCCACCTCCCATCTTTCCTCGTGGGCTTGTGCACCAACGATTTCATAAGAGTGTTCACATCTTTGAGCGAATGGGGCTGGTGGGCAATAATATGCATCCCGCTCTGCCTCGCGTGCTGTCTGCTGACCGGCCTGTGGCATTGCCTCGCGCCCATAGCAGGGTGGTGCTGGTGGGGAATCTCGTACCAGTTCTACAATTTCACCCAGATGGCGCTCATGCTCGTATCCTCGGCTGCGATGGTTTCGGCTTCCCAGCGGATGCAGAGCGCGATAGGGGCAGACGCGGGCGCGATACACGACATAGTAATGAACCATTTGATAATACCGGTGAGCAGCGCGTCCGCGCTCCCCATAATGGAAGCGGTGTTCGTGGGCGGATTCACAATCCTCGTTGCAAGGAGCCTTTCATCAGCCCTTGGCGGGGAGCTGGCCATAGCGGGCCTGGAGAGATTGATATGAGAAAATCCGCGCTCCTGCTCCTGCTTTTCATCGCCCTCGCCAGCGCAGCCCCAACCCTTGAAGTAGGCGCAGGTCAGTGCGCAGCCGATTCAGTGCGCAGGATGATAGACGACGGTGCAGGGGGCTTGATTGCGCTCATAATATTCACAACCATCGCGGCGCTCGCGCTCATATACATGGTTGCCTACGCCCTGAACAGGCAGGAGTACATCCTGCTCGTGAAGGATGAATTTTTCCATCTGGGCGTTTCAATAGCGATACTCGTCCTGTTCGGAATGATAATGAGCGTGAGCTGCGCGCTCGTCGGGAGCGCGTTCAACTTCGCCTACGAGAACATAAACAAAGGCTCGCTCAACGACCCGTGCTACGGGGAAAGCACGGACGTGCAGTCCGTTTCCGTGTGCTACATGCGCCTGATGGAATCCGACGCGAAGGAGATAATCAACACATACACGAAAGCCAACATAGACCTGCAGCTCAAGGCCTCGGGTTACGTGAGCTATTACGGCCTTCTTTCCGGGACCACGTTCGCGCCCAAGGCGTACATGCGCTCCCAAGCCGCGTTCATAGACAACGTGAACAACATGTTCGTGATACCCGCCTACGTGAGCATATACACGCAGGACATATTCATGCGCTACTTCGTGGGCTACAAGACGGAGGGCCCGGAGGGTGTGAACACCTCCGCAATCCTCGGGCTTCTCCTGCCCGGCGCGTTCGTGCTCCGCTTCTTCGCGCCCACACGCCAGATAGGGAACATGCTCATCGCGTTCTCCGTGGGGATTTACCTGATAATACCGGTGTTCGTGGCGCTGAACGCGATAATGTACCAGTACACGTTCACCCCGCAGGACTGCGACAGGTACAAAGACGTGATAGCAGACCCGGTTTCCATCTGGGGCGGGGAAGCAGAAACCACGGGCGGCCCGAACCAGGCGCTCGCGTGCGACTCCCCTGCGAACCTGCTCGCTGTCGCAAGGCTCTACCCCCAGGCGTTCCTGCTGCCCAACATAACCATAATAATATTCATCGCGTTCATGACCTCTGTGAACAAGGCGCTGAAGGTGCTCGGATGAGAAGGATACTATTGCTCCTGCTGTTTGCCGTTCTGGCAGGCTCCGCGTTTGCCGCTGCATCCAACGTGAGCGAAGTCGTGAAGGAGACCGAGCAGGGCCTGGGCGCTGTGGAAGCAGGCTCGCCCTTCTACTCCACCGGGATTCTCAACCAGTGGAAGGAGCTTTCGGTAACATTAGCGCTGATAATGGTGTTCCTCGTGGGGTTCGCGCGCATGATTGCAGACCCGCTCAACCTTCCCGACCTCAAGGCATGGGCGAACGTGGAGTGGGCCCAGACGATAGTGACTGTGGTGATAGTGCTAGCCACAATAGGATGCCTGGTTTTCGTGGACATGGCGGTCGCGGACGAGGTGAACAGGTCGCCCGGAAGCCCGGTGCAGTGCGACTCTTCTGAATTCTGCCTGATAAAGGTCTCCAATGTCTACTTAGACGGCCTCATCAACCTTTCCCAGGAAAGCTCGCGTTCAGCTTTCACCGCGAGCGTGAGCGCAGGCTCCACAGCATCGGAAAGGCAGACGTTTTCCTGCGGCACGCTCCTGATTCCGCCCTGCCTCTGGGGCTACATAAGCTGGGCGAACAACGGCTTCCTCATACTGGACGTGGAGCGCTACAACCAGGAAATAGAGATGTTCGGCTCGATAATATACGCGCTCGGGGTGCAGCAGTTCTTCGTGAACAAGGTTGCTTACTTGGTCGGGCCGGTGCTCCTGCTGATAGGGATAGTGGGGCGCGGCTTCTTCCTCACCAGGCGCGCCGGCGGCATGCTCATGGCTGTCGCGCTGGGCATAATGTTCGTCTTCCCGATGATGTACCTGTGGAACATGATAACGCTCAATGTTGCCGTTTACGGCGACCGGCTTTTCGCGATGCCGAACCCGGACTGCCCGAAGGAATGCGGGATGGAGGCGCCGATTGCGTATTCCATTTCGGACCAAAGTACCGGATATTACAATATAACCGAGATAATAGAGGATAACAAGCCTTCCGGGAGCACAATATCCGAATCTGAGCGCCGCGCCATCCTGGAAGGATTGGAGAACGGCTCGCGCTTTTCGTACGGGAACGCAGGCTCGTGCGAGAACATCTCCATTGAAATAAATTCCACCCATGCCCGGAACGGGCACAACAACGAGTTCGGGGACTACTATTGCCCGGACTATTGCAGGGAACTTCCATATCCCTACTCAATCTATGAATGCTCCAACGCGAAAGTCGAGCTCGCGTGCATGGAAATGCCCCGTGGGTGCAAAATAGTCCGGGAAGTGGCAATAGCGGGCGGGTCTTCGGACGTTTGCCTTAATGCAGACAATACCCCTATCTGCCCCGACGACTGCAAGGTGATTGCGCCGCTCAACGCGGACTGCACGTCCTGCTTCGAGCCGGGTTTCAGCTATTCCAGCCCGGTTTCCGCGCCGTTCAACTGCCGGATTGCGCTTCTGAGACAGACGCTCGACGCGCAGGGCCAGGTGGTGAGCGACATTTCCGGAAGGCCAGAAAGCTGCACCCAATCCAGCCTTACCGACCCTACGACCGGGGCAACCTACACGAACGATTACTCGCAGGCAACGATGAACTGCAAGGCCGACATGGACCCTGCGGAATCCTGCGCCTACATAGTTCCCGAGATGCCGGACTGTGAGTGCTCGGGTCCGGAGTGCTGCATTTTCGTGGAAGGGGTGAGCGACTGCGCGAATTTTTACGCGACCACGAGCGGAGGCAACGTCACGGTTTCCCAGCAGCCGAGCGTGGACGAAAGCCCTGACAACGAGGAAGTGGTGACTGGGACCGACCTGCAGGTGGTGCGGCACTACGAGTGCTCCTCGAACACCGCGGGTACGTGCCTCAACCACCCGAGCGACAGGTTCTGGAACAACAACACGCACACGTGCCAGTGCTACGGGCGCAACTGCTCCAAGCCTAGCGCGAGGTGCAATTCCTGCCTGGACGTTCCCAAGGACTACTGCTTCTTCAAGCCCTACGTGGCGCTCAGCTGCGCCGAAGACTGCACTACCGGGACGTTCCTCAAGCCCGCGCTCCTCACCGCTGCCGAATTCGCGAAAAAATCCAGCGAAGGCATGTTCGGGAGGGAGGACATAAAGAACGTGAGCCGGATGCTCCTTCCGGCCTATTTGCTGCCGCTCATCAACATCGCGGTCACGCTCATGTTCATCAGGGGATTCTCGCCCATATTCGGAGGGGACTTCGAAATTCCGGGCTACGCGAAGGTGCTGTGAATGAAAAAACTGATGCTCGCGCTCCTGCTGGTTCCGCTTGCCTTTGCCCAGTCTGCGTGGCAGGACCTCAGCATAGTGGCGATACTCGCGTCGGTCGCTGCGCTCGGCATATTGTTCGCAGTAGGCTATGGCATTGAATCCAACGAATTGAAATTCCTTGCAAAAGAGGAACTGTTCCAGGTGATGATCACCGCGGTCATGGTGGCCGGATTCATAGCAGTGGTGCAGCCCATCGTGCAGGGCGCGCACATAAGCGCCACTGCGGACGTGGGCGCCACGATAGACAAGATAACCGATATAAACGGCATACTCGGAAAAGCCGCGATGGAACTCGGGAAGGAAGGGAGCAAGTCCATATGGTGCAGCTTCTCTGCCGCGGGCTTCGGCGTCAGCTCCTGCTCGGGATTCAGGATGCTTGGCCCGGCGCTTTCACTGGGCTTCCAGCTCACCGCGACCGCGCTCGCAGAGCTCCAGGGCATGATGTTCCTGATGGATTTCGCCGAGACGTACATATTCACGCTCTTCTTCCCGCTCGGCCTCTTCATGCGCACGTTCAAGTACACGCGGGGCGCAGGCGGGCTCCTGATGGCGGTGGGGCTCGCGTTTTACGTCGTGATGCCCATAACTTACAGCTACCTTCACGGCATAATTGCGGACCCGAGCGTTCCAGTCTCGGACCCCTCGCCCATAAACGTCCAATCGTGCGATCACTACGCGATCCAGGGGACAGGCAACGAGAACGCGGCCATAGCGACGTTCCAGGGCGCGATACAAAACCGCGACGCCATAATACGCCCGCTCCTGTACTACGCGATAATGGACGCCACGCTGTGCGTGGTGGTTTCGCTCGCGGTCGCGGTCATTTCCATAAGGTACCTTTCCTCCATCGCGGGGGCAGAGGTGGACGTTCACGCTTTGGGCAGGCTGATATGATGACAACGGAGTTTGCAGGCGGAAAGGCATTCGTGCTCCTGCTAGCCGCGGCCCTGCTCTCCTCATCCTCGTTCGCCATTTTCGGCGTGGAGTGGAACAGGACGTTCCCGGGTTCAGGTGCATCTTCGCTTTCAACCATGATAAAAACATCAGACGCTTACCTGCTGGCCGGAAGCACCAGCCCGAGCGACTACAGCGCGCCGTCGGACATTTACGTGGTAAAGACAGACCTGAGCGGCAACCTCGTTTGGCAGAAGACGTTCGGCGGCTCAGGAATAGACCAGGGAAACGGCATAATAGAAACTCCCGGCGGCTACGTGGTGGCCGGCTCCACGGAATCTTTCGGCGCCGTGGGCAGTGACGCGTGGATAATCGCTCTTGACCGGAACGGCAACCACTTGTGGAACGTCACTTACGGCGGCGCAGGGGGACAGGCAGCAATTTCAGTCGTGGCCGGCCCGGGCGGCTACGTGGCTGTTGGATACACGGCCCCGGCATTCTACAGTGACGTTTTGCTCTTCAAAGTTGACGAAAGCAGCCACGCGGTGGACTGGAGCAAAACGTTCGGAGGGAGCCAAAGCGACCTGGCCAGGGAAATTGTCGCGCTTCCCGACGGCTACGCCGTGCTCGGGGACATCACTCCTCCAGGTTCCTTCAATTCTGACTTCTGGCTCATAAGGACCGACCTTGCCGGCACGCACCTTTGGAACAGGACCTATGGCGAAAGCGACGGGTGGGAATACGGCAATTCCCTGATTTCAATTCCAGGCGGATTCGTGCTCGCCGGCGACAAGTATCTAGGAATATACATTGTAAAAACAGCCGGCAACGGCGACGTGGTTTGGGAGAAAGCATATGAATTTTCTTCTGCCACGCGGGCCAACTCAATCACGCAGATCCCGGACGGCGGCTATGTGCTAGGCGGGCAAGGAGCAGGCTGCAGCGGGACCGGGGCTATGATTTCAAAACTGGATTCGGAAGGGAACATGACCGCTAACGAGACGTTCAGGGGCGTGAACAGCATCTCCGCGGTGATTCCGCTGTCCGACACCAGCTACGTGGCGGCAGGCGCAACTTCTTATTCATCACCAACCCCGTATTCCATGTGGCTCGCAGGCATAAACACGTATCCTGACCCGAACCTCACCATACAGAGCCCGCTCGAAGCCGGTGTATATCCTCCGTTTACCCCCATCGAGCTCAACTACACTGCCGCGGGATTCAATATATGCGAATACGCCGTGGACAACGGCCCTTACAAAAGTTTGGCTAACTGCTCGAATGCTACCCCAACTGGCTTGGGTGTGGGCAACCACACCGTAAAGGTGCATGCAAGGGACCAAAACTGCCATTCAGCAATAGTGAACGTTACATTCCAGATAACCAGCAACGCACTCTCGCTCCAGGTGCAGAGCCCTGTCCAGAAAGTTTACAACGTCACTGCAGCGAGGCTGAACTACACTGTGAAGCTCGCGAGCTCCTGCTGGTACACCCTGGACGGGGGAGCGAGCGTTAACCTTCCGAATTGCTGGAACGCCACCCTCGCGTCCCTCGCAGAAGGCAGGCACGCGCTCGCGGTTTACGCGACCAACGGCACCACCATAGTGAACGTTACGGTCAATTTCACGGTGGACAGCGTTCCGCCGGCAATCAGCATAGCCAGCCCTGAGGGCAAGACGTATTATCAATCTTCAATACCGCTCCAATATTCGATTTCCGAGAACGCCTCGTGCAGCTATGCGCTCGATTCAGGGGGGCCAATTCCTCTTCCCAGCTGCATGAACATTACGCTCGGCTCGCTTTCCTCGCTTCCCCACACAGTGACCGTTTCAGCAAGGGATAGCGCAGGCAACACAGCAAGCGCGAGCGTCTCTTTCGTTGTGGACACTGCGGCTCCCCTCGCGCTCACAATAAACAGCCCGGTCTCAGGACAGAACGTAACTTCAACGCCGGTGCACGTGGACTACGATGTAAGCGGGGCGGTGCGCTGCTCGTGGAAGCTCAACAGCGGCCCTGAAACAGACGTGGAATGCGGCGGGCCGATTACGCTGGACCCTTCCGATGGAACGCACACCCTGCACGTTTACGCGTTCAGCGCTGCAGGCGGCATGATGCAGCGGGAAGTGGTTTTCGAGGTCAGCAGCTCAGGCCAGCCAGGCGGCTCGGGCTTCTTCTGCTCCCAGGACTTCTACACTGTGCTCAACGAGAACATCTACCCGGTTTCGCTTTTAGCAGGAATACTTGCCGCGATGATTATAGGGCTGGTGTTCGCTGCTTCCCAGGCGCTGAGCGACCCCAAACTTTCAGTATGGTCAAGGACCGAGGCAGTGCAGCTCGTGATGTCCGCAGCGTTCATATTCATAATGATAGTGCTGCTCAACTCGTTCTGCCTGTTCACGGTTGCTGACATGGCCTCCATAGTGGGCGCCGCTTCCACCTCCTCTGCGTCAGTTTATGAAGGCGCGGAGGCGTACCTGCTCAGGGCCGCGAAGCTCTCGCACGTCGCCATACTGGAGAACAGGTACTACTTGGGCGCGATAAATATAGAAGAGGTTTACTCGACATGGAAATGCCCGCTCTGGTGCTTCCTTTCCATAGGCGGCACAGGAGCGTCCACGTCCCCCCAGGCCGGCGCTTCCTACATGTCTTCGGGCTTCATGCTCCTGATGAATTCCGCGACGCTCTCATTCTTCTCGGCGTTCATGCACATATTCTTCCTCAAGTATGTGGGAAGCGGGCTGTTCCTGTTCATGTTCCCCATAGCCATAGTGACGCGCTCGCTCCCGTTCATGCGCGGCTTCGGCTCGATACTTCTGGCAGTGCTCTTCGCGCTCTACGTAGTGTATCCGTCAATCCTTGCAGTGCTCTACGCGACCGTGGGCTCCACGGACCCTGACCTAATCAATATACCTGCCCCGCACCTGGAGAGCAGCCTCAAGGTTTCCGCGAACGCATTCAGCGGAGGCGGCTACAACGGCCCTGAAGTGCAGCCAGGCGACATGGCGTTCGCTGCAGGAATCTCGATGAAAGCTTTCTTCTACTCTGTGCTTCTCCCAACGATGGCGCTTCTCGGAGCCGCTGCAGCGGCAGCGTATGTGGGGCGCCTGATGGGAGAGGAAATAGATTTGAGCAGGCTTACCCAAATGGTGTGATTATGTCTTATTACCCTAGTCCAGAAACCGGCCTTGGCGGTGTGATAACCGGGTTTTCAGGCACCGAGTTCGTGGACTGGATGGGCGGCTGGGGCACCATGGTAGTGCTGTCCATGATGGTGGTGATTTTCTTCTACGGGCTCGTGTACATGCTGGCCTACGCGTTCAACGTGGAGGAGCTCAAGCGGAGCACGAAGAGCCACCTCTACGACGCGCTCTTCACCGCGCTCCTCGCGGTGATGGTGCTCGTGATACTGAACGGCATTTTCCAGGTCATGCTGCTCTATTTCAGCGGAGCCAGCGTGAGCTGCGACATGTACGGCAAGATAGAGCTTTCCAGCGGAGTCAATCCGTTCGACTTCGTGGAATGCAAGCTCACCGAGAAAGCGACCTACATGACCATGCTCTACGAGCGCATATATTTCTCAGCCCGCGACCCGTTCAAGAAATTCGGGCTCATGTGGGGCCTTTTCGGGATACCGATATACATGCAGGGCGCCTACATCTGGCAGACCCAAATCTCGCAGCTTTATACCCAGATTGAAAGCTACCGCATGCTGGCGCACATATCCGTGCTCCTCCTGATAGCGCTGAACGCCTATATAGGAGCGATACATTACATCTCAGCGAACATGCTCACAATGTTCCTCCCCATAGGGATAGTGCTGCGCGCGATACCGTTCACGCGGGGCATAGGCGCGTTCTTCATAGCGCTAGCCCTGGGCTTCTACATAATCTTCCCGTTCCTGTTCGTGATAACCGACCCGAGCTTCATCAAGGTGCCGGGCATGTACGTGGACCTTTCCGACCCCTCGGCAATCACTTTCCCGTGGCCCACCTTCAGCGGCGCGGTATCCATAATTACCATGGCGCCCCAGACCCAGACCGGCTCGGACTTTTTCGGTGCAGTGAGCATAAACGAGGGCGCCGCGGAACTGTCCAAGCTCTATTACGGCCTCATACTCCAGCCAATAGTGATTTTAAGCATAACGCTGATATTCGTGCGCTATCTAACGACGTTGTTCGGAGGGGAGAGCCAGGAGATTTACAGGCTTGCATCGAGAGTGATATGACCATGGGAAGGATTGCGCTCGCAGTTTCGGCTTTCGCCCTGCTCCTGCTCCTGGGCTGTTTCACGCCGAACATGAACGGCCCGTGCTGCAAGCTCGCGGACGCGCTCCAGGGCACGTGCAACCTCTACACACAGCCAGGCCCTGACGACCCTCCTGATTCCTCAGGGTCTGAGGAATTGTGCAACGGGAACACGCTCTCGAACGGGCTGAAATGCACGACGCGGTTCTGCACGCTCGCGAATTCCACCCCTGGGCGCAACGAAACAATATACATCAAATACACCACTTCAGGATACAGCGTGCTGGACTGCAGCAACTATTCCCCCTCGAACACTTCGCACCCGTGCAACAACATCGGCTATTGCTTCATAAACGCGGTGAACGAGAGCGCGCCGGACCAGAGTTACAATTACTCGGTTCCGATTTGCACCGAGCGCAGCGAGATGGGCATTGATACGGATTGCAAGACCATGCTGTGCGGGAACATAAAATACTCGCCCCAGCACTCCTTCCTTCCAGAGCCCGCGAAGAACCCCATGTACCAGAACCTCGGCTCTTCGTACACTATTAATCTATATAACGCGATGTGCAACTTCTACACTTTAGACAACAAGACCATGAAGAAACTCAAGAAGGGGAGCGGGATATTCGTAAACTCATACAGGTTCGGAATCGGGGAAAGCATTTCCGATTTTGAAGAGGGAAGGTACTATTTCCCTCTAAGCGACAGGTGGTGCGGCTTCGTGCCTGACCTGCCGGGGGCAGCCGAGGATGCTATGTGCAGCATAAGAGACAGGTACATGAACTATCTGAACCTTAGTGCTGGCGCGGGCGCATCCTACACACAGACGCACGTGAGCGGAAGCGGGAACGGCCAGCTCTGCACAGATGAACTGATATACATAATGGTCGATTACAAAGCTGACGGGGCGCATCTCCTCGTTACGGATACCGCGTTCAACACCGGCGACACGCCGCTGGATGAAAAATGGTGGCACGACAACTGCCAGGCAAGCAACCCCTCGTTTATCGGCGGCAAGGGGCCGTCCACTACTTCCGGGGACTTCCAGCACGGCGAATGGCACGAATTGGAAGTCCTTCCAGGTCATTTCGAGCCGGGTTCGCTGACGCTCACTGCTGGCTTCAGCGGCGGCGCCTGCAGCCTTGGTTCAGCCTCGACAACAGGCGGTGCAATCCAGCTTCCGGGGCAGTGCAGTGCCAGTGGCGCCCAGTCAGGCACCTTCTCCTACTCGTACGACGGCTTCCGCCTGGACTTTTCCGGAGACCCGAGGCGCTTCGACCCGTGCACGCTCAACAACCGCTCAGTATGCAGCCAGGATGGAAACCTGGATTTCGCACCTGCGCCCAGCGGCCAGTACGTGATGACCACGTTCACCGAGGGCACAGGTCAGTTCGCTACCTCTTACGTGATGCCAGCCAACAGGTTCTACAAGGAAAACCTTCTCGAAGCCTATCTTGCGGATGCCTCCAGCATGGATTCCACTGAAATGATGGACTTCGAGTGCAGCAGTTCCGGGGACTGCCTTTCCGGGCTGTGCATGAAAGAAGATTCAGGCTACGAGCGCTCCTTCTGCGTAGACAGCAGCAACGGCCTAAAAAACTGCCTCTGCTACGAAGTTGGAATGAGGGCCAGGCCTGGAAACGCAGTTTACTGCGAGCCCTACATGGTGAACGACACGTGGGGCGTCGAGCGCGCCACGTACACCTCCGCGGACGGCACGGTAAAGGACGCGGACCCCATCTTGTTTTTCACGAACAAGAGCGAACACGGCAACGCGATAGGGGAAGCGTACATGAACGAGGACAATTTCACCCAGACGTTCCTCTACCGCTCCTGCCATCCCGGGTACAATGTGGCGGCCGGCGAAGGCGGGCAGAAAATAAACATCTCGGATTTAGGGGCGTGCAAGCCCGATGATGGGGTTTTCGGCCTCGCGATAGACAGCTTCCTGAAGCTGGACAACACATACGGCTGGTGCGACTCATGCACCCTCGCCACCATGGTTGGGATAGACCTGGATTACTATTTCAAGAAATACCAGCGCGTCATTCCTTCCACAGGGCAGACGCTCCCCTATGTCTTCAACTGCCCTGCGACCACGTGCAACGACATGCAGGGAGTAGCAGTGGGAGTGATGGACGACATGGGCGGCTGCGAGCTCTGCGGAAAGAAGGTAAATGATTACATGGAGAACCTGGCACTGCTCAGGAACCGGGTGGACAACTACCACAAAGCAGGAGTTATACCAGTGGTCTGGTACGTGAACGGAACCCTGGGTTATGCGGAAGCCCAGTCAGGCACCTACGAGACTTACCACAACTGCCGCATACGCGCCCAGGACATAGAGCCCTATGTGGATGACATGGAAAGCTCCATCAGGAACATCCTTCTCGGGAACTATTTCTACTATGTCCCTGACGCATCTCCTTTCTTCGAGGATGAGGAAACCGACTGCGCCACCAACAGGAACCCGCGCAAATACGACGAGAAAATCAAATGCCCCTCCCCAATAACCGCGTCAGGGGCAGAAAGCAATTACGACATGGGCGAGTTCGGCTCGCCCGGGGGCGATTCTTACGCGGACCCGCCAGAAGGGACTGAAGGAGAGCAGGCCGTTGAACTGGGATGGTGGTCCTACAACGTTAAGCATATGACCTGCAACTGGACCGGCTACTACCATTTCCTCGGCCGCGCGATAGGCAACAGCGCATCCATAGTCATAATAGGCACGGACGACATGGACCAGCTCGTGCTCAGGAACCGCTCCATCATGCTCAAGGAGCAGGGGAACTGCCCGAACTGCCTTGCAGCAGTGTATTCCCAAAACGCGAACGTGACCAAGCTCGCGAAGGCGCTCGGATGCAACAGCCCGTACTCCTGCTCTGCAACCAGCGTCCCGGCCGGATATTACGTAGACGTCATAGTGTACGATTTCAGGGCCAACGATGCCGCTGGCGCGGACAGGGAAAAGGCCATACTGGACGCCTCCACAGAGACTAGCAGGAACATGCTCGCCAATTTCGGGAAGCCAAGCTTCCCGTACAACTTCGTTATAGACGACAGTGCCAATGGCTGGGAAGCGTACAACGATACCCTAAGTGCGATGAAATACCTGCTGGGCAACCAAACCGACTTGGTGAACAGCGGGCAGTTCGCGCTCTTTTACAAGAAATGGTTCAGGAACGACAACGAATCTCTCGTAACCCCCATGGCCGGCTCTTCCGGCAGGCCGCCCACGTTCAAGGATGAAAAGTTCTGCGCAATCCAGAAAGCCATAAACATCTACCTCAATCCGATAAAGAGGAAGACGCTGGTAAACGAGATAGCAACGGTCGCGAGCACCAGCGACGAGGCGAAGTGCGTCAAGTGCACGGACACTGAAATCCAATTCGGCCAGTGCGACCCGGCCTGCGAGAACGGAGTGGAATGCACGCTTCCCGCGGGCGCAGCTTCCCACGACGGCTACAGATGCCAGTTCAACACCGCGGTTGAGCCGTGCACGCCTTGCGCAAACTACGGCGACGCGAAACTCAGCTGCACCTACACATACCCGGACGACAGCACCAGCACCGCCCTGTTCCAGATAAATGAGCTCGACCAGCTCTACGGGGACATAATCGCGAGCATGCCCAAGGAGCAAAGATGCTGCCTGAGCTATGTGGACCCACAGACCAGCCAGATCTACAATTACACTTACAGCAAGAGCGTCGGGGAGGGCATGACCGTGACACCTGTGCGCTTCCCGAAATCCGGGAATGAGTCTCTGGACTGCGGGCTCAACAAAGACAGCGGCGAGTTCTGCGGCGTCCAGCTCCCGATAAAGGATTACCTTATAGAATGCAAGACCGGGTGATGACATAAAGAAAATATTGCTCTTGCTCATACTGCTTTGCGCGTTTTCCCACTCGGCATACGTGGCCAGGACATTCACAACCCCTGGCAGCCCTGCGCAGGGCGCTGACGTGGCGTTCAACTGGACCCCCATGGATTTTCCAGGGGCCACCAACGTTACATGCAACCTAACCCTGGACGGAACGGTGATATCTGCATATCAGGTGTGCAACGTGAGCCAGAATTGCACGTTCAACTACAGCAATATAGGGCCGTGCCGCCACGAATGGGAGGTGGTGTGCAATTACACCGATTCCGGAGGGCAGAATATAATGGGCTATAGCAGCTCCAACCACTTCGACGTTCCGCTCACTTCCTGCGGAAAGATAGAATCTTCAAGCAGCGGAAGGACGTGCACGCTGGCCAACAGTTTGTCTGCAGACAGCGGAACCTGCCTTGAAATAAACGCCACTGATTTGACATTGAACTGCAACAACAAACAAATTGCCTGCTCCGGCTCGTGCGGCTACGGCATATTTGTCCGAGGCTCAGGGGTCACCGTTGAGAACTGCAGCGTGTCCGGTTTCAGGTACGGCCTTTCGACGTTTTCTGGCGACCTCAGCGGCCTTACGATATCCCGTTCATCGTTCTTCCATAGCACCTTTGCCGGTGCAGACATAAACGGCATGTCGAGCCTAAAAATATACGACTCACAATTTTATGAAAACAAGGAGGGCCTGCGTCTGTCAGGTTCTGGCTCGGACGCGGAAATAGCCCGCTCAAGCTTCTATTCCAATGAGGAAACCGGAGTTTACGTCCTTAACTATGATGGAATTGCAATGTCATCCTGCAACCTCTCGCTCAATATTTTTTCAGGGCTGAACATCCGATCCTCCAAAGGCGTTTCGGTTTCAGCAAGCAGCATCTCCCAAAGCGCTTACGGCTTTGTTACGGAAGATTCCGAGAATGTCCATATCTCGGGTTCCAAAATTTTTAACCTGCAATACACGGAAGCGCCGTCCGCGTTCGGCCTTTTGTACAGTTGCGAAAATTGCGGAATTTCCGATTCAAATGCGAGCTCCGCGGATTTCGGCTTTTCAATCATATCTTCAAATAAGTTTTTCGTAATCAACACCAATATCTCAGGGGTGCCTTGCAGCACTCAGCCTTTTAGCTCTGGCATATATTCGGCGGATTCCCAGGAAGGAGCAATTTCCAAAGTCAGGATTCCGATGCCGACAGGGCCGGGCATCTGCTATACGATCTTGCTTAACAATTCACTAAAAACCAGCGTTTCCGGCGCGTGGCTGAACGGCTCCACGGAGGGATTTGTTGCTGTTGATTCGCCGCAATCCTCGCTTTCATCCTCCACGGTTGCGAACGTGCCTGCAATAAACGTGCGCATACAGGATTCCGCGGATTTCGACCTTAACGACACCCTGGTGAACCACAGCTCCCTGGGGGTTTTAGTGAACAACTCCCCGGGCTTCAAAATGATGAGAACAACCGTTACCGACCATATGTCCATGCTTTCCCCTGTCTTTCCGCAGCATTCGCTAGTTCTGCTGGATTCCGGGGGCAGCATGGTAAACGGAAGCACCATAACGAAGAGCGTAGTAGGGATTTACGCCGAGCAGTCCCAGCTCACGGTGGATTCGTCAGCGCTTTACAACAACAGCGAAATAGCCGTGAACCTCACGGATTCAGGAACCAGCACCATCTCCAGCAGTGAGGTGGGGCTGAGCAAAGCAGGCATCAGCGCCTTCCGCTCGAAAGTCTACGTGCGCTCGAACTCCATAATGAACATCTCGAACATAAGCGTGCTCCTCAACCTCTCTTCCCAGAGCGAAGTAACCTCCAATGTCATCGACCGCGCGTGGATAGCGATCGCAGGCTCCGATTCCTCCAACCTGGGTGTAAGCTTCAACAACATCTCCAGCGTTGACATTGGGATTCTGCTCAACAACTCCCAAGACGCCACGATAAACAAAAACAGGATAATAAATTTCGATTATTTTCCGCCAAAATACGGCAACCCGGAGTTCGAGCCTGAAAACATCCTTGCGGCAGGCATATTCGCCTCCTACTCCCCGCGCCTCGTGGTGAGCAGGAACACGGTGATGGAGAACTTCTGGGACGGAGCAGTCCAGCTTTTCGATTGCCCGGACTCGGATTTGTGGAGCAACAACTTCTCCATGGCAGGAACGTGCATGTCGCTATTCAACTGCTCCCATTCGTCTTTTTACGACAACCGTTTCAACGACTGCAGGGTTTTCGTGGACAACGAAAGCACGGACATGGCCGCGAGCATAACTCCCTCCGGGGGTACCAACATACTGGGCTGCGGCACGAAAGGCGGGAACGCGTGGACCAGCTCAAGCAGCACCGGAGTTTCAGACACGTGCGAGAACCTTGACGGAGACTGTTTCTGCGACTATCCGCCCAGCGTGGCCGCAGGAGAATATCTTAACGATTCCCACCCGCTCGCGGTGCACGAGGGCTCGGATTTCACTGTGCGCCCTGACTCGATGAACGGAAGGGCTCTGGACGCAAGGGAGCGCTACGACCGCAAGGAATACGTAGCCGCGACGCAGGAGCCGAACCAGCTCATAACGTTCTCCATCCTCACTAAGGTTCCAGGTAATTACGCATGCCACCTGATGCCGCCGCTCTCCGGCTCGGATTCGCTGGGCGTGAACGAGACCGTGGGCATAGGGGGCATAAGCACCGCGCGCGCCGAAGGCTGCTACCCGCTCGTGGTGAACTGCTCCTATTCGCCGGCACCCACAGTCTCCAAGCTTTCGAAACCCGCCTACTTCTGCGTGGACCGCACGGTTCCCACTATAGAGTTCGGCCAGCGCTCCCAGGCCAAGAGCCGCATTTACAATCCCTACGACGGCGAAACCGTGAATTCCAGCACCTTCACACTCAACCTGAGCGCAAGCGACAACAACAGGCACACTTTCATATCCGCTTGCGTAATTGAAGTCTGGAACCAGACAAGCTCTGAGCTCATGGGCAACATGAGCTTCGAGCCCACCAATTCCGGCGCATTCCAATATTGCAGTATAAACGTGAAGCTCGGCAACGGGGAGTTCCGCTACCGCGTGTTCGCCCTGGATTCTGCCGAGAATTACGATGGGACTGGATACCGCACCGTGATTGTGAACGGCCACCCGTCCGGCTGCGACGAGTGCGAGAACGTGAACGATTTCGATCCGAGCACAATACTCCTCACCACGCAGTCCGGCGCGAACAAGATAAAAGCAGTGCTGTATTTCGACAACGCGAGCACCGGCACGCGCCAGCCTGTCCCTGGAGCGCCAATAGCCGTTTGGATACGGAATTCAACTGACAGGTACCTAACCAAGATAGTGACCGACGGCCAGGGCGTAGCTTATTTAGACTATTCTGGATGGAAGGACGCTAGGAAAGAATACTCTTTCATATACTGCTGTTTCTACGAGGAGTGCGGCTTCGAGATGTGCCTCAACGCTTCTGGAGTTGACGATGCGTACAGGGACGCCAACGGGATTTACAGCGTGGACACCATACCAACCATGCCCAACCAGCCCGAGGCGAGCATGGAAAGGCACTACCTTCTCCCTGCGCTGAAGAAGATAGACATATCCCCGGATGCGCAGGACTTGTACGCGCAGCTCCAGCAGAGCCTGTGTATACCGATATTCATACTCTTCGGCCTGCTCATGGCCGCGCTTTACTACACAGGACGGAACCCGTTCGGGTTCCTGGACCTTTCCCCGCTCAGGGTAGGGCGGCACATCAGGTACAGCCCGAGGGGGATGATGACTGGGTTCAGGGTGAGCACCCAGACCATGGCCGGAGTCGGAACCAGAGTCGGGAGTTCCGCAGTGAAGCCGATGGCCGGTCCGACTAGCGGCTTAGGCAAGACGATGATGAGCGTCGGCAAGACGATGGGGAGAATCGCCAGTTTCGGAATAGGGGGCGACAAGTCCAAATCAAAAGACAGCGCGGCCGCCTCAAAACAGGACGCAGGTGCTGGCAAGCAAGCCGCTGGAACGCAGGCAAAAGGCCCGGGCTTCTTCGTGCGCTTCGTGAAGCAGACAATAAAGCAGGAATCCGCACCTTTCAGAAACATAAAGAACCTTGTTGCGCCCAGCGCGGAATCCAAGGGCGTCGGCCTGGGCAGCAGACTCGCGATGACCCTTTTCGGCGGGGACATATCCGCCGCAGGCGCGAAGATTGCGCAAGGCGGGCCAGCGAAGCCGGTTTCAAAAGTCCAGGATTCCGCAGCATCCCAGCTCAGGGTGGATCCGAACATGGCGCGTCAGTTCGGCATGGGAACCGGAGCAGGAGCAGGATGGATTGGCATGCTGGGATTCCTGGGAATGCGGGGCGCGGCGCTCAGCTCGCTCGCAGGGATAGTCTATCAGAGCATGGACGCGGCCAGGAAGAAATCCGTTGCATATGGGGATACTACGGAGATTGAAAAACAGCTGGGAGCAATAGGCGTGAAGCTCTCGGACAAGCAGCGCAGCGAGCTTGGCAATCTGGGGCTGAAAAGTAATAGGAGCATAACTCTTGCCGGCCCAAGGGGAACCACTTACATCGCGTCCCTTGCAAAAGGCGGGAAAATACGTGTCCAGGAGCAAGCCAGCTTCTCAAGGCAGATATTCAGGTTCATCACTGCGCTGACTGGATTCTCCAGCCTGATGGAAATGAAGGACACGGTAAAAGCAGTGCGCCTTGTGAACAGCATAGACCGAGACGTCAACCAGAAACTCATCGAGGCAAAACAGACACCAGAGAAGTTAAATTCCGAACAACTGGCTAGGATTAAGGCGGGGGAGGACCCAATCACCCATTTAGAAGCCCTCCAAATGCGCTATAATCAAACGAATAAGGGCGGCTCAGGGATGGTCAGCGATAATGTTTACCGGGTCGCGCAGGAGCTCCTGAACCAGAGGGCGTACATGCAGGGACTTTCCTTCGGCAGGGCGTTCGGCAGCGTGTTCGCCACTACTGCCGTGGGCTCGATATTCGGAACCATGCTCGCATCTTCGGTCGCAAACAAAATATACAATCGGAGCATGAACGAGGCACAGGCGGAGAAAATAATGCGCGATGCAAAACTCATTGGCAAAGACGGAATTGCCGATTCGGAAAAAATCAGGGATTTCCTGGCTGATCCTGCAGTGTATGCGAAAAAGCACGGGCTTTACCTGGGTCAGGTTGCGCAGGCGTTCGACGTTTTCTCAGAGAACTTCAAGAAGGCGAGGCAGGAAGCCACTCCTGTGCTGAATGAAATCATGCTCCCAGAACTGCTCATCAAACCCGAGCTCAGACTGGAAAGTTCGGTTTTGAACGCTTCCTTAGTGCGTAGCAAAGCGAGCAAGCCCCTCATCTCAATAATAAAAGACATCGTCGCAGAAAAAATACCTGCACAGAGCGAACTGGAGTCAAAAATAGCAACTGCCAAGCTGAACGAAACCGAAGCCAATTTTGCCAGGATTTCATTCAGCCTCATGAGGCAGGAGCCCATAACAATCAGGCAGTTCGAACAGTTGTCTGTAGCCCAGAAAGCCCTTGGAATAGAAAGCCCGGCACTTGACGCGGTTTCATCCGGGCTAAAGAAGCGCGTGGATGAAATATTGACTGCCAGCCCGGCAGAACAAAGCAGGATTATTTTCGAGCAGGAATCAAGGTCCTTCCTACAGTCCCGCGGCATCAGCTACCAGGAATTCCAAAAAGCTTCTGAGGCGCTTGTTCAGCAGCTTGTCACGGCAGGGCAAGCAAAGGCGGATTATTCTTATCCGAACGAGGGCGCTAGAAGCGTCATAGATGGTTTGGTAAAATCTATGTCTCAGCAACTGGATGAAAAAGATTCCGAAACCGTCGGTCGCATGATGGCCGATGCCGCAAACCACAGCATATCCGAAACCCGCGTAAATCAGAAGATCGTAACAACCTTTGTTGATCTGCTTGCAATGGGGGCGCGTTTGCCTAAAACCCAGAGGACCAAGTTCGAAACTGCCGTGTTCAGCGCCTTCTTCAGGACCAGCCTGACAAAGGACGAACAAACAGCCATAGAGCAGGAATTGAAGACACAGGGATTCTCAAAAATCGAGATAGGAAATCGGATAGAACAAATTGAAGACGGCATGCGCACTAGGAGCAAGGAATTCTTCAATACTTATGACGAGCGCATAAAGGAAAACCCCCAAAATCTTACTGGCGCTATTGATCAGGCCATGAAGCAGACAAAGGACGAGGACTCTAAGTTGCAGGCAGCGCTCTATGGACTGAGCCACGGTCTCGCCGACAGCGTGTTGTATTCAACGCAAAGTGCGAAAGAGCTTTCCAAAAAACTTACCGAGGCGTCAGGAAGCCAGCAATACATCGTACCGCTCCAAAAGGAGCCAGAGCAGTATCTCTCCCAACAACTTTCAGTGGAGCGTCATGCCGAACCGGATTACACTTCTGCGAACGCCCACATGGCTCAGAGGATGTGGAATTACGGGGATGAGAAGAAAGATAAGGCAGCGCTCCAAAACTACTTGAGTGTGGAATGGCTTGCGGAAAATGCCCCGAACATGGCTGCGGCAATGCTGAAGGACGAGGCGCGCGACGCTGCGCGCAAGTATATGGAAAAGCACGCTTCGGACGCGCACGAAGAAACTATCACTTACTCGGTTCCACACTCCGCTGCTGCGCGGATAGAACAGAAAGTGAACCAGTCTGCCCAGACCACTTCATTGGAAATGGCCGTAGATATCGCCCTGGATAATTCTAAGCCAGATGAAAAATCGGAAGTCAGAATAAGGAATAATGGCGGAATTTTGGAATTCCTCGTTCCTCAGGATGCGAAAGGCAAGGCGGAGTGGCAGAACGCTGAGGAACTGAAGGCCGAGAATTCCGGACTTATACAGAGCGTGCTTTCAGCTGCCGGAATGCCGAAGACCGATTTATTTGCGCCCAAGCTTGCGGGAGTTCCCACTTTCGGGGATATTCTCAAGCAGATGCTCGATCCGAAAAGCGAATCAGCAAAACCAATTTCGATTTCACCGCAGTTCCACGCCCAATCCTACAGATATGAAAGAGATAAGCTCGTAGTTGGGCCCGAAGTGGAAATCCAATACCTTAAACCAGAAGAACCTCCAATTATCTACATTGGTGGCGAGCAATACGACCTAAAAAACTCTTCCCATCGCGACGCCTTGGCCAGCGCGGTAAACCTCAATTCCAGAGGCCAGCTCCCAAAACCCGAGGCGCTTGCAAGGACGATAGTTACGGAGAATTACACCGATAAAGGAGAGCAATCAGGCGATGTCCCGGTTCGTCTCGAACCAGAAAAAATCACTGTTTTCGAAGGTTCCAGGGGGAGGCGCTTGGAAAGGGACGATGCCGGGGACAGGTTCTTGCTGGCGAACTTGGTCAAGGAAGCCAAAACGGTTAAGGGAGCCGAACCTGAACCCAAGCCCGCCGTGGACGTTGCGATACTTGCAGAACGGCTGAAAGACCGGAAACTGTTCAATTCTGCGGTTGAATTTGTAACTGCCCCCGAGACATTTACAATCAATCTTTCCTCTCCAGCTGGGGAAACGCTTGCGCCCGTGACAGTGGGCAAGAGCGGCCCTGTTTCGAACCCGGAAAGTGCGGATTACACGCGCGCCGGCTTCAATCTGGTGCACGGGCACAAGCCTTCCAAAGAAGAAAGCGCTGCCATAGAACAAAGCGCTCCTGTGGGCGCCCTGTACAAGGCGTCTGCGGCCTACGATTCAGCCAGGCTCGCTTACGAGTACGAGTCTGAAAGGGAAAAGAAGCGCTCCTACCTTGCCCACATGGGAATCGGCTCGCTGGACAACGAAGAGCTTTTCAAGCAACCTGCTTCGCGCATGCCGGATTTTGAAATAAACATGGTGAACCTAGTCCAACCAAAATCCAGGCCGCCCCAACCGCCCCAAGCAGAAACGCCTTCGGCGCAGCCTGCTGCATCTGCAAAGCCGACAATAACCCAGTCTCCAAAGGGTAAGTAGCGGGGGTTCCCATGGGTTTGATGGACCTTGTAACTGGCAAGGAAACCGGCGGAAAGGGCTGGAAGGCCAAATGCCCGAATTGCGGAAAAGAAATAACTTTAGATGTAGAGCGCTGCCCGCACTGCGGCGTGCACGTGAAGAGCATGTTCAAGAAGAAATGCCCGAAATGCAAAGAACTCAACGAGCTGGACGTGGAAAGGTGCGTGAAGTGCAAGTACGATTTCGCGGCCGAGCTCGCGCGCGCCAAGAAAACAATCTACGTGTGCCCGATATGCGGGTATAGGGCGGATTACTACATGCTCCGATGCCCGGCCTGCAACACGAGGTTCTCCTGATTAGTCATTTTAAACCTTTTCCACGGAATTTATCAGCATGAGCCTGCCATTCAAGGAAAAAACAGTTGAGCAGAAGGAGCCGGAGGCGATGCGCCTCAAGAAAATGGACCTGCTCAGCGACTTCGAGAGCGTGGAAATAAAGAAACTTGAAGGCGGGGACGCGAAAGACGTGCACAGGATAATGCTGAAAACCCTGTGGGAAGCGACCGAACAGCAGGCCGCGGAAGTGATAAAATCCGGATTCAGCTACGGGGCTTACGTGGAGCGGATGCTCGTAGGCGCAGGCCTGGCGTGGCCCACCAACTTCGACGGGGAAAAGGCCGCGATGAGCAATGCAGAGCCCAACGCGCTCTATTTCGAGGACGTGGCGCTCCTTCTCGCGTACGAGGGCAGGGGGATAAGGAGGATGCTCACGGCCGAGCGCGAGAAGGCCGCGCGGGCAGCGGGGTTCCAGTACGCGATAGCGCTCATAAGCCCGGACTGGAAAGGGAACATTTCGGAAATGATACGGGAGCGCGGGAACAAGACTGAGAAGGAGTACCTCGGACTGGGCTATTCGTTCGTGCAGGGAAAGGACGGGACGTTTGCAGTGAAAAGGCTGGTGTGATGCTGGTTGTGCTGAGACTTGGCCACAGGCTTCCGAGGGACGAGCGCATAACTACCCATGTGGCGCTCGTGGCAAGGGCGTTCGGAGCAGACAAGCTGGTGTACGCGGGCCAGCACGATTCAGGCTTCGAGGACAGCGTGAAGAAAATCGTTTCCAACTGGGGCGGGGATTTCACGGCCGAGTATTCTAAGAATCCGCTCAAGACCGCAAAGGAGTACAAGAAGTCCGGATACAGGATAGCGCATCTCACGATGTACGGCATCCCGCTCCAGGAGAAAGAGGATGAGCTCAGGAAAAGCCTCAACCTTTTGGTAATAGTAGGCGCAGAGCAGGTGCCTGCGGATTTCTACGGAATCGCGGATTACAATGTCGCGGTAACCTCGCAGCCGCACAGCGAAGTCGCTGCACTGGCAGTAGCGCTCGACAGGATTATGGCGGGAAGGGAGCTTTCCAGGGCATTTTCCTCGCGCTTTTCCGGGAAGCTGGAAATAATGCCAAGTGAAAAGAGTAAGAATCTGAGGAGGCTCTAGATTCCTATAAGGCTTTTTGCATTGGCGATGAACGCGCTCTTTTCAATCCACTTTCCTGTAGCGTAAGTGAATACCGGGATCAGGAGCGAGAGCGCGATGGTGAACGCCATCACAAGCTGAAGGTCGATGTTCGGCACGTACGGGTGCAGCCCAATCCCATAATCCATGTAGTCGTTCAGCAGGAACCATCCGGTTGCGAGCAGCAGTATTTTTTTGTCGAAATTCTTGGAAATCAGGAAGAATTGCAATATCATCCCAACGTGCTCCACTGCAAGGAGCATTCCGAATCCCTGGGAATCCATGTATTTCCCGTATCCAAGGAGCACGAACTCGGTCCATATCCCGTACTTCAGGAGCCCCATCGCGGTTATGCACCTGAGCAGGTCGTTTTTGAAAACCCCTATGTAGAACAGGCTTGCGAGGAGCACGTAGAGCGGGCAGTCAGGTATGAAAATCCACAGGAGCGGGCTGATTTTCACCATCTGGTCGTAGTAAGTCAGCATCCCGACCAGGAAGCCGAACATGTTCGCCCCTATGAGCAAGAGTAGGAGTATGCGAAAATTCATCCGATTACCTCATTCTTTTGGCAGGCACGCCTGCATAAAAGCCTTTCGCCGGCACGTCGGAGTTCACCAGGCTCATCGCCCCGACCACCGCCCCATCCCCTATTTCTACCCCAGGGAGGACCACCGACCGCGTCCCGAGCAGGGCGCTCGCGCCCACCCTCACGTTTCCAACCCTGAGCTTCCCTGGCAGCAGCTCGTGCGCGCTTATCACGCACCCGTACCCGACAATCGCGTTTTCCCCTATCTCAACCAGTTCCGGATAAAAAATATCAAGCGCGACACCCATCGCTATGAACGCGTTTTTCCCGACCTTCATGCCGGTGAGGCGCAACAGGGCATTCTTGATTCCTGGAAACGGAATCAGCATGGAAAGCGAGCACAGCGCGAAGTTGAACGCGACCCTGGGCACGCTCCTGTTCTTGAGCCAGAACCACCAGTCCCCGTTCCTGAAACTTGCCTCCTTGGTCCTTCTCATTTCCTGTGCCCCCTGTAAACCGGCTGGTTTATCGTCCTCATTTCGCCTATCATGTGCCTGTACGGCGGCTTGAAGCTGGCCCTTTTCATCTCGTAATGGTGCACGTACTGCCTGAACATTATCTTCTTCACTGTGACCGCGAGATTCCATATGAAGAGCAGCGAAAGCACGAGCGGAACCAGGAACACCAGCCCGAACACGCTGGGCAGGTTGAGGAAGGCCACCGCCAGCGGTATTATGAATGCCACGATGAACATGAAGAGCGCGACCGCGCTGTACAGCATCGCCATGTCGTCCAGGTCCAGTGCGTCGCCCATAGCATGGTGGAACGCGCCCGCAAGGCTGCTTACGACCTTCTTCGCCGAAAGGATTATTCCAGCCAGCGGGACCGCGAGCACGAGCGCTGCGAACCCTGCCACGTAAGCCGAGTACTCGGGCGCTACGTCCCTGGAGATGTTGTACCCGAGTATCGCGCACCCGGCTATTATCACCAGGAATACGAGTGCAAGCACGCTCCTGCTGGCCTCTCTTGCGAAAGTGCTGTAAACCGAGCCGTGGGGCGGCTCGAACTCCCCGAGCACCTTGTTCAGGTACAGCGAGATGCTCTTTCCCGAGTCGTATATCCTCCTCGGCGCGAACTTCCTCAAGAACACGTCTATAGCCTTGTCGTACTGCATCAGTATGCCTCCGCTCAGCGCGGTGAGGAACACGAGCGCGGAAGTCACGCTGACTATGTCGAAAGGCGCGACAAGGGTCTTGGTCTGCTTGGCTATCAGGAGCGAGAATTCCCCTATTGCGAGTATGAAAAGCCCGGCCCGCACCGCGGAGCTTCCCTTGTATCCGAGCAGGTAGGAAGAGGTAAAGGTCGACATGAATACGCCCCCTGTCACGAGCACGTACAGCACGCCGATGATTGCTATGTTTTGCACCATGGATTCCGGGTTCACCAGCATGCCTATGGAGATGAAGAAGAACGCCGAGAACAGCATGCTGAAGTTCGAGAGCGTTTCCTGGGTCTTTGCGTTGAACCCCTTCACCGAGGACAGGAGATTGCCAGCGAGGAAAGCGCCTATGCTGGGCGCGAGTCCTATATAAGACGCGAAGAGGCTGAGCAGTATCGCGAAGCTCATGGAGAAGAACAGCACCACCTCATCGGAATTCCACCGCACCAGCCTTTCGAAGAGCACCTTGGTGACTTTCTGGAGCACGAAGTAAGTGGTTACGGCGAGCACCAGAGTGGCCTTCAGGATGGATATCAGGACGGTCCCGCCGTCCTCGGTCTTGCCGGTAGTCATGCCCGAATAAACAGCGAGCAGGAATATCGCCAGCAGGTCCTCTATTATGAGCACCACGAACACCAGGTTCGCCTCAGGGCTTCCAGCCGCGTTTTTCTCGTCCACGAGCTTGATGAAGAAAGTTGTGCTCGAAATGGCCAGCGTGGATGCGAGTATTATCGAAGTCAGGCCGTTCAAGCCGAGGAGCAGCGAGGCCTCGTAGACCACTATGAAAACAAAGCCGTCCTTCACGAGCCATATTATGAATGAACGCAGGCCGACGTTAGCTATCTTGCCGACGCTGAACTTTATGCCGACGAAAAACAGGAGCAGTATGGCGCCTATGTCCGCGAATATGTTTATGTATTCGCTCTGGTCCACTATTCCGAGCATGTTCGGCCCGATTATGGCGCCGGCCAGCAGCAGCCCCACCACCGGCGGGAGCTTCAGCCTCAGCGCGAGCAGCATGAAAACGACCGAAGCGAGCAAAATCAGCCCGAGCTGGGTTATCATGTCGGCCATGCATCTCTCTATTTAATGGAATATTTAAATTCGTTCTGGCATTTTCCAGCCCTTTCGCCCTTTCCACGATTTTCCAGCGCGCTTTTCCCAAACCATCCGTTTTTGCTCATTCAGCGCCTGCAAACCATCATTTGGTCTATTTATACGATAAACCACCAAAAGACACTTAAATGCAAACCACTTTCTCCCCCTAAAACCCAATAGCTTTAAATATAAAGAACGCGCAGAAAATATGTGGTCTTTATGTCAGGTTCCAAATCTAAATCCAAATCCAGGGCTGTATCTGCAAAGGCCAGGAAAACCGGGAAAGCCAGGGTCACTCCCGGGAAGCTCAGCAAGGGCGGCAAAGCCAGAATAACCCGGAAAAAACCTGCTTCCAGGATTCGCACCGGGGCGCGGGCAAGGAGTTTCGCCCACTTCAAGCGCGACCCGAAAATGGCGAAGTCCCGAGCGCGCGTGCGTGCCCGCGCCGGCAAATCTTCAAAGTCCCAACTTTCAAGGCTTTCAATGAAGTCCAAGAGGAAGCTTTTCAAAAAACCCAAGCTCATGCCAAAATCCTCCAAAACCCTGAAGATGAAGCTTAAGACTAACGCGAAGCTGAAAATGAAGCTGAAGAAAAGCGCCGGTTCGAAAGCAAAACCACGCAAGGCGCCCGCAAAAACCAGCGTCATTGAGGCCAAGGCTGTGCAGCCCCAGAAAAAGGCGCTCTCCAGAGAGCTTCAGGACGTGCTCGCAAAGGCCGAAGCCAGGCACTGGATAATAGAGCTGGGCGGCGAGAACGCCATAGACGTGATACGCGGCCTCCCCTTGATTCCAAACGACGAGGAACTCGCGAAGAAGCTCAAGATAAAGGTTTCGGACGTGCGGGCCTCGCTCAACAAGATGCACAACGAGGGCCTCGTAACCTACGTGCGGGACAAGAACAGCGAAACCGGATGGTACTCGTACGCGTGGGTGATAAACGAGGACCGCATCAAGAACTGGGTGTGCGAGCACTACAGCATGCAGGACTCGTGCGCCCCGAAGGAAGGCACGGCATTCTATTTCTGCAAGAACTGCGGCCTCGAGAGCGTGCTGGCTTTCGCAGACGCCTCGGATTGCGCCTTCAGATGCCAGAGCTGCAACACTTCGCTGGATTTCCTTGACGACGACAAGTTCTCGCAGCTCAGGAAGCCGAAGATGCCCTGATTGGTTTTCATGTCTCTCAACGAATTCAAGCCTGAATTGAACGCCTATCTCGTGCCATTCCGGGGCGGGAAGGTGCTTGTGCTCAAGAGGAAGAACGGATTCTGGGAGTTTCCGGGCGGGGGCGTGGAATTCGGGGAGAACCCCGAACATGCGGCCGCGAGGGAAACCGAGGAGGAAACCGGCCTGAAGGCGGCCAATCTCTCGCTTCTCGGCGTTACTTCGGCGGTTTACAGGAAAGACGGCGCGGAAAAGCATTCGGTTTACGTGGTTTACAAGGGCGACGTTTCAGGGGAAGAGTTCAGGCTCGGGCCAGAGCACGAAACCGGCAAATGGGTGACGCCCGGGGAGCTGCAGTTCCTCAAGCTCGGGTACAACGCCCAGCCGGTGTGCGACTTAATCAAAATTTAATTCCCTGGTTCCTGCGCCCTGCGGTTCGCCCTTTGTTCAGCTGCTCGCGTTGGCACCTGTCATGCTTTGCATGCATGCCATGTAGTTCTCATTGTTTTTCCACTCGCACCTATTCTGCACGCATCCGCACGTGGTGAACTTGAGGCACTCGAACTCGGGCCGCATCTCGCAGGTTGTTATCGTGCCCTTGCCGCTTTCAGGTACGCACAATTGCGCCGAGCAGCCCGCAGTGAAGCACTGCGAATCCGCGGCACAAACGCTCGCATTTGCCGTGGAATTCGTGGAGTTCGCGAGCAAGGACGCGCAGTAGCTCCTTTTCTCCACGTCCAGGACGTTTTCGCAGAAGCTCGCATTCTTTTTCCTCGCGCCCATCTCTATCCAGCAGTCGTCCCTGAACGAAGCGTTGTCCACGCTCGGGCAGAGGTCGCTCCTGAGCGCCTGGGGCGCGAGAGTGAGTATGCACCTGTCCTTGGCCCCTCCTGCGAGCAGGCACAGGTCAGGCAAGTCGTTGGAGACAGCGTAATTCCTTACGCACGCATCCTTGGTGGTTGCGTTCCTGGCGCAGCTCAGCACGTTCTTCTCGACGTTTATCGCTTCAAGGAAGAGCGCTTCGGTTTCGTTCGTGTTCCCGAGCGCAGGATGCACGGCTTCAGCCGCGTCAGCCGAGCCCCATAAGGCCTCCTTTATCAGGGTGATCGTTTCCCTCGGCTCCCCGAGGTAGGTGTAATCAAGCTTCGCAGAGAGGGTGTTGCTCTCGTTGTCTATGCAGTACTCGAAAGTGTAATCCTTGGAGTAGAGGAGCACCGGGTCGTTCGGGCTCATTCCGAGGTCGCGCAGGTCCACCAGCGTGAGCTTGGAATAATCCAGCACGTATTTTATCAGCTGGCACTTCTTTCCGCCCACCTCGCTTTCACCCACCCCGCCTTCGAAGGCCATCGCGCCGCTCCTGTTGTATATGGCCAGGGCATTCACGTTCCTCTCGGTCCTTCCGCCCAGGAAGGAACTGTTCATGGAACTGAAGGACTGGGCTAGCGAAGAGTTCGCATCGACCTGGGAACAGCTGGTGTTCCCGTAAAAGCTTATGCAGAGCGCGTCCGCGCCGCCTGCGGAGTATATGGCCTTCTCGAACACCGGGCTTTGCACCTTTAGAGTGCTGAAAAGCCGGGACTTCACCATCCTCGTCTCTATGGGATAGCCGTCTATGTCGTCTACGTATGCGTACGTGTAAGTGTCGTATCCGGCCGGCTTTTCAGCAGCCCTGAGCAAAATTTCGTACGGGCTGCTCTCGTTTGCCCCTTCACCGTGCTCCTTCGGGAGCAGGGCCGTGCCGACCACGAATACCGCATAGCAGAAAATTGCCGCTGCAACAACGGCAGCGAACGTGAGCGCGTAGTTTTTGGCCTCCATAAAATCACCATTAGAATGTGCTGGTTCAGGGCACGGACTAACCCGAAATTATCCGCATTATATCTCCATCATTAATAATATAATCCTTGCCTATGCGCAGCTTCCTGCGCGCGTCCACCGCGGAGATGAAGTTCTTGGCGAGGTCGGTGTGCACCCTTTCCGCAACCTGGAGCGCCGTGGAGCCTTTCGGGAGCAGGAACACGTTCGGAAGCACATTCCCCTTCCTGTCGCTCCATTTGTGCTCGTCTTCAACCGGATACACTGCCACCAGCCCGAGAGTGCCGTTCACGACCTGCTCGAGCACCTGCTGCACGCCGGTGCTCCCATTCACCTTCATGTAAGCGTCTATGGTGGAGAGCGCCCGGCGCTGCTCCTCGGTCGCATTCGCGATTTTGAATTCCCCTGCGCCCGGCGTGTACTCTATCGCCCCTGCCTTAGCGGCTTTCCTGAGCGCAAGCTCGTAGGCTGACGCGCACTTCACCACCCTGCCTGCGTAGCGCTCCATGAGCCTCTTGGTCCCGCTCGCCGAATCCCACTTGTTCGCAGCCACGAGCACCGGCTTCACCTTCCTCATCTCATCCGCGAAAGCGAGCCGCTCCTCCTGCTTCCAGTTGAGCGTTTCGGCCAGCCCGAGCTTCCTTACTGCAGCTTCCACGTGCGCGTGGCCAATCTTCATCGAGCTGAACAAATCGTAAAGCGCGGACGCGGGCCTGCCGCTCACCTTGTTCCAGTTCCTTTCTAAAATGCCGGCAATCCAGTGGGTCATCTCCTTTTCCAGGAATTCAACTTCTAGCGAAGGGTCTGAGCCCTCGGATGGGTTGCCCTCCAAGTCTGTCCGTCCGCTCGCGTCAACCACCTGAATGAGGGCGTCCGCCTGCCTTATGTCATCGAGGAACTGGAGCCCCAGCCCTCTCCCCAGATGCGCGTCAGGCACGAGCCCCGCGACATCGGTTATCTGGATGGGTATGAACCTGGTGCCCTGCACGCAGCTCGAGTCGCGCGGCGTGCACTGTTTCCCTATTTCGGTGTGCGGGCACGGCTTCCTTATGTACGCCACGGCCCTGTTCGGCTCTATCGTGGTGAAGGGGAACGGCGCTATTTTCGCGTCCGCCATGGTGAGCGCTGAGAACAGCGTGCTCTTCCCTGCGTTCGGCTTGCCTACAACGCCAATCGAAATCGACATGCCAGTACCTGCGTTAGCTTCCGCGCGAAAAAAATCTTCGGAAGTGATGTAAGATTTATAAATTCTGTTAAGAAAATAGGAACGATGAATTTTTAATTGGGTGGCGATTGGATGGCTTCAGCTTTGGTACCTAAGGAAGTGTTTTTCACGAAGGGAGTAGGGCAGCACAGGGACTACCTGTCCTCGTTCGAGGCAGCGCTGCGGGACGCAGGAATAGCGCCCTACAACATCGTTTCGGTTTCCAGCATATTCCCTCCGGGGTGCAAGATGATCTCGCGTGAGAAAGGGCTGAAGAAGCTGAAGAAGGGGCAGATACTCTTCTGCGTGATGGCGCGCATAGCTTCCGACGAGCCCAACCGGCTCATCGCGTCAAGCATAGGCTGCGCGCTGCCGAAGGACAGGAAGAAGTACGGTTACCTGAGCGAGCACCACGCGTTCGGGCAGACGGACGAGAAGGCAGGGGAATACGCAGAGGACCTCGCGGCTTCCATGCTCGCGACCACGCTCGGGCTCCCGTTCAGCCCCGAGCAGGCGTGGAACGAGAAGGAAGAATATTTCAAGATGAGCAGGGAGATAGTAAAAACCACGAACATGACGCAGTCAGCGGTTTGCGACAAGGGCGGCAAATGGACCACTGTAATCGCGACAGCAGTGTTCTTATTCTGATTGGCAGAAGGTTCACAACTTTCCAGTGTTTCCGTTCGCAAATGCCAGTTCTGGAACTTTCGGAAGCTTTATCTCAAATTTCATGCTCTTTAATGCCTCCCACATCTCCTGCATCTTCCTGAACGCCACTTCGGGCTTCATGCAGAACTGGACTTTGTTCAGCACCTGGGCCTGAACCGCGGGCCCTATCTTTTCCTGGAGCCATTTCTTTCTCACCTTGTAAACGCGGTACCAGCGATTGAACGGGCTATATTTTACGTATGCGACAAGTTCCTTTATCCATGGCTGGACTTTTGCCGCAAGCCCTGAAAAACTGGATTTTTGTTCCTGAACTACGACGCAGGCAATTTTTTCCGCCTGCCTGGCCGCAGGAGTTTTGCGTGTGTTAACTTTAGGTTCAAACCACTTTCCAAATGCACGCCTGCCATTTTCGTTTTTCTGCGAAGCAGGGGCAGAACTGGCCCTAGCACTCGCATTGGAAATGTAGTTCAATCGCTGAGCCCCCATGCTTGTTCAATCAAAAATAGTGTTTAAATATATTTCTATCAGTCCTTCGCTTTTTGACGAATCGCTTCCTTTTCCATCTCGATGAAATCCCTGGCCTGAATTAGAAACTCATCCAGCCTTTCCTTCGGGATGCTTGCCCCTGCGGCCACGCTGTGCCCGCCCCCTATCCCGCCGACTTTTCCGGCAGCGCAGCTCATGACGTTTCCCAGGTTTATGCCGGTCTTCCTGCCGACCCTGGAAGAAACCTTTATGTCCCCTGCCTCTCCATCCGCGATTCCGATGAACGGCTTCTGGGCGCCCTGGAGCACCATCCCGCACACGACTCCTATTATGCCCTCATCTATTGTTCCCCGCGCGTCCAAAAAGAGAAAGGAGCCCAAGTCAGCCATGCTGGCCCTTGCGAACAAAACCCCCTCCCTTATCATCCTCTTGTGCAGGGCGAGGAACGAAGAAGCTTCCAGGTACGCGGCCTCGTCCCCAAGGCAGACAGCGATTCCCAATTCCGGCTTCCCGTGCCTTCCGCAAGCATTCAGAACGGTGGAGAATTCGTGCGCATCGTAAAGCGCGCTCTTTCTCGGACGTTTGGGCAGGTCGTAAACCTCGCCCACCAGATTCTCAGTCCTGCGCCTTGCGGAAAGAAGTTCCGCTATCGCCGATACGAGTTTTTTCTTTTCGTCCAGGTCCAAATCCGCGTAAACGCGCCATTCCTCCCCTTTCCTTATGGAAATTCCCAAATCCTCAAGCAATTTCTGGGCGCGCTCCTCGCTGTACGCTACCCCTGGGATAGAAGGCTCGTCGCTGTAAGCCAGGAATTGCACGAGCGGCCTGGAGAAGCGCCCGTAAAAGCGCAAATCAATCTCCTTTTTTATTTCCCCGCCCGCGATTCCGCGCTCGCACATGATTCTGTTCGCGCCTATGAGCGGATATTGCATGTCCCCGAGCGCGCCAACCAAGCCCAAATCCGCGTTCTTTCCGAACACGAAATACGCGGTTCCGCTCGAGCTGAGCTCGGAACCTCCGTCCACCCCATAGAGCATCGGGTTTATCTGCGGCTTCCCTGTTTCCTTGATTTGGTGGTGGTCTATTATGAGCACGTCTTTCAGTTCGCGCACCCTCTCGTTGTTGCCCAAGTCCACGAAAATTACCTCCTTTTCCCCCATCAATTTCTCTATCGCCGCATCGTCGAGCTTTTTTATGCCTCGCATCCTGTGCTCGCGCCCGAGGAAAGCGCTCTTCACTATCGCCCCTGAGGAAAGCCCGTCCGCGTCGTAATGGTGCACGATAAGAGGGTCAGAGAAGCTGAACGCTATCTTTTTCGCTTCACGCGCAGCCTCCTCGAATTCCGCGAAACCCATAAACAGATTTCCGCGGCCGGATTAAAATAACTGTTCATGGCCCCGTTTCAAGTAATCCGAATTATTTAATAATCTACAACATATAATATGATTATGAACTTCAAATTCAGCGATACGCCGGTGATGGACGAGGGGATAAACAATAGGATGATAATCCCAGCGCGCTTTGAGGTGGGTTCCGAGGAAACGCTGTGCGCAGTGCTTTCGCCGGATGAAATGCTCGTGCTCGCGCTCTGCACGATGACCAGATGGTGCGGGATTGCGCATCTGGACGTGCCCAAACCCGGCTACGGAAGCTTCAGTGTCCAGGAAGCGCTCGAACGGCTCTTCAGAGGGAGATCAGGATTGCTTAAGACTACTGAAGCCGGCATCCTGGTGTTCGGAAAAGAAGAAAATGCTGCTATGCAAGCCGGCGTTGAATGGCTGAGTGTCAGGAAAATACAGGTTGAGACCAGATTCGTTAAACCTGTCCCTGAGCGCTCAAAAGTGCAGGCAAAACTTGACCCTTCATGGAAAAAGGCGCGTGTTTTCGGGCAGGAAATTCAGAATCCGCAAAATGCGTCCTCAGGGCAAAATACTGACTTCAGGCGCCGAGTCCTGCCTTTATGAACGAGACCCCCATCGCGACCAGGAACAGCCCGAAAACTTTCGAGAATATGTCTATCGTCCTGCGGCCGAGGAGGTTCCTTATGGAAACCGCGCGGTCGAACACAATCCAGGAAGCCAAAAGCGCAAGCACCATTGCCACGAACGGCACAATCATCCCTTCCTCGGAGCTCATCACTATGAGCGCGGTTATCAGCCCAGGGCCGGTGAGCATCGGGGTCGCTATGAGGGTCACGACTGCGCTCTTGTCCCCGTTCTTCTCGTTCGAGCCGTGGAATCCGAGCACGGTTTCCAGCCCGAGCAGGCCGAGCACGATGCCCCCTGCAATCCTGAACGAGCTCATGTCTATCTTCATTAAATCGAGTATGAAGGTTCCGCCAATCAGGAAAACCGTGGCGACTATTCCGGCGATTATCACCGCATCCCGCGCGGATTTCCTTATCTCACGTTCCTTCATCTTCTCGGTGAGGGAAATAAACATGGGAAGGCTTGCAAGCGGATCGATTATCACAAATACGTATACAAAGGCCGATACTAGCGCAACCAACTGCTCCATCATCCAATCTCCTTTTTCCGGTCCTGCATCGCCTGCTTAACCTATATCGTCCACCTTTTTATTCCTATCCATGAGAAAATTCCCCCTGCCGCGCGGACAGCAGTGTCCTAGCGTGAGTTTCGGTCCGGCGCGGCAGCGTATCTATTTATAAATAGATACAAATATGTACCTATCTATATTTGTCTAGCACAAGTGTTGAACATGCTCAGGAAGCTCAAGATGGGGGATTTGGGAAAATTCATCGTGAAGAAGACAGTTGCGCTCATGACCCTCTGGATGATAAGCAAGAAGCCCCACACCGGCTACGAAGTGATAAAAGCGTTCTCGGCCGAAGGGATGCACGCGATGACTCCGTCAAGGGTTTACCCGCTTCTCGCAAAGCTCGAGAAGGAAGGGATGGTGTCCGGCCTCGCTGAGGCGCGCGGGAAGCGGAAGGTGAGGATATACAACATAACGCCTGCCGGCAGGAAAAACCTGTGCATAGCCTCGAAATTGCTGTGCTCGGGCATGAAGGGCAGGTTCTTCAGAGAAATGCTGCATCGGAAAATGACGGCGGTTGGATGAAACTCAAACAGAATCCCCAGGGCGAGATAATGCGCGCCGAAAACCTGACCAAGGTGTTCAGGCTCGGCGATGCCGAGATACGGGCAGTGGACGGGATAAGCATTTCGATAAAATCCGGGGAGTTTGTGAGCGTGCTGGGGCCGAGCGGATGCGGCAAGAGCACCCTGCTCCACATGCTCGGGCTCCTGGACCGGCCCACGAGCGGGGACATCTACATCGAAGGCGCCCACGTGTCGCAGATGAAGAACGGGGACGTGACTGCGTTCAGGAGGAAAAGGCTGGGCTTCGTCTTCCAGCAGTTCAACCTCATAAACAACCTCACGGTCTTCGAGAACGCGGCGCTGCCGCTCATGCTCGACGAAGTGGAAGAGCACAGGAGGATGGAGAAGGTGCTCCCGCTGCTGGAGCGCCTCGGCATCGCGCACAGGATGAACAACTACACGAACAACATAAGCGGGGGGGAAATGCAGCGCGTCGCCATAGCGCGCGCTCTCGCACTGGACCCGGACATAATATTCGCGGACGAGCCCACTGGCAACCTGGACAGCAGGAGCGGCGAGGAAGTGATGCGCATATTCAGGGAGCTGAACGCCGCAGGCAAAACGATACTGATGATAACCCATGACAGGAACATAGCCAAGAATGCGGACAGAATTATATACCTAAGGGACGGAAAGATAGATAAGATGGATGACAAAAAAGGATGAAAACAGAAAGTATAATCCGTGCCGGGAAACCGCGAAGGAAGCACGGATGATGTTCGTGGATGAGGTGTGATTTATGAAAAAACTGATGTGGATTTTCGCCCTGCTGGCAATGGCCGGCATGGGGTTCGCTGCATTCTCTGTCAGCGCTTCTGCGAGCAAGTCTGTTTTCAAGCCCGGCGAGAGCGGAGCAATAATTCTGGTGGTGGGCAATTCCGCAGGGTCCAGTTCCATAACCTCAGCGAAGGTCGAGGTAAACGGGAATCCGGGTTTCACGTACCAGGACAGCGTGCTCATAGGCGACATGGCCGCCGGCACGTCCACGACGCTCACGGTGCCGCTCACTGTCAAGCCCGGCACGCCGAGCGGAGTGTACGTCTTCAACTTCAGGGTTTACGGCTCTGAGCTCGCGGGGGACGGCTCCTCGGACTTCAACTACAAGGAGGCCAGCATACCGATTTACGTCTTGAATCCGCCAATCCTGCTCATAAGCGGATACAGCAAGGATTACAGCGAGGGCAGCGAGTTCTCGTTCAAAATTGACAACAAGGGCGGCATCGCAAAGAGCGTGCGGCTCATGGCGCTTTCCCCATTCTCCATAGCGGGCGCGAACGAGATTTACCTGGGAGACATAATCATGAGCAAAAACACATCTATAAACCTGGATGTAGGCGACGTGAACGAGGGTGCGAACACCCTCCAGTTCAGAATCACCTACGACGACGAACTGGGAAACAGCGTGAACGAGACCAAGGACATAGCGCTCACGGTCAGCAAGGAAACCCCTGACATCTCTTTCCTGCAGGTTTCCAAAATCACATCCAGCATGGACAATACCGTGACCCTGCGCGTCGTGAACGGCGCCAAGCAACTCAGCGGAGTGAAGCTTTCGTTCTCCAACCCGGACATAATACTCAAGGGAGGGGAAGAGGTCAGAATCGGGGACCTTGCGAGCGGCCAGACCAAGGAAGTTACGTTCATCATGCATCCGGGCGTATCCCCGGGCACGGTGAACGAGAACGCCACGATTACATACACTGATTCGGGCGAACAGAAGACCGAGACGATAAAGGTGGCACTCACCTTCGACTCGGACAGCGACGTGCAGGTTTACATAGAATCCAAGCCCCTGCCGGTCGCAGCCGGGCAGGAGGAAACGCTTTCTGTCACGGTCGCCAACACCTGGGATTATCCAATTGAGTCGAGCTCGGTCAAAATTTCAGGGGATTTCTTTGAACTCCTGAGCGTGCAGGATGAACAATACATAGGCCTGCTGAACAAGGATGATTTCAGCAGCGTGCAGTTCAAGATACGGATAAATGACGACGCGAAGCCCGTGAACAACCTCACCGTGCGGGTGAAGTACAAGGACACTTTCGGCAACTTCATAGAGCGGCAGAAGGTGCTCCAGGTCAGGGTGGGCGAAAAGGCCGCGGACCAGAGCAGCCCGCTCCCGCTTCTGCTCGGCGCAGGGGTGGTGGTCGTTGCGGCGTACCTGCTGTTCTTCCGCAAGAAGAAGCCCAGCCAGGCGTGAATATTCTCCGGTCGTCGGCAAGAAGGGAGAAACGGGCGGAGAGCGCCGTTTTCCCGCAGGAGGTAAATGCAGACCCGGACAACGGTTGATTGATGAGAGGTATGTGCGATGAAGCTAAATGACATGCTGACATATGCGTTCAAGAGCCTCACCCACAGCAGTTTGCGCACGTGGCTCACCATACTTGGAATAATAATCGGCATCTCATCGGTCATAATACTGGTGTCCATTGGCCAAGGGCTCAACGTGTCCATAAACGAGCAGCTCGCGCAGTTCGGGACAAAGACCATAGTGGTGATACCGGTGAACCTGGATGGGGCCCAGGGCGTGAGCTTCGGTCCGAGCACAATGGCCACCAGCGGCAAGCTCTACATGAAAGACGTAGGGGAAATAAAGAAGCTCGCGAGCGTGGATTTGATATCCCCGATAATAACTCAGCGCGCATCGCTCGGATTCAAGGGCAAGGATATAACCTCTTCGATAACCGGTGTGGAGCCGGACATAGCCGGGCAGATAAGCAAGGAAGTGGCGGACGTTGAAGCAGGCAGGTGGCTCACATCCAGCGACCGCAACGTCGTGGTTCTTGGGAACGACATAGCGCAGAAGAGCTTCGGAAAGGACGTAGTGAGCGTCAACAGCTACGTTTACATAGATAATCACCAGTATCGCGTGATAGGCGTTTTGAAGAAAAGCGGGAGCTCTTTCGCCAGCACCGACAGCTCGGTTTTCGTAAACTTCCAGGATGCCCAGGACCTCTTCGCGTCCACGCTCGCGAAAGACGAGGTGAGCGCAATCCGGCTCACAGTCAAGGATGATGCTGACGTGGAACTTGTGGCTGGCGAGATAGAGGACAAATTGAGGAACCTGCACCGCGTGCGCGAGGGAGAGGAGGATTTCGGGCTCATAACCCCGGATTTCATAAACAGCACCGTGGGCACCATAACATCCCTGCTCACTGTGTTCCTGGGCGCGATAGCCGCCATTTCGCTGGTTGTGGGGGGAGTGGGGATAATGAACACCATGTTCATGGCCGTGGTTGAGAGGACCAAGGAGATAGGGACGCTCAAGGCGATAGGCGCGAGCTCGAAGGAAATACTTTCAATCTTCTTAATCGAGAGCGGGGCCATAGGGATGGTCGGAGGAGTGCTCGGCGCGCTGTTCGCAATCGCACTGCTCCTGGTGGTTAAAAACTTCAGCGTGCCTGTTTACATAGACCCGTTCGTTGTTTCTGGTGCATTCGCATTCTCTTTCCTCATAGGGCTCGCGAGCGGCTTCATACCTTCCTGGAACGCGTCCAAGGTCTCGCCTCTGGAGGCGCTCAGGTACGAATAGCGCCTGATTGGGATTTGCATCGCCCATTTGCAGAATGGGCGCAAAAAGCTGATGCGAAACCATTTAATATTGAACGCGGCACTTAGCTTACGATATACATGGACATGATCTCGATGCGGGATTTGGACAAGAAGACCGCGACGGCTATTTTTGGGCGCGCAGCGAAGATAGAGAAGGGCGTTTTCAAGGAAAGGAAAGGGATACTCGCGACCACCTTCTTCGAGCCCAGCACAAGGACCAAAACCTCCTTCCTGAGCGCCGCCTCGCGCCTGGGGCTGAAAATCATAGATTTCAACCCTGAGAACAGCTCCCTGATAAAAGGGGAAAGCTTCTCCGACACGATACGCATGTTCGATAATTACGCCGACGTGCTCGCAGTGAGGCATCCCAAGGAAGGAAGCGCGAGGCTCGCAGCGAGGCTCGCGAGGCATCCGGTTATAAACGGCGGAGACGGGGCGAACGAGCATCCTACTCAGGCGCTCATAGACCTTTACACCATCCAGAAAGAGAAGGGGAAGCTCGAGGGGCTGAACGTGGTGCTCTTTGGGGACCTGAAGCATGCGCGGTCGATGCATTCGCTCATATACGGGCTCGCGATGTTCGGCGCGAAGATGAGGATGGTTGCGCCCCAGGGCCTGGAAGTGAGCCAGGACATATTGGAGGAAATAAAGGGGAAGTTCGGGGCGAAAGTGCAGCTCGGCAACGAACCTGACTTTTCGGGCGCGGACGTGGTTTACGTCGTGAGGGTTCAGGAGGAGCGCTTCGTGGACAAGTACGAGGCCAAGAAGATAAAGGAGAAGTTCAGGCTCAGGCTCGCGGATTTGGAGAAGGCGAAGAAGGACGCCATAGTGCTCCACCCGCTTCCCAAGATAGACGAGATAAGCAGCGACGTGGACGGAAGCAGGTACGCAAGGTACTTCGAGCAGGCCGCGAACGCGGTGCCTGTGCGCATGGCTGTAATAGAGTACTGCCTGGACAGGAAATAGGTCGATTGCATGATTGTTGAGAAAATCTCCAACGGGACGGTGATAGACCACATAACTGCAGGGATGGGGAGGCGGGTGCTCAGCCTTCTCGGAATAGATGAGACATATCCGCATCGCGTAGCGCTCATGATAAACGTGCCGAGCAAGAAGACCGGCAGGAAGGACATAGTGAAGATAGAGGGAATATGCGTGGACTCTGCAAAAGCCAACATAATAGCGCTCGCGGCTCCTAACGCGACCATAAACATAATAAAGAACGAGAATGTGGAGAGGAAATTCAACGCCGAGCTTCCGCGGAAGCTTTCTGTGGGAAAATGCCCCAATCCTAATTGCATAACCAATTCGGAAAAGGGGTATGAGGATTTTTCCCTGGAGGGCAGCCATTACAGGTGCAATTACTGCGAGCGGCTGTTCAGGAGCACCGAACTGGTCTGATTTTCGGGATTTGGATGGGAAAAAAGCTGGCTGCGCTGGAGAACGAGTATAACGAAGCGCTCAGGCGTGGGCTGGAAACGCTGCGCTCCGGGAAGTTGCTGGTTTTCCCTACGGATACGGTTTACGGATTGGGCGGGGACGCGACAAATCCGGAAGTGCTCGAAAAAATATATTCTGTGAAGGAGCGCGACCGCGGGAAACCTTTTGCAGTGGTGATGAGCGGATTGGAAATGCTGAGGGAATGGTGCGAAATACCCTCAGATGCGGCTTTCGCGCTTCCCGAACTGCTTCCAGGCCCGTACACGCTCATATTCAAATTGAAGCAAGGGAAAAAGCTCGCAGGGCGGATTGAGAAAATAGGCATCCGCGTTCCGAACCATTTCTTCCTGCGCAAGCTCGTGCTGGATTTCGGAAATCCTATAATAGCAACCAGCGCCAATCTGAGCGGAGGGAAGGACCCGGTCAGCGTGAAGGAAATAGACGCGAAGATACTGCGTTCCTCTGGCCTGTGCATAGACGGAGGGGAAACCGCTGAGAAGAAGCCCTCCACTGTAATAGACTGGGCGGAGAGAAAGGTGCTGAGAAGAGGCGCAGGGAAGTTCGAATTCAAATGATTCTGAATTGAACGAACTGCAAAAACGCGCAGGGCGAGCAAAAGGTTTATAAAACTGTTATGCCCCAATAGCATTGTCCCCTGAATACTTATTCGTGCTTTTGTTTTTTGTAAAAACTATAAAAGCTGAGAACCCCAAGCGCCGTCAAGGCAGGGTGAAAAAGAGAAACATTCACAATAAACGGTGATACTCATGGAAGAAGAAAACACAAAGACTCTCAAGACCGGGACCACTACGGTGGGCCTCGTATGCAGGAACGGAGTGGTGCTCGCGAGCGACAGGCGCGCCACAATGGGCTTCCTCATAGCGAGCAAGGACATAGATAAGATTTACCCTCTTTCAGAGAGCATAGCGATGACCATAGCAGGCGGCGTGGGGGACGCGCAGACGCTCGTGCGCTGGATGCAGGCCGAGATTAAGCTCTATTCCCTGAGGCAGGGCAAGAAGATGTCCGTTTCCGCCGCCTCTTCGCTCCTGGCGAACATACTCGTGCAGTACAAGTATTACCCGTTCTTCGTCCAGCTCCTTGTCGGGGGCTACGACAACGGGAAGCCGAGACTGTACAGCGTGGACATGCTCGGCGGAGTTACCGAGGAGAAGCTCGCAAGCACAGGGAGCGGCTCCCCGGTGGCTTACGGGGTGCTCGAGGAGCTCTACAAGGAGGAATCGCTCGCCGTGGATAATCTCAGGATTGCGGCAAAGGCGGTTTCCGCGGCCATGAAAAGGGACGCTGCGAGCGGCGAGCGCGTCGACCTGGTGCTCGTTGACGAGAACGGCTTCAGGAGATACTCCAAGGAGGAAGTCAGGCAGTTTCTAGCATGATTGGAGCACGTATGCGCATGTTTCCCCGGCGCTTCCAGACGCGGTTTTGGCCGTCAGCGCGCCACTTACAGAAAAAATTACGGTGATTGAATTGTATTACAAAGAGATAGAAAAGGTAGTGGGGGAGATAATGCCCCCGGAGTGCGAAGTCACGAAAGTGGAGCCAGAGGGGCTCAACGTCGTGATTTATCTGAGGAACATCAGGGCGTTTTACGGGAGCGACCAGCTGATAAAGCACGTTGCAGGCGCAATCAAGAAGAAAGTCCTCATAAGGGCCGACCCAAGCGTGCTCATGGACATGGAGCAGGCCATACAGAAGATAAAGGCGCTGCTTCCGGCCGAGGCAGAGGTCACGAGCATCCGCTTCGTCCCTGAGTTCAGCGAGGTGCACATAGAGGCGGTGAAGCCCGGACTCGTCATAGGGAAGAGCGGCGTGGTGCTCAAGGAAGTGATACTGCAGACCAACTGGGCGCCGGTGGTGCTCAGGACTCCGACGATGGCTTCGGCCACCATAGAAGGGATAAGGAAGAGCTTCGTGCTCGAGGCCGCAGAGAGGAAGAAATTCCTCTCGCAGATAGGCAGGCGCATATGCCAGGAGCTCCCGAAGAGCGACTGGCTCCGCATCTCGTTCCTGGGCGGGTTCAGGGAAGTGGGCAGGAGCTGCATGCTCGTGCAGACACAGCACAGCAAGGTGCTCGTGGACTGCGGCGTGAACCCTGTAATAGGGGAGCCTACGAAGGCGTACCCGTACCTGAACATGCTCGGGTTTTCGCTGGACCAGCTTGATGCTGTTGTAATTTCGCACGGCCACATGGACCACATGGGCTTCGTGCCTTATCTTTACGAGTACGGCTACGAGGGCCCGGTCTACGCCACGCCCCCGACGCGGGATTTCATGGCCCTGCTCCAGCAGGACTACATAAACGTGATGAAGAAGAGCTTCAACGTGGACCCGCCGTACACACGGAAGGGAATCCAGAAGGAACTCAAGCACATCATACCCGTGGATTACGGGGAAGTGGTGGACATAGCCCCTGAGATAAAGATGACGCTCTACAACGCGGGCCACATACTCGGAAGCGCGATGGTGCACCTGCACATAGGGGAGGGACTGCACAACCTCGTTTACACCGGGGACATAAAATTCGGGTTCACCAGGCTTTTCGACCCTGCGAACATAAGCTTCCCGAGGCTGGAGAGCCTGTTCGTGGAAAGCACCTACGGAGGCTGGGAAGACATGATGCCCGCGCGGGCAGAGAGCGAGAACGCGCTACTGCGCGTGATAAAGGAAACCACGGACAACAAGGGCAACGTGCTCATACCTGTATTCGCCGTGGGGAGGAGCCAGGAGATTCTCCTGGTGCTCGAAGATTTCTACAAGCGGAACCCTGATTTCAACGTGCCGCTGTACATAGACGGCATGGTGCTCGAGGCGAGCGCGATACACACCGCCTATCCGGAATACCTGCGGGAGAGCCTGCAGAAGCGCATACTCTCAAACCAGAGCCCCTTCGAGTCGCCGATGATAAAGGTCGCGAAAGGGGAGGACAAGAAGGCGATAGTGGAAAGCGGCGAGCCGTGCATAATACTCGCCCCCTCGGGAATGCTCAACGGCGGCCCGAGCTACGAGTATTTCAGGCTGATGGCCGGCGAGCCGAAGAACAGCATGGTTTTCGTAGGATACCAGAGCGCCCTCTCCCTTGGTTCTAAGGTGCAGAAGGGGATGAAGGAAATCCCGGTGATAGGCGAGGACGGGAGGACCGAGATAATGAAGATAAACATGCGCATCGAGACCGTGGAGGGGTTCTCAGGCCACAGCGACAGGCGGCAGCTCCTCGCGTTCCTGAAGAACACCATGCCCACGCCGGAGCGCATATTCACCATGCACGGCGACTGGAACAAGACCGACGACCTCGCGAAAAGCGCGGCCATGATGCTCAAGCGCAATGTGAGCGCGCCTCTGGACATGGAATCAGTGCGACTTAGATAGATTTTCATTGTATTTGTAAATCGTATCGTGTTCGTATCTCGCAATTTACAAATGCCGAAAAAATTGCTCTAGCTGTTTAAACCTCGAATGCCTTCATTTATCGCAATTTTCTCGTTTCGCTTTTTCAGTTTTCTTACCTTATTTGCGAATCCTGACTTCGATTTACGCGCGTTTCCCTGCCCGGCCCTAGCACGAACGTGTTTATCATCGGTATCATGTAGAAAGGGACAGCGAAACCAGCTATGAACCCGGTTATCATCCTGAGCAGGTTGGTGCTTTCCCTGAGCCCTATGAGCTGCGTTCCGCCGTCCAGGGCGATGGGCACGAGCGCAACCGCGAAATAGATGAGCGGAGGCACGATTCTGTCGTCAATCCTTTTCGCGAACGGAAAGAGCAGGCCTCCGAGGAGCATCGCTCCGTATATCGCGACATCCCTCGAGCATACCGGGAACTTGTACCCATATATGGAGTCGAAATGCATCTCGCTCTGCCTTCCTGAAACCGCAGTGCCGTTTCTCGCGCAATCGTCAATGGTTCCGTCGCTGAAATAGCAGATTGAGCGCGAAGCGAGCTGGTGGCAGGTCGGGGCGTACAGGTTCTGCATAATCGTGAACAGCCCGGGCGCCCCGAGCGCAGGCAGGAACGGGGTTATGAATATGGGCAGTATGAAAAGGGCGCACAAGCCCATGTAGAGCGCGTATCCAAGGTATTTCCTCACGGGCACCACCTACTTTCCGGTTTTTTTCCTCTCCCGCTCGGTCTCGCGAACCTCCCAGGGGTAGATTATCCAAGCTGTGGTTTGCCCTATGCAGTAATCAGGAACCACTATGCTGCCTGGCTTGCAGTGGAGCGCGGCTATCTTCACCTCCGAGGCTCCTGCCCTTTTCACGTGCTCCTTAGCTACCGCAAGGCTCCTTCCAGTATCCGCGACATCGTCCACGAGCAGCACCTTTTTCCCCTTCACGTCGACCTGGAGCGGCTGGGTGATGTTAGGGAACCCGCTGGTTTCGCCTATCGTCTTGTAGAACTCTATCCGTATGGTGGTGACGTTGTGGTTCGCCAGCACGTCCGAGAGAAGCCGTGCAGGAACCAGGCCGCCTCTAGAGATGCCGACAATCCAGTCAGGCCTGAACTCGCGGACCATGGACGCAAGCTCGGCGCACATCGCGTCCACCTCCTGCCACGTGGGCTGCATGAACTCCATGAATCGGTTTGGGCGGTTGTTTTTTAAAAGCGCTTT
>Ga0265297_10002018_pt1 | contig 43508 bp, 54 predicted proteins | sample Munlanlwell13791_FD_192502 | JGI IMG/M metagenome (GOLD analysis project Ga0265297, IMG submission 192502) | Leachate microbial communities from a municipal landfill in Southern Ontario, Canada - Leachate well 137-91 | ecosystem: Engineered > Solid waste > Landfill > Unclassified | place... | reverse complement strand
ATTTGCACAGTCGGCTGTCACGAATCCCATTGTCCACCCGAATGAGATCCACAAGAACCTTGTGCATTTGAATGAGGTTCATCCGACTGCGCTTGAGAAACTCCAAGCAATCGGCGGCCTAACGTTCTATAAGGATTTCACACGTATAGTCCCGGGGACATACTCGGGGGCAGGATACGCAGGATTGCTCAACGCCGACTACTCAGTGGGAAGTGGAGTCGCCACATTCACCTCCACCTCCGGCTCATTCACCATCACAGCCAACGGCTACAATGCAACCACCGTCAATGATGAGGTTCTTAAATACCTCATAGCAGGTAACCGTACAGCGGAGCAGGAAACGATTGTGATTAAGTTCACTCCTACGGGGGATTTTGCGAATGATGGGGTGATACGAATGATATTGTCTAATGATGGGTCTGTTAGACAAATAAGGAAAGAAGCTACTGGAACAGTTATAAGTTTTTTCCCAAATTTAAGAGATAGTGCAGGTGTTAATAAAAGTGGGACAACAACGCTTTTAGACAATGTTTCTTATTTACTTATTATATCATGTACTAATTCACCGTCAACATATCAAATTTTTGCAAACAATAGTCAGGAGGGAACAACAGGAACTGATGCGTGGACAGTAAATACTTTTAGTGGGTCTTTTTATATAGGGAATACAGCGACTGGGACATTACAAGCCAATGGCTATATCGAGAAATTATTATTTTTTAATCGGGATTTATCTACTTCTGAAAAGACAGTAATTTATAATTTATTAAGATGAAATATTTAATATTACTATTATCCCTTATTTTTGCCCAACCTGTCTTTGCCGATACATATACTATTGACGGTGTATTTTACGCACAAACAGCGGCAGGAATTGAGGCGGCTATTTCAGATGCTACGGCAGGGGATTCTATTTATATGCCAGCTGCAACCTATTTACTTACCGATGACATAGATAATACAAAGTCAGGACTTACATTCTATGGCGACGGACCCAGCACAGTTTTATCGTTAGTTGATAATGTTAATTTAACTGTTGTTAGAACGACAGTATCAAATACGACATATAGGGATTTTAATATTTCGGGGAATAAGGCAAACCAAAGTGCAGGTTCAGGTTTAGGATTTACCAATGGTTGCAATAATACACTTATTCAAAATATAACCATAGATAATACTTTTTGGTATGGTATCTCGTTTTCTATGTCAAATAATGAAACAATTAAAAATTGCACTATCACCAATGCGGGGAGAGATACACTTGACCCTGAAACATATGGAATGGGTATATACCTTAACGATGTTGACGATATAACGATTGATGGCAATACAATAAGCGACTCGTTTTCGTCGGGCATAGATGTCAATGGCGGGTGTTTTAATGTTATCGTATCAAACAACGATATTTCAGGTGTTCAATCTGACCATCGTTCAGGCATACACGCATGGAATTGGTTAAGCGGAACTCTTGAGGATAACTATATCCATGATTTCATAGAAACCGCAAACGGTATTAACGGTATATTTCTTCGTGGCGCTGATGGAACGGATACAAAGATGGCCATTGATGTTGATATTAAAAGAAATAGAATCGAGAACGTAACGGGCGTAGGTATAGAGTTTCAATCAGGAGGGTCAGCGTCAAATTATCTTAATGTATCGGGGAATATTATGACGGGTTCGGCTGTTGGCTCTCAAAATCCTGCTGTTTATTTTGCAAGAGGGTATATCAACTTCACTAATAACATCATCCCGAATTGGCACGAGGAAGGACTCGAATTTGTAAACCTTACATTAGTAAACAATATAAATGTTTATCATAACACAATATTGAATATAGGGCAGAGATATAGGGGTTACGCTTTCTATTTCCCTGGAGATAATGCGACAGATATAAATATAAAAGATAATATCGTGGCAGATACCCAAGCCGTTAGGACAATGACTAATATCATTTATCATGGCGGTTCTACGTTATCAAATATTACGCTTGATTATAATTGTTATTATCCTGAATTCGCGGGATTTATAAAATATGACGGGGTGGACTTTGATACCCTTGCCGCCTACCAACTCGCCACCTCCCAAGACGCCCACTCCATCGCCTCTGACCCTCTGCTCTCATCAAGATATAGATTGAAGCCCGGAAGCCCTGCGATCAACGCAGGGGCATCGCTTGGCGTAGCGGATGACTATCTTGGGAACTGGCGTGATTTACGCCCCGACATTGGGGCTATGGAAGCGGGGGATTTCATACACGAAGCCACATTACATGATGCGAAACTTAACTGACTATGCACACTCTGGGAAAGGATTAAGAGATGGATTTTATTAACCACAAGGAGGATAGTATGGAACTGAAAGAGATATTCACCAAGGCAGAACGTTTGTATCAGGACATGGTAGAAGCGGACAAAAAACTCAATAGCATCCTGGAGGCAAACATCCAGAAATCACAAGAACTCGCCGAGAGGGAGCTGGTCGTTGCGGATATTGAGTCCGCAAAAACAGCCCTTGCGGAAGCACGGAAACTCACTCTCGCACTCGAACAGAAACAAAACGACGTGGATGCTGCTCGTGCAGATTTCAACAACTGGGAGCGTGAGAGACGTGCGGGGATCGCGAAGGAAGTTACCGCCCTTCAGGTTCTCAAGGATCGTGAAGCTGAGCTTCTCCGCGACAAGGACGCGTTCCAGTTGCGTGTTGCCGAACTAGAAAAGGAAAAACTCGAATATCGCAAACGTATCAAGGCCGAACTGGTTGAGCATTTCAAGAATACCAAGGGGAACGGGGTAGCGTAACTGGAAGGAAGGAACGAGCAGGAGGAACGAATCGCATGGATCTAAAGAACGGATTTTATAGAGATCTGCCGTACTGGAAGAAAGTGTACGACTACGGCGCACGTACTGACGGGCAGCCGGTGTATCGTGGATACGCAACACTGGACTCCGAAACCGACAGTATCACGTGGATCATGTTTTTCTCCAAGTACAACGAGAGCGGATACTTGACGGAAGAATATTGTCTCGAGGGTGCGTGGGATGATAGGGTAACGCTATTTGCGGAGTACGCGGTATGAGAAAGATACTGGTCGGGATACTGGTCGGGATGCTGATTTGGGGGCCAGTGGCGTACTGCGCTGACACGTACCGTATGCGTCACAATCCACAGACGGGGCGCGGTGATTGGGTACTGGATGGCGCCGCTTCTGGATACCTCTCCAACACCAGCGGCGTATCATGGACGGACGCAAACGATACTTTCGTTCCATACACGGGAGCAACGGGTGACATTGATATGGGAAGCCGTAACCTGACTACCAACGGCACGATCATCGCACAAACCCTTATCGCATCAGGCAACGGAACAAGCGAGCAGGGCGCGCTCAACATAACCGGCGATCTTAACGTGGATGGCAACATAACCGCAGATTACTACACAGGCAACGGCTCACTCCTGACAGGCATAGCTTCCGGCTACACCAACCTTACCCAATTCACCGCACAAACTCCCTGGAGAGTGTTCTATTCTAACGATACCGGCGCGGTCATTGAGCTGGCACTTGGGGCAGATGGCACGTTTCTTAAATCAAACGGCGCGGAAGCCGCCCCCACGTTCGACACACCGGCAGGGTCAGGGGATATGACTAAAGCGGTGTATGACGCTGATGAAGATGGTCTTGTAGACGTTCTAAATGCTACCGCCGTCAATGACGCTGAGACTGACCCTGTATGGACTGCTGTGGCGGGGGATTATTACAACAAAACAGAAGCCGATAGCGAGTTCCTCAACTCCACAGAGGTGGACGCTGTGGACAATCTGGATAACTACCAAAACTCTACCGAAGCGGCGGCGGCGTATATGCCAGTTACCTTGCTCAAAGATTTAGTAACCACAGCTCCGTTGACGGGTGGGACAAACGACATTTTTCCAGGTGCTGATGCGGATATTACCATCGCCATACCTAAAGCCGCCGCTGACGCTGACGGATATTTGAATATGACTGATTGGTCAACTTTCAATAACAAACAAGCAACCGTAACCGAAGGCAGTCTTGCAGATAATGTGATCGTAACCGCTGATATAAAAGACGGTGAAATAATCGAGCCTGATCTAAACGCCGACTCATCGCCGGATGACGGGGATATTTTGACCTACGACTCCACGGGGACTAACTTTGAGTGGATAACTCCAAATGCCGGAACGGATATTACCGCAGACCTTGAAGAAGAAGTAACAGAGGGCAGTTTAGCAGACAGCGTGATAGTCAGCGCAGACATCAAAGACGGCACGGTTACAGCCGCAGATACGGCCATCACAGCCGGACGGTCCTTGTCTTGGTCCACAAACGACATAGCCGCCGACGCTGAACTCTATACCAATATGTATAATATCGCCATCCCGTCAGTCAACGCAACAACGGATGACGCAATGGTTCAGATCAAGCCTGCCACGGCAATCACCATATCCCGTATTTCCTGTTCGTGCGATTCTGGTAACGTAACCATACAATTCGACGAGAGGGCAGAAGCAACGCCCGATACAGGCGGTACAGATGTTATGAGTGCGGCTTTGATTTGCGATACCGACACCGAGGCGACAACTGATTTTGCTAATGCAGGGATAGCCGCAGACGCTTTATTAAGCCTTGATATAGACGCAATCGGTGGAACTCCTACAAAACTTCGTATTCATGTGGACGGGACAAAAGATGACTAAAACCCTTACCCTACACCTTGCCTTACTCCTGTGCCTGTTAGGTAATGCTTGGGGGCAGACCGCCGAAGTCGCCACACTTGAAAAGGTCGGCTCTCTACAAGCATACACCACAGAGCTTGGCGAAAGTAAGGATACGGTAGTCATTGGGAATATGGAAAACCCGTCCGTTTTCTCACCTGAAATAACCTTCACCAAATGGTCCAACGAGTGCCAGCTTACCATCATCCCCGACAAGACTTGGTTTACCTCTTTAACTCCGCCCCTCTCCGCAGACAAGGTAAGTCTGGAGATAGGGGATAGTAAGATTGGTTTCTATTATAAACCAGCGTCGGAAGATTTGTTCAAGTGCGGTCTGATACTAAAAGAGAAGCCAAAGACTAACACATGGGTTTTCAAGATTGCAGGGTGGCAAGATTATAATTTCTGCCATAATTACGATGAGAAATTGGATGTTTCATTACACCCTGAAATCCTTGAGGAAGAAACCGATGAATATTGGAGAGTAAAAGCAAACACCAAAAGCGGAAGCGTCTATATTTATAAAAAATATTGGAACGGTTGGAATGTCTACCATAAATCAAAGAAGAATAATCAGTATGCAACGGGGCGATTTTGTAAAATCCTTCCTGTAATTTTAATTGACGCAGACGGAAAGAAAATCGGCAATGCTAATTTAAATATATATGATGGCTTCTATATCATTACAGTTAATCAGAAGATTTTAGATACCGCCAAATATCCCATTATATTCAATGATACCTTTACCTTTGGGTATAGTTCTGCGGCATGGGATAGCACAGAGAATTGGTCAGGTGATTATATAAATGGCGGGTATAGTTATTCTCCAGCCAGCGATGGAACACTTACAAAAATATCCGTCTATTTAAGTGCTAATGATGTTGGTCGGGCGGTGATATATAAAATCATAACGGGTAACGACACATTGATTGACATATCAGCAGAGGTAAATTCGGGGGCTGGTGGATGGACAGATTGTTCGACTAACATAGACCAAAACGTAGTTAGTGCGGATAATTATATGCTTGGCTGGTGGGCTGATTCGTCGTGGACCGTTTATTACGATACGGGTTCACATATAATTTCAGACAACAGTATGACTTATCACGCAACAAATAACCCTGCTGCGGTAAATATAGCTCAATACTATACTAATAAGGAGATGGGTATCTACGCCACATATGAAGCAGGGGGGGAGCCGCCAGCAACTCCCCGTCGCAGAATAATAATCATATCTAAAAATGAGAACAACATACATAAACATAGCCCTGATCTTAACGCTCGGCTTGGCGATTGCCTGGCAAGCAGGAAGAAAGTCTTTGCCTGACGCAGCCATAAGGCAAGAGATTAAACAGCTTGTCCATGAGGATATATGGGGGGCATACGACAGGCATAAGATACCGCAATTGAGCCGGATGATTGACTGGAAGAAGGTAAGACAACTACGGGGGAGATGATGGCGCACGACGCAGTGATGGATTTATGCCTTGAAAAGTTCAGACAACTTGATAAACACATCGAAGAATCCGTCATTGTGCGCGAGGATGTAACCAATGCCACGCTTGCCATTAAGCACTTGCAAGAATCGTACCTGGACATGATCGTGCGGCTGGAAAAGACGGAAAAAGCGTTCATGGCGAAGATATCGAATATTGAGAATAGACTCCTGGACCGTCCTCCGGCATGGGTGGGAGTGGCGTTTACTATCATGGGTTCGATTATCACAGGCTTGGCGGTGTATGTTTTAACGAGGTAACTAATGGGCGAGAATAACAAGCCATTGCATGAAGAACAAATATGGATATATTGCAACCGATGTAATAAATTAGTCCATAAATGGCTCGAAACTTTCCCAGTTTACGATTTGAACGACGACGTGCACTGTATATACTGTTTCAACTGGCTTGGCGGATTTTTTGATATGTACGGGCATAACCCGGGAGAATAGGCTCCTGGCATAAAAAGGAGGCTGTAAATGGACATCGTGAAGTTGGTATTAGGAAACGAAGTCATCACAGGAGTGATCGTGGCGGTTATCGTGTTCGCGGCGTACGCGATCATCAAGGCCACAAAAACGAAACGCGACGACGCTGTTCTCGCCATGATCGTGAACGCGTTCAACCGGGCCGAGAGCATTATACCCGACAAGACCGGACCGGTATGGTTGCAGAAAACCGACGCAGCCCTGAAGGTATTCCGTGAGCAATACGCCGCCCGAGAAGGTAAGGAACCCACCAATGGACTTGTCCAGTTCGCGCAGGATCAGTGGGCGTTATTGGCCAACGAGTTGAAGAAACCCCGGGTGTAACGAATGGCTTCTCTGATAGGACTCCTAACTCTCATAATCACAATCGCGTGGGGGGTAACGAAATACCTTCACGGAGCGAAATACCGAAAGGAGAAAGCGTGGAATGAATTCAAGATGCTGGAATCGGAACATAGAGCGGCTCTTAGCGCTGGCGATCCTGCTCGTGTGTCTTGCATTGCTGCAAGGATGCGCCAGTTGCGGGCGAAATACCGTTTTACTGGAATCTGAACAGCGGTGGTATATCCCCGCGGGAACCGAGTTCCATGCACAATCGACTGTGGGGGGTCCGTTGTTGCCCTTCACTCGTCAGACAGGATCGTGGGTGGTAAGCGCAGCAGATCTCGCGGAATTAGAAGAAACTGCCAACGCCTGCACAATGAAATCATTAAAATGAGTATTCTACGCTGGATAAAAGAATATTGGCAGTACCTTTTTTACGGGCATAGGTTCCCGGGAGGTTTTGCATGAACCGAGAACTCTTTATGGTCTTTGTACCAGGGATAAGCTGGATATTGTTTGCCTTGGGCGGAACGCAGATATCGGCCAAGGTCCCAGGATGGAAAGGTTGGAGGCGGTTTATTCTGCCAGCTGTATATACCACAGCGGTTCTGATTGCTGGATACTGGTGGTGGTTGGCTACGCTCGTCGGCATAGTAGCCATGATAGTGTACTCGTTCCCGTACGGCGACAGGACACCGTGGGTGATACGTTTCTGCGTCGGATGCTGCTACGGAATTATATCTGCGCCAATAGGGCTATCGTGGTGGAACGTAATCACGGTAGTGGTGTTCGTGGGGTTGTTTATCCTGTCTAACACCCGTGTTACCGCTCGTACATTTACGTGGAAAGTATGTGAGGGGTTCTTTGGGCTACTCGTGGGTATTCAGATTGCGTACAAATTACTTGACACCAAACGGTTTTGGTGATACAAGAGTAATATGAATTCACAAACTAACAGGAGGGGTGAGATGCGGAGGAATTGGTTGGGGGTAGCAGTAGTATTGCTTTTGGGGTTCGTGTTTCTCGCCCCGTCGTTTGCAGCGGTATCCGTCTCTGTCGACGGAGAGAAGCAGGGGGTGTATGAGAATCTGAATCTTCTGGGATTGTCCGCCACACGCAGCGGTAACAAAGTGGACATCATGCTCGGCAATTACGAGTCTGTGACCACATCCGCCGCGAATCCCGGTACGGCCGCCGCTTCTCTGTCCACGCTCGTAACGGGAGTGACCACTACAGCGGCGGGCGCATCGGCTGACGTACTCACTCTTGCCGACGGAACAGAAGGTCAGATGAAGGTAGTGACGCTCAAGAGTTCGTTTGAGACTTCCGGGCTTGCGGTCACGCCAACAAATATTTTAGGTGCAACAACGGACGTGCTCTTGTCCGCTACGGGCGATGCCGTCACGTTCGTGTTCGACGGAACGTCCTGGAATATAGTGACCACTAACGGTACACGAAGGTAATAGAAGATCATATAGCCCCCGGTAGGCGAAAGCCTCCGGGGGTTTTCTTCTTCCCAACCACAACACCAAAACGCCAAGGAGCGTAATATGGATACCGCTGTTTCCTCCGTAGCTTCCCCCACGATCTTCTCCATCATCAACCTCATTCGCTTCGGCTTGCTCACACTCCCTTTCTTTGTCTGGCCGGGCATGGACACACGAGAACCCAAGTACCTTCTCGCTGCCGGGGTGTGCCTCCTGCTCGGACTCCTTGGGTTGCGGTCGGGCATCCGTCCGTACCGGAATCCCTGGGCTCTCGCCTTTCTCGCGTTCGTGTTTCTCGGATACCTACTTGCTCCATCTGTCGGTATTCTCCTATCCGGTGTTCCCGCGCCGTCGTGGATACTTCAGGCAAGCTGGTACGCCGTGGTATTCTTTCTCGCCCATGTAGCAATCAGCCATCAGACTTTCTCGATCCCAGACATCCACGCGATCATTGACACTGCAATCGTGGCCGGGGTGGTATCCGCCGCGTACGGGATACTGCAACACTTTGGGTTTGAGCAGTTCTTCACAGGTCCGGCGATGTCTTGCGCGGGATTGGGGAATCCGGCGGTGCTTGCGTCGTTTCTCGCCATGATCGTACCACTTGCGTTGTATAGGAGACAGAGAATCGTGACTGTGGGGCTGGTACTGATGGTCTTTTTTCTGGATAGTCAGGTAGCGGTTGGGGCGTTGGTTGTTGCTCTCATGTTCCTCTGGGGCACACACAACAGGGAGTCAAGATACTTCGTCATTGGCGTGGGGCTTCTGGTTGTCGCGATCCTCGTGATCGGATACTTCACATCCCCCCGAATCCACGGGTTTGTGAACGATAACGGCCGCTTCGCTGTGTGGGGACAAGTAGTGACGGACATTCAGACCCCACTCACGCCCGGTGGTTCGGCGCACTCGATCACCGGACTCGGGCTTGGGAGCTTTCCGTACATCTTCCACGCACAGCACCCAAAGGCAGGATTGGGAGAGACATTCCTCGAGGCGCATAACGACTACGCGGAGATCCTCTACAACACCGGCATCGTGGGGCTGGCGTTGTTTCTGCTCGCTCTCTGGACGTTTGTGAGGTCGTGCTTTCCGCTCGATCGACTCCAGGCCCACTTACTTGCGTCATTCGTCTGTGTGGCTGTGAGTGCAGGCGGGTTGTTTGTGTGGCAGAATGGGGCAATAGTATTCTATACCATTGTGATTACGGGCTTGCTGGTACAGAAAAGCCCAAAAGTCGAGGTACAGTAATGCACCCACCTCGTTATGCACGCGAGTCTGACATAGAAGAACTCGAGATACTTGCGGGGGAACTCCTGCCGGGGATACCCGTTCCGGTGTTCCGTGTGGACCAGTCAGACCACTTCTGCGTCATCATTCACGGTGGGTATGTGTATGCCCGGGTGGAACGGTGGAACGGGGAACGTGTGGCATTTGTACTCTCCGCTGCGGCACTTCCTACCGCCCTTCCTGAACACCGGCGTGAAGCGTACAGAATGTTAGAGGAATGGTCTCAGAAGCGTGGTGTCGGTCGTATCATGGCGTTCACCAAGACCCCCGAGGTATTCCTCAAACACTGGGGCTTTTTGCTCGAATCGTTTGTGATAAGTAAGACTGTCACATGAGGGTAACACAGATCGTCAGTCCCGCAGCAAATATCCAGTAGAGCGTTCGTATCCAGTCGCCGTACAGTCCATACACCCCAGCGGCACAGAGATCCAGAACTATCAAAACCCAGGGGAAGATGGTTTGCGGCGTAGGGGATATCACAAGTCCACTGGGCTCCCGTGAGTGAGATACTTCTCCAACACCATGTTTCCTTGGGCTGTGCTGAAGCAGAAAGCGGTCTTGTAGCCACGGACGTCAGCAAGCCGAACGAACTCCCTCTGGGCGGGGGATATCGTGCCACCAGGGGCTTTAAACTCAATCAGTAGCCCATGGTATATGCCCCGAGGCTCGAACACAAGTACGTCTGGAGTACCTGAACGGTATCCCAGACGTACCATCTTCATTGCTTGACCGGCAGACATGATGAACCCGGCCGGCGCAATCGTGAACAACAGATCCGGGTAGCGTAGTTGTGTCTGAAGCACCCAGTCAGCTTGGATACGAAACTCGGGGGCGGAGGCTTTCATACAAACCTCACCCCAAGTAACCAGAGAGAAAGGAAGAATAATACAGGGGCGACTGTCGCGAGCAACCACCCCAGTATGTCAGTTTGGATGTATGTCATGCTCCGTCCTTGTCCTTGTGCCCATCCAACCACTCGACCAACGATCCAACGGTTTTGATACCATCCATCTCCACGTCCTCGATTGTCACGCCAAACTCTTCCTCGACTTCGAGAACCATATCCACGATGTCTATACTGTCCATTCCGATGTCATGTTCGAATCTTGCGTCCGGGTTCAGACACTCCTCTCTGTATCCGAGATCCTCTCGTAGTATGAATTGGAATCGTTCGAGCGTTGTGGGTGCACCCGCATCTGTATCCGGCTTCTTACTTTTCTGGGTTGGCATCTTTGTCTCCCTTCAGTGGCGGTAAACTCTCTGCGTTTCCTCTGGCTACTTGGTATGGGTAGTGGCTCTTGTCCCTGCACTGCATGATGCAGAATCGGTCACTCCGCACGAATACACGCATCGGTTTCTGGCAGAACTGACACTTTGGCGCAGTGGACGGATTGTTGATTTTGTCCCACTGTTTTATGCACGAGTCGTTCTTGCGGATCGACACCATGCAGCCTTCTCTCACGCAGACGTAAAAAATACTTACGGGCGTCCATCCGCGCGTGAACACGAGAGGTTGCTTGTTCTTCTGTATCACTTCACGCATTGTGTTACGGCACAACGGACACTCCGGCGGACCGCCTTTGACGTGGATCTTGTGAGTTTTACCTTCCATTCGATACCTCCCTGGCCCCGGGGCTCAACACCCCGGGGGGTTGTGAACCGCGCTATTTCGCTTTCTTCCCTTTTTTGGCTTTCCGAACTGGTGCGGCCGCCGGTGCCACTGCTTTTGGTGTCGGTGTCGGTGTCGGTGCTACTGGCAGTCCCTGTACTCTCGACGGGTCCAGTTCGGCTTTCTTAGCCTGCCTGTCAGCGTCGACTCTGCGGTGGTAATCTGCTATCCGTGTCATTCAATCCCTCCTATTTCTGATACCGCGTGGTTTTGTTACATTCGGCATTGATGGGGCAGCCGACAGCCCAGTCCGGCACCCGCCGGACAATGCTCACTACGTGCTCGGGTGTGTCAGATTCCTTCTCTGTAACCAGTTCATCATGGACAGTGAAGAGAATAGTGTGTCCCGCACGGAGCAACCTGAACATACTCGCTACCATCAGATCCCTGGCGACAGCCTGGGTGGCGTTCTCAACCAACTTACCGCCCCAAGTATGCTCTACCTCGTAGTGATTGGTGAGTGAGTTGACCGCCAAGTAACTCAATTCTCCTTCGACATTCACTTTTGGGTGGTGGTACGCGATAGCTCGTCCTGACGGAAGCACCATGTAGAGGAACTCTCCACCGATACGGAAGCCAATACGCCCGCAGGTGGTAGGACGTCCGCTACTTACGCACTTCTTGGCGGCGTCCTCGAGTGCATACCAGAATCTCACTACGTTCGGAAACGTCTTGCGGTACTGGTTCACAGCGCGGTCGGCGAGTTGTGGTGTGACGTCCACTTCGTACTTCTCGCACGTGGCAATGAATCGGTCGACACCCATCCCGAATCCGCACCCAAGCACCGCCTGTTTCCCAAGCTGGCGAGCCGTTTTGTCCGCTTTGGTGAGCTTCTGGTTCCCGTGAATCTCACGTGCCATGTGAACATAGATGTCTGGCAGCGTAGGGTCAAGATCCCCGTCACTGAACAGTTTCAGCCCTTTGGTTTCTCCGGCAAGCCACATAACGACGCGTGCTTCGATAGCAGAGAAGTCGGTGATGAACATAGATTTCCCAACTGACGGTACAAACATCCCCCTGATACATGACGACAGCGTCGCAAGGGTATCGTATATACACGAGAACCCGTCTGGTCTATCTCGTAATATCCCGATGGCCACATTGATATCCTTTGCGGGGATTGTCGCTTTGACGAGGTTCTGGACTTGAACGAGTTTCCCACTCCAGCGGCCGGTCGACGCTCCGTGGTAGATGAGGGTGTCGCGCACTCTGCCATCCTTACACACTGACGCAGCAAGCGCGTTATACTTGGCGATAGACGTGAGAGAAAGCTGCTGTCTAAGTTGTAGGATACGCAAGTTGTCACCCCCTGCCCCCAAGATCGCTTCCCGGATGGTCTGTTTCTGCATATTTGGAATTTTAATACCTTTCCGTTCCAGGAAAGCTCGAATAGCGGTCGTCTGTGTTCCTGCATTTATTAGTCCTCCAGTAAGTTGGTGTAGCTCTGCGTTCAGTACGTCGGTTTCCTGTTTGGCGAGACTGATAGCGTTGTTGACAGCTACAGTGTCGATTGTTACCCCCGTGTCGTTAATATACTGATCCATGAACCACACCCGTTGTTCCGTGCTGCACAGATCGGGGAGTGCGGTGTCTATCTCACGTTCTGTCTCCACGTCCCGCTTACAGTAGGACAACAGGCGATCCAATCTCGCCCGTGGAATTGCCCCCGTCGTTGTGCAGAGCGCACGCATGAGCTTATTGCCTTCCATGTCTTTCTGAGACTTACACCCAAGGGCAATGGCGGCCTTCTCCAGCTGGCGCGGGAGTGCGTGGGCAGATACCTTGGCTGCGGTACAACGCCACTGGACAATAGGGATAGGAAGGAAACCCAAGGGGACCATACGGAAACGCCAGATGCTCCTCTCAAAGTATGCGTTGTGTGCGTGGAACTCAGCGCCGTCCGCGATCAGCTTGTTGAGTATTGGGATCGCCGAGCGGAGTTGATTGCAGAGGACACCCTCCACAGGACCGCCGTCCACCGCCCAGGCAAGACAGAGAACCTGGGTGCTTGGGTCTTCCGCATAACGGTAAGCACCAGTGGTCCAGATGTCTGCTTGTGATCTGGATTCAAAGTCAAGGTAGGCTCTCACATTATTCTCCAGAGAGGCTCCAGTCGGCTGAGTGGAGGGACGGTCCACTCACTTACGCCAGTTACGGACCGACTGTGCCTTCTTATAGCCCTTACGGGCTGTTGGTTTCTATACCTTATGCGTCCCTTCAACTCCGCGGACAATACGGTCCTTTGTTCGCTCTTTCAACCACATAAGGGCTTCTTCCAAATGCGTCAGAGCTATAGCATTAGCTCTACACGCATACTGACCGGATTGGAAGCCACGTAAACGGTCAATGACGACAGCCAAAAGATTCTCGTCCATAATCCCGTTTACCCCGGTTTCTTTTATCGGACCGTCCTGAAAGGAGAAACGCATCTGGACCACAGCTTCCCCTTTTCGGCGGACTTCATAATGGTGATGAGCACCACCCGGACCAATGTAGCCATCGGAAAACACATCCGTGTATCGGTGGCTATCATCCACAACTACATTGAACTCTCCAAACTCTACCATGTCATACTCCCTTCTGGTTTCTATGACTCCCACGGGTCTTTTTCGCCCGCCGGGATTGCAGCTGGTGCGGGAACGGATCCCTCGCCCGTCGCCACTGCGTCGAACTCGTCCTCTGCACGCGGTCGTGACGAGAACGTTGTGTCGTCGGCGAGTTTCTGAATACCGGCGAGGTAGATCGTGACCCCGCGGCCACCGACTTTGTGGACGAATGGGGACACCGTCAGTACCGCTCTTACCCAGCAACCTGGGTACACTTCGGCTGCATCAGCAATACGGGTCTTGTCACCCCGCAGTACGTCGGGGCGTGTGTCACTTGACGCCCGTAATACGATGTATCCCTTCTCGTTCTCATCCACCTTGCCGCTGTCCTTTGGCTTGTCGCCGTCGCGGAATTTGGTGAGCTTGAGAGACTTCAGATCCACGTCAGGTCCGAAGTTTGCCCGGGCGATCTTCACAACCTCTTGGTAAAAGCCTGCACAGTTGTCCGTTGGCATCCACGTCGCCGCCGGGTGCTTCTGGGCAACCAACTGAGCCACGAGTGACTTCTTGGGAAACAACATGGTGACGCTATATTTCTTTTTTGCCTCATTGCCCATCACAGCTACCGGCTCAAACAATGCCGGGTACGAGAGCCGAAATGCTGCTGTGGTGTACGTACTTCTTACCTGTTTGTTATCCATGATACTGCCTCCATTCTACAACTGGTCTATGAGAGTTTCTTTTCCCTTTTGTGTCTTTGGTGCCTTTGGTGCCTTTGGTGCCTTTTGTTTCTCTGCTGTCTCTGTTCTCTTGAGTGTTGGACCTCCTTCCGGTGTGAATACCAGAGGTGCTACACGCTCCTTGCCTGCGAGCTTCTCCATCTGGGCGGGTGAGAGGATCGTCACCTTGAAGGCCGCTGGACCCAGATCCGCGAAGGCAGCGAGAGCGTCCTCCTCATTTGCCCACTTGCGGTGGGGGCGGGTTTTTCCTATGTACCATCCGGGCAGCTCACCACCTGCCTCTATGTACTCCTGCGCGTACGCGAATACAGCGTCGAGAAAGGAGTCAATCCTGTCACGATAGTCCAGAATTTTGAGGACCGCACTTACGGGCAGTCCTTTCACGTCAGGGAACACGAGTTCCTTGCCGGGTATTGCAGGGAGATTGTCGGAGATGTCCTGGCGCAGTTGCGGACAGACGACCTTGGCGTTACAGAATTTGCACCATTTCCCTGCGGCAACCGTAGCACCGGGTTCCTTTGTGAGTGCGATACGTCGCTCCACTTCTGTACGGAACGTTTCCATGTAACCTTCCGGTACATCCCAGACGCTCACTTGTTCGTCTACACGGGGCTGAATGATGACAAGCCGCAGTGACGGCGCATCAAAATTCTTCAGTATCCCGAGTAGGTACAAAAGCATCTGGGGGTTGTCGGCGGCACGGACGATCACGCCTTTGCCGTACTTGAAGTCGAATATCGTGACGGAGTTGAATTCTTTCACGATACACGCATCAAGCGTCCCCGAGATCCCCGGAAATATCTCGACGTTCTGTTCGGTGAACAACACCCCACCTTTCTGGAGTTCTGCCAGTATTGTGTCCCGGGCAAATACCACTGCCTCGACCATGTCCTCGTCTACCTCACACTGTCCGAGAGTCATACCCAGACAGTCCATCGGATCGAGTTTCTGATTCACGAGACACTTCTCGAGCAGTGCGTGGGCGGTTTCCCCCTCTGACGCGGACTCTGACTGGTCTGGTTTCGGACACGTCGCGCAAAGCGCCACCGACCCGGGGCAATTCAACCACCTGTCGGCGTTCGACGGGGACAGAGCAGTGTGAACCTTGGGGGCCACAGCTTCTACTGCCACAGGGGGCGTGTTTGGCATTCTTTGTCGTACCATAACGGCCTCCTATTGAATGAGTATCTTGTTCTTCAGACACCAGTCGAAGATCATCTGCGCTGCCGCCCCTGCGTGTTGCGCGGGAACTTTAGCGAGCTTCGGCTCGGTGGGCGAAAACTTGGCGCAAACTTCGCCCTTGATGAACGTGACAAGCTCGTTCACCAGTTGTGGGCGTTTGCTTGACCGGGATTCGATTTCTGCCGCGTCAAGAGCCTTCTGCGTGAACGCCCGAAGTCCTGCGGCGTCCTTTATGTCCAGGCACATCATCACGGTGGGTGCGTCGTCCGCTGCTACCACTGCTGGTGCGTCATCCTGTCCCGGAATGATGTCGTCATTAACCGCAGGGACTGCCGGTGCCGCAGCAGGTGCCACCTTCTGCTTCCGGGGTGTTGCCTCCGCAACAAGTTTCTGCGGCAGCATCAATGCACCTATTCGCTCGATGCCGTTAGCGATATTCTCAAAAGCTACTACAAGTCGTTCATTCTGTTGGTCGTTCATATCAGACACTCCATATTTTTTCTGCACGTTGGGCAGACGGATATATTCATTACCCGTTTTAACTCTGTCATCTCTGTAAGCCTTCCACACGCTCCACATCTTGTTGCTACAAACTCTGTTGTCTTTTCTGTCTCGTTCGCCTCCTTTCTGCTCCCCATAAGGACATTGATGTTTTTGGCCTTCTCGGCCAGGGTTCCAATGACCCGCTCGTCTACGCTGTTTTCTGCTATAAGGAACTGTACCTGTACGGGATTTTTCTGTCCCATCCGGTTCAGCCGGTCGATGCACTGACGAAGCTCCTCGGGAACGTAAGACATCTCAACAAACACAGCAGTATCGCATACTTCCTGCAACCCGTCGACCCCGAAACCAGTGGATTTGATGTTCCCAAGGAACAACGAGATACCCGGGTCTGACTGGAATCTCCTGACGTTCCGTTCTTTATCCGCTGTACTTTCCGCACCTGTATGACGGACACACTTGCCGGGGAACGCGGAAGCGATCATATCACACACGTCAGTGTGCCAGAAAAACACAAGTACCTTACCTCGCGTGTCCAGGATGTCCCGGATATGAGCTACTGCGGCGGTTGCTTTGATGACCCCAAGTGCGCGACGGACAGAGGAAATTTCTCCTATCTCGTGACCTATGTTGTATTCGGCGTTCTCGCGTTCCGTTAGTGCAATGAGTTTGTCGCTTGGGTCCAGATATATCTTGTCGTACGTTACCGCCGGAAGTTCCGCAAGAACGTCTTGTTTCATGCGCCTCAACATCAATGGGTGCAGGACAGCAGCAAGCTCGGGGAGGCACGACGCTCCTGTTGCGTCAAACCCGAACGCCCCCTGGTGTCCGGCACAAAATCGGTATGCGAAGTCGTAGTACCCCGCATACTTCCCGAGGAATGTCGGAAACAGGGACCGTAGTATCGGGTACAGTTCCACTGGGCGATTGAGTACCGGCGTTCCCGTTACCATCCACCTACGTTCACAGCGGTTGTAGAGACCCTTCTTGCCCAGAATGTACTTCGTGCGCTTGGCGTCAATGTTCTTGAGAAAGTGGCTCTCGTCGGCTACAAGGACCTGCCATGTACCGGCCATGAGGTTCTTGATGAGCGGTTCCTTCCACACAATGTCGTAGTTCACGACGTTGAATGCAGACGCGTCAGGAACGATCTTGGGGCTTGTGATCTCCTTGATGAACGCGAGCGGCATCTGTTCACGGATACGCTTTACCCAACTACGACGTATCGACTGCGGACACAATATAACGCCCTGGGATATTCCCGCTTTCTTCATGGCCTCTATGACCTCATATGTCTTCCCGAGGCCCATGTCGTCAGCAAGTATCGCGTTCTGCCTCAGTACAAGGAAGTCACGACCGATTTCTTGGAATGGAAGTAGGCGGATCATTTGTAGTCCTCAAATTTTACTACCTTGTAGTACCGTTTGTTTACCCATCGGGCGAAGCGCATCAGATTTTTGTCTCTTGTCCTGTTATACAACATGATATACGGCAGACACCCCTTCGAATTAATCACGTTGAATCGGTGTACGTCTTGCTCAAACGCAGTATTGAACCCTACCAGAATATAGAACATCAGATGCGCCGGGGGTATACCCGCTTCATCAAGCGTAAATACCCCCCTATGGATCTGGGGTTCTATCACGGGATTGTCGAAAGCAAAATACAGTCGCCGCTTCCGAAAACCGAGGTCATAATACTTCACCCGTGACAGTACCTCGGCCTTTTCCGGGGTGACGAGCCGAATATCAAGCCCCTGATTGAAGCACACTTTATTTTTGTTTTTGATAAACTTCTCCAGTTTAGCTTTCCAGAGAGGGGACACTAAGAAATTATTGTCGAGGAGGATTACTTTCTGTTTAGTAATCCACTTCGTATCCACGTCGTGAAACGGGCCTTCTTTTTCTTGGACAATGCAGAAACCGCAGTTCCTGCCGCAACCACGGCTGAAAAATCCTATCGAATAATCCAAACCAAACGCCGCGTAGTCAGGGATTACTTCTTCAATTTCTGGGGGCAATTTGGCTGACAAATCATACCCTGTTCCCCCCATAAATATCTTACTACCATAGATCTTGTCAAACCGGTGAGAGGAAATATCTATGATAGTTACCTCGTCGCCCTGTGCTTTGTGCCATGTGGCTAATTTCATCAAAGCAAGATTGGGAAGGGTTCCGTCAACTTGGATGAGGCCGATTTTGCTCATAACTCCTCCACCGCTGTCATTGCTACTCTGGGTCTCCGGAACTGAGTGTTGAAGACCCCGCCCTCCCGAGTGATTTCTTTCTGCCAACCCATCTCAATAAGACTCTGGGCAATACGGCTTTGGTCGGCGCGGTTGACACTTTTCATTGGAACGCCGAGCCACTCGAGTACAGTGTTTGTAGTGACTACATCGGTGTCCGGATTCTCACGCATCCATTTCACTACATTGGATTTCAGTGGATCCTCGGGCATACGTGCCTGTGCCTCGAGTGCCTGCATCAATTCCGCCTCACCACGCAAGAACAGGGGTTCCTGACGGTAACACTGCACTGCCTCCGCCCACAATTGGTCAGCCACCTTCTCGAGTCCCATGAGATCCACCGGCCCGTTGAATTTCGTTATCCAATAACGTCGGTTGCCCGTGATGTCGTTGAGATACCCCACGTGCTCAGGGTTCACAGTTCCTATGAAAATGCTTTGCCGGGGAAAGTCCTTTGCGTGTCGCTCGTACGGCAGCCGAACGGTATCCTTCTCTCGCGTGATGAAACTCTTCATAGCGTTTGCGTCGTGCCACCGCAGAGCTGTCATTTCGGACATTTCGATAACCCACTTACCCAGCATCATGGAAATACTGTCCTTCTCGTGTGGATCGAGGTTCATATCCCCTGCCCAGCTTCTCCCCAGTATCCGGCAGAGTGTTGACTTCCCAATTCCCTGGGCACCCTCTATAATGAGGACGTAGTCCCACTTACACCCCGGCTCGAACGCCCGTTTCACCGCGGCACAAAGGACCTTACGGGCGATTGCTCTCGTGTAGATCGTATCCGCCGCATGACCGTACCGGGAAAGCCACCCGTCGATCCGAGACACCCCATCCCATTTCAGTGACGTCAAGTAATTTCTCACCGGGTGGTAGTGACGCTTATGAGCGACTACCACGATGGAGTCGAATAGTGTGTCCCGGGCGTACTCGATCTTCATTGTTTTGCACAGGAAGTACTTCAGTAGTGCGATATCCTCGTCACAGAAATTTGCGCCTCTGGCACCGCGCTCCTTGTACCACGGGGCAGACGATCCGATCTCTACCAGACCAGAGAACACATTGTACCTGAATACCTCACACAACTGGGGTATTGTGGCGATATGATTCACGCAGTTGTTGAGGGTTTTTTGCAACACCCCTTTGGGATTGAAGTCATACCCTATATTGCCGAAGTCGATTCTCTCGCCAACATTTGCGGTTGCAAAGATTGCCCCCGCGTTCAGATGCCCTGCGGATTCCTTTGCGTAGGTGTATGCGTTTTTCACTGTGGACGCAATCAGAGCCGTGTCCAGTTCTGGGTCGAGCTTGCTCGCGTAGTCTGTCCGGATGGTCTCCAGGCACACTTGCTCGGACAATCCCAGATCACGCCCCCGGCAGGCGACTATATACACGCTGTTACGCCGATTTCCCGCTGTCGCCCCCGGCATTGTGGAGATTACTTCCCGGAAGCGCTCCACGTTCAGCGGATCGTCGTCAATGAATCCTTCCGGGATTGCAGGACCCAGCGTCTCTACTCCCTGTTTGGCTTGTATAAGCTCAAGAATCTCATACGGTACCCGGAGTAAGTGGTCGAGATCCCCGCACACGATCTCGTACACCTTCTTGGTTTCCGGGTGAGTGCTTCCGGGGCCGACGACGTAAAATGGTCCGTGACGAAACTCGAGTCCCGGATAGTCCCGTAAGTACAGTTGTGTAGGAACATCGGGACAACCGAGGTACACGTGAAAGCCGCCTGTACCTGTACGGACAACCATCGTTTCTCGCTCCCAGCCATCCGGGTATCCCAAGTCGGCAGTGAGATGCTTGTACGATTCCTTGCCTTTGGCATTGTCCTTGACGTCTACGTCAATGACGAGGATCTTCTCACAGTGGACACCGTAGTTGCCTGAGATGTCACGCCAGGACTTGCCAGTCCCCTCCGGCCACTTCTTCCAGTCGTAGCCCTTATCTACCCTGGGTTTCTTGCCCCAAAGTGGGAATACTCTGTGTCCGTGTGATACAAATTGCTCTAAGATTTCCACTGTCGCCCCTTACAGGCTGTCTGCTTTCGCTACGTTCGCTGCTTCCGCTGCTGGTTTGGCATCCCCTGGCATCTGAATCTGTTTCTGTATCTCACTTCCGAGTATGAAGTACCTGTGTCCCGACCTGCCTGCACAGATACTACCCGCTTGGATACGCCCGAGTAATCCGTTGTGGCTGATCCCAAGCAGCCAGGCTGCTTCCCCCACCGAAAATACCGCATTCGGATCGATGGTCTGTATTTCTACAAACTGTGGTGTACGCATTGTTTTATCTCCTTTCATTTTTGTAGTACCAAGCTCAACAAAGTCCAGGCCCCTACAAACCAAATCAAACTCATTGTGGCGACAGCTACCCAGAGAAACGCTCGTGCTACTGATCCTACCAGTCTCGTTATCTCCATCAATCCCTCCTGTCTATTGCATGAATCATTGCGAACTCGATGTCCATCCCCTCCGTCCTCTCCACCTTCGTCCTCACACACTTCTCCCCCGAACAGTCCATCACATTAGTCGTGTTGTCATCGCATATCTCTATCAACTGCTTGCCTTCTAAATACAGACAATTCACAGTTTGACAGCCGGAGAGCAAAAGACAGAGGAGGAGGTAAATCATTTGTCAACCCCCACTGATGATACATTATTTCTAAGCCAATATAATCTCTTAAATTCTGTTTCCATAACACGGTAGTATAAAAATCTCCAAGCAAGCGCCTCCCTTTTTTGAAAGTTTTTAGGTCGCCTTATCCACTTTAAACAACCATTCCGACTAACCCATAATAACCCAAAAGGCTTACTTATTTCTTCTCTTTGGATAAGACCCCAGGGGCATACAATAGATAATGAGGAACAAAATGAAGAATAGTTTTCCCATTTTTCATCATTAAGAAAATCTGACCTCGATACTTTTATTTCAAAACCTCTTAACCATTTATGGTCAGTATCTATAATCAAAGCGTCTATCCGTTTATCACCATATGTAAATTCATTAATATAGATGTTCGCCCAACGCTCAAAGTTTTTTAATTGCGCAGCCACTTCTTCGGATTTCATGTTCTTTGCTGCTTCGATGGTTTCGATTTCTAATTGTTCTGGCGTTTTACGTTCCCAAACATTGCCCATTATGCACTCCCCTCAAGGTATAGGCAGGTTGTGGAGTGTCAACCGGAGAGGATAATTACCAATGCAACAAGAGTAACAACAGTAATTATTGTTATCGCTACATTCTCACCGATTTCAAGTTTCATTCCCTTCTCCTTTCACATTACCAATGAGGCGAGGGTTATTTATCGCCTGTGAGTGACGCTCAAAACTCCCCCATGTCTGCCGGTGTCCGGGACAACGACCTCTTGTTTGTCCGGTATCCCCCGCCTGTTGCGCGGCGGTAGAATTCCTCAACTACGCTTGCGTCCTCCGGAAGCAAAATGACTGGTTGCATAGCTTCCAGTCGTTGCAGGAAACTTTGCTCCCAGTCAGTACCACGATAGCCGAGTTTGCGGGCTTCAGTGATAAGTATTTTTGCGTCCCGGTATGTCATCTGCGTCCCTTCAGACCTTTCAGATCCCGGGTCTTTTTGACCCGTCTTGTTTTCCGGTGTAGTATTTCCGATTGTACCACCTGATATATTTCTGTCAAGGAAATTCTTTTGACAACCCGGAGTGATACAATACGTAAAGAATTTCCCGTCGCTGTCTCGCTTCCATACTTCTGATCGCTCACGACATCGGTCGCAGTGGTGTAGCTGATTCCGCATCTCCTACCTACCTCCCCTCTCCACCGCGTTGTTTTATGGCGTACTCAAACAACGAACTCTCCGCCAGTGGATCGAGCACGTATCCGCACGATTCCATGATCTTTGCCGCGTCGCGCAGCCGGAACAGTATCGCCGGTGCAGCCGTTCGCAATATTTCCATGTTGTGTTCTACGCGTTCGCGCTCTATTTGATCGAGCGTGGCTTTCGCCATTTGTAATACTTGTGATTCTGTCAACCCCGTCATCACACCACCTCCCTTGTTAGTACGGTTCCGCATCTTCCCACAATGGGCGGACTACATTGTCCGCTACCCAGAAACTCCCATACGCCACGAACATGGCGATCACGATTAGCCAAAATATCTGATTCCAAAAATCTCTGTCTGGTTTGTCCTCTCCAAAGATCATTTTCCCCTCCCCGTTTGTCGTTCCAATATTTTGCGGACATTCCGCAGCCAATAACGATTCACCCCACCTAAGCCTGGCGGACAATACCTATTTCCCAAGAATTCCAAAAAGTCGGCATAAGATACAGCCCGGAAAAATTCCCCTCCCTTTCTGGTCCGGGTTCCGTCCAGATACTTCCTGTACCTTGCGCGGTTGTTTCTGATCGTCCTGAGGCAAATAGCCCGCGCCTCCTGCGCGTTCTTATACTTTACGGACCGGATGCCATACAGATATTGCGCCCGTGCTCCGCCCTCTGCCTGGTATATTGCGGCCAGTATTTCGGCGTCAGTATATTCAGCTGCGCGGGCTATCCCAACTGTCAGAAATACCGCCAGGATGCCTACAGCTACGCGCCAGGCGCTCATAGCTGCGCGATCAGTTCCGCTGCGGTAGTTGGTACCTCTCCCAGCTCTACGCTCAGTTCTGGCCCGTATCCTGCCTGTCGCAACTCCTCCAGTACGTCATATTCGCTATGCGTTACCGGCTGCCAAGTTCGGCCCGCGTAATGGCCGGATATTTTTATGACCCAGAGTGTTTTTGCCATCTCTCCGCCTCCTTTCTGTTTCTACGCGCGGTGCCCGTGCGCTGCGTTTGGTGTAACGGCTCGGTAAAATGAAACCGCATAGCGTAACGTTCTGCTATTCCATGCGTGGTATTTCTTGTAGCGTCCACCCCAGTTGCGCCCATATTCGCGCGTGATATACACCGCTGGATATGAGCTGTTGAAATCGTTTGTATCAATAGCAGATAGTGGTACGCCCCGCTGTATTAGTTTCTTGATGAATGGCATTGCTCGCGTATACAGCGGGTTTTCTTGGTCTCTCCTGAATGTACTTGGCTGCATTTTTGCCTCCCCTTGTTTGTTCTACCTGCCCGACTCCGGCCAGGTCTCACGCCCGGCGCGGACGTGCGCTCATTCTATTTCGTTGGTGTCGTATATCTCCTCTATTTCGCTTCGGTACTTTTCCAGCTCTTCGAGCATATTGTCACGCTGTAATATAGTAGCTAGTATCTCACTGTTGAGTTTGTCCGGTGTATAGCCCATATCCGCGGCTAGTTCCAGGCTTGCGCTGAGGCTGGCGTCGTTCTCTGCCAGGTACTTCATAGCGTTGCTATAATATATTACCTCGGTTTCGTTGATCTGCTCCTCTAGTGCCTCGATCAGTTCGTCCGCGCTGTCTGCGTCCGGTATATCCAGGCCTTCTAGCTCTGTGTCCTTGATTAGTGCCTCAATCTGCTCGGTTCGGGTCTGTTCGTTCATTGTGTCGCCTCCTTTTTTGCAATGTAAGCTGCCGCATAGAATATGCGCAGCTGGTCAATCGCTTTCAGTCCATCCCTGCGGTCCTGAATAAATTCCGCCTCTGTCATTCCGGCCATAGCAGCTAGATATGCAATCATAGCGCCGTCCGTCCTTTCTTATTTGTTGTATGTCTGGTTGACCGGCGTGAAGTCCGGCGCGATGATTCCGTATCCGCCCATGTCGGTAGTGAGGCGGAATGTCCCGCCGCTCGCGCGGTATTGGTCATTTATCCAGGTATCGCGGATCTTCAGTGCGTAACCGCGCGCGTCGCCGTTTACAAACACTGGTATACCTAGCTTCCTGAATGCCAGTATTTTGTCCAGCTTGTCAAGCGTAGCGGTCTCGATTCTCTCGTACTGTTCGCTGTCTATAATACCGTTGCAATAATCCGTAGTTATGCGGTGCATTTTATTTTCTAGCCGGTGCAACATCTTGGATACCTGGACCGGCTCTAGTCCAGTGTTGAATATAGCATTGATCTGCTCCCCGTGTCGCTGGATGTCCGCTGCCATTTTGGCCCGCTGCGCGTTTGTCATCTCGTTCCGCCTTTCTGGCCTCGCGGCCGGTTGTGATATTATGTTGCGGTCTCCCTGAATCCCATTGCATTTAGTTTACGTATGATCTGTGCAATTTCAGCTTCGCGTGCGTTCATGTTACGATCAGCGCAATGCTGTTCTAGTTTGTATAGTAAGCTGAACATCGTTTTGGTGTCATCTGACGTTGCGGTTGTTATCTCTGCTGCCATTCTGGCCCGCTGTGTCTGGTTCATCCCGTCCTCCGTCGCTGTGTTGCGTTCCGTCCGTCGCTGTCGGGTACGTCTCTGCGTCCCCTACCTGGTATAAGTATACCACGGTTGCCGGTGTTGTCAAGTGATTTGTTTGTATTTCTTGCATACTTGGCTTTCTTGGTACTATGGGGATATAAAGACCGTTGACATTGTTCGGAAGTATTGAGATCATTGGGGAGACTTCCGAGAAGTCTAACCCTTTCATTCTTTATTATATATACTCCCCAAAATAATAATAATAATAAAAAAAATAGAGGGGTATTTAGGGGTATACTATTTATTTATTACGTATATTCTAGTAACTGTATGTAAAATGTCGCGAAACGATGCCACTTCTTAAACATCTCCAACGTGTTCACTATCTACCAGGCAAATAGTCACTACTGTCCCCATTGTCCTGTCTTTCACACAATACCCATATGTGTTGTGTGTTCGTTGTGCACGTAGTGAACACAAGGAGCATAGTCAATCCCATATGTAGCAAAGCTCAACATGGCGTTGATAGGTCGCCCATCCAGGTTGTTGTTCATTGCCTGTTTTGTTTTTTCGTTTACCCACCCCTGGGGATGCAGGCGATGACGTATGGCATCCAACGAGGGATTCACGGCGTGAGATTAAGTAGACCCACCCACACAAGAAAATTGTAGTGATTTTGAAATCCAATAGTACCCACCCCTCACACATCCCCGTAGGGTGTAAAAGAAATCAATTGACAAATCCACCAAGCTGTGCTATATTAGCGCAAATGGATCTGGGAATCCAAGAATTTCGCAACCACAGGAGGGCGGTATGAAGGACACAAAGGAACCGACGACGAGCAGCGGTAGGGGTGGGGCGGGACCGACGACGAGCAGCGGCATATTGGTACGTACTCACGGACAGTACTACTGGAAAACCAACGACCAGAAGGGTATAAAGAGCTTCACCCGGGATGTCCGTTTCCCGTCGATGGAAATATTCCGTGAGACTACTCGCAAGTACATCGGCACGAAAGTGAATGAGGAAACTAAGCTGGCGGAGCCGCAGTACCTCGTCAACTCCATCATCAATATCCGCGGGATGCTGAAGCGCCGGTTCATGCCGATCCTACTTGCCCGGGAGTACACTGACTTCGCTCGTATCCGGTTCGTGTCTATTGACGAGGTTGTCCCCCTCGACGGACAGAAAATCGACCTGCCCATCAACATCCGCTCCCGGAAGCAGCTTGCTGAGTTCCTGCGCGAGAAAAATATTCCTATCCGAGAGGACGAATACGTTGACATTGACGAGCTTCGTTCCGACATATACGACTACCTGTCGTCGCCTGACACGTTCCTGGCCCAGAAGTCCCGGAAAGATCGCATTCGTAACGACGAACGTGAGTTCATGGAGATGAACGCTATCCACGAGACACTGCCGCCCCGCAAGGATAGGGTGGAGAAGGCTCGGGGTGCTGGGTCCCCAGCGGCTGGTAGCGTCGTCGACGAGTTGTAAGATGCCGGAAGCCGGAAGCATCCTCTACCCTCGGGATGGTATAGCCGTTGTCGGCGGGGAAGTAGTTCCTACCGGTGGCAGCAGGATGTCTCCGTCCGAGATTTCTCGTCAGATACGCGATATTGTCGCCATGCCGTACAACGGCACAGAGGCAGACAAGATCGGCATGACCTTGCTAGAGGCAGCCCTGTTCTCCGCAGCTACAAAAGCAGCCAATGGCGACACAGACGCACTGAACAAACTGCTTGATCGGTTGTTAGGGCGCCCGACTCAAACAGTTGTGCAAGCATCCGGGACCCTCCAAGAGTTTCTGAACCAGATAGCTCAGAACGAGCAGCCGGGAAAGGAGGCGGCCCGTGGACCTGACAAACGATCAGCGATTGATATTGACACGGTTGGTCTCTGATCTAGACTTCTACTCAGCCAAATGTCTCAAGATAGTCGCGAAGGATGGGGCTATTCTCCCCCTGGTATTCAACCGTGCCCAGCGTACCATCCACGAAAAGATCGAGAAACAGCGCCGGGAGACCGGAATGGTCAGGGCGATCATACTCAAAGGCCGCCAGTTAGGGTGCACCACTTACGTCCAGGCTCGCTACTTTCACCGGACCAACTTCAAATCGAATCTCTCCGCTTTCGTTCTTGCCCACCAGGTTGAATCCACGATCAAGATATTTGGCATGGCCCAGAAGTTCCGTCAGAATTTGCCGTCGGACTTTCAGATCCCGTTGGAGAAAGATACCGAACGCGCCATGGTTATGGTGGGTGGGTCGAGTTACACGGTAGGCACCGCCGGGAGCGCCCAGATCGGCCGCGGAATGACCGTGCAGCTGTTTCATGGTTCCGAGGTCGCTTTCTACGAGAACGCCGACCAATTATCCACAGGACTCATGCAAACAGTTGCGGACGTCCACGGGACAGAAGTCATATTTGAATCCACAGCCAACGGTCCCGGGAACTTCTTTTACAATCTCGTCATGGGTGCAATTGCGGGTAAGAACGGGTTTGTTCTTGTGTTCATCCCGTGGTATTATGACGACGGGTACCGTGATACCCCCGGACTCCGGGAGTGTGATCTTGACGAAAAGGAACAGAAGTATTATGAGCTGTACAAAGCTGACGGATTGACGCTCGAACACTTAGCTTGGCGGCGCCGGAAGGTGGCGTCGTTCGGTGGGGCGGAATGGAAGTTTGTCCAGGAATACCCCTTCAACCCAGAAGAAGCGTTTGTGAAGGCCGAAGGCAGGTTCTTTGATCTCGCTAGGGTGTATCTGGCCCGGGGCAAGAAGGTGCCTGATGACGTCACTAAGCCACTCATTGTTGGGATAGACCAAGGGCGCACAGGTGACGACACGGAAATCCTGAGGCGGCAGGGTAGAAAGATGTACCCGTTCGAGACTATCAAGGCAGACGACGGCACTGAGCGGGATATGAGACTTGCCGGGAGGGTGGCGCACATTATTGACCGTGAGAATCCAGATCTCGTTGTGTTCGATACAACCAACGAGCATGGAGCACTTGACCGACTTCACGAACTGGGATACAGCAAACGACTCGTGAAGGGGGTCCATTTTGGCGAGAAGGCGGTTGATCCCCAGAGACACCGGAATATGCGCGTCCAGATGCACTTCGACTTCCGCGAGTGGTTCCAAGATCCTGATGTGTCCATCCCAGATGACCAACAATTTATTACCGAGATAGGCGCGATCCCCGTGGAAAAAGAAACCAGTAACCAAGTGGCGTATTTAGTTGCCAAGGATGATATCAAGAAAGATCTCGGGTGGAGCCCAAACAAACTGGACGCAGCTATTCTCACCTTCGCTTTCCCCGTCCGTAAAAAAACAGTTGACAAAAAAGAGAATGGTGGTAATATTAAAACCGTGGAAGTGAAATTTAATTCAACATTACGCAGTACACGGAGGCCGCGATGAGTGACGTTATCGAGAAACTCGTGGACTATTCCCCAACCGGTTTGTTGTTGAATGCGGTGGGCGGAGATGCGGGTGGTGGATTTGCCAAAATGACGGGTCTCAAGAAAGACGAAGCGGGTGGTGCTGTGGCTCCGGGAACAACGAACCCCACAATCACCGGCGAGAACAGTATTGAGGCACAGTCCGCTGCACGGCGGCTCGCTCGGCTGTCGCGGTATTTCACTACACCCACGGGTATAATGGACTCAGCAAGTGGCTCTCAAGGGGTTTTCTAAAATGCCCGCCAATGTTGATGCGGATCTGAAAGAACTCACGGCAGCAAAAGCACGTAGAGCACCGTGGGAACCAGTGTGGGAGTTGATCGCAAAATATATGCTGCAACGGAAGCAGGGGTTCTCCGGCGGAACAACAGCGGGGGAATTCTACACTTCCGACGATGTACTTGACAATACCGCAGGACAAGCTCTTCAAACAATGGTGTCGTCACTCGACGGCGCTCTCTGGAAAAAAGGCCGTACTTTCCGAATCCCAAAACCAAGACAAGCAAGAGATTCCCAGGAGATCAAAGACTTCTATGCTGAAATAAACGCCCGGGCGAACGAACAAATCGAACACGAACGCGCCGGGTGGGGAACTGCCAGACAAGAGGCGTTACTCGAGGGCAGTGGATTTGGGACTGACGCTATTGGCGTCTTCAAGAACGAAAAACGCGGTCCTGGTCGGATGAACAAGATCGAGTATCGTGCGCTTCCGCTCAAGAATCTCTACGTGTTCGAAGACGCCCAGGGTAGAGTGTACAAGGAGTTTTATGAATTCGAGTACGACGCCTTCCAACTCGTTGACGAATACGGCGAGAATGCGAAGACAGCGAAAGTAAATGCGCTTCTGGAAGCAGGTAACAGAGATACCAAACTGAAAGTACTCTGGATCGTGCGCCCCCGGAAAGAGCCTACAGGCGCAGTCGAGGGGGTGTTGTCGTATTCGTATGAGTCGATCCACATTCTCGAGGACGAAAAGCTGGTGATTCGTGAGTCAGGATACAACGGGAACGCAATCATAGTCTCCCGGATGTTCAAAAACGAGGGCGAGGAATATGGGCGATCCCAGGGATACAACGCACTCTCCCCCACCATCGAGGTCAATGCGCTTATTGAGATTGTTACAAAGGGTGGTGAGCTGTCCATTCTCCCTTCGTGGTACATATTAGACGACGGAACGTTTGGGAACGGAACAATTGATCGGTCCCCGGGAGCAGTGATCCCTATCGATGCGACAAATTCCCGGATAACTGGAATGGCGCCGATAGGACAGATTGGGAACGTGGGCCCATTGGCCCCGGCACTGAAGTTGTTCGAGTATCTGACTAACGAAATCAAGATGCACTTTCTGAACGACAAACTGACGGATCTGAGTAATCAGACTCGTATGACTCTTGGTGAAGCGCAGATACGAAATGAACTTCGCGCAGACAACACAGGGTCAATCTTCAGCAGACAGATCGAGGAGAAACTCACACCAGTGATACGCCGGTCTCTCGCGATACTGGAGGAGGAAGGCGATCTCGGAGTCGAGGAAGGGTCAGACTTGCACGTCAGGCTGGTTGCTGCGAAGAAGCCAGTGTTGCTGATCCCGGACGAGTTGATTGAGCTTCGTGACTCGGGAGTGGAAATTTACCCCATCGAGTTCATATCCCCGGCGGCAAGGATTTTGAAGTCAGAAGAAACACGGGGTATGATTTCCTTGTGGCAGTTTGCGGCAGGGTTCAGCGGCGTGGCCCCGGAGTTGCTTCTTTGGTTGGACAAGAAAAGGACGATACCCATCGTTCAGGATCTTTACGGCGCCCCGGCGAACGCAATTGTGTCGGAGGAAGAGTTCCTTGAGAGACTGAAAGCGTACGAGGAGGCCCAACAGAAGGCGGCACAGTTACAGCAGATTCAGATCGCGGCGGAAGTAGGCGCAAAACAAGGTTCAGCAGCCCAACAAAACGCCCAGGCAGAGGCGACAAGAGCGGGCATGAACGGGCTAACCAACGGCGGCGGAGCCGGATACGCAGAGATGATACCATGACAAAGACACCGGAAGCCATAGAGGCGGAAAAGAAGGCAGCCGCGGCGGCGCGGAAAGAGGCCGCGGAAAAGAAAGCTAACGAGGATGCAGCAATTCGTCTGGCGTTGAACGGAGTTGAGAACCCGAATGTAAGATATGTTCTTCAGTACATTATGAGATTGTCGGGGTTTCACAGCAATCCGGTAGTTATCGGACCCGACGGGGATGTGAAACGAGGGTCGCTTGAATATAACGTAGGCAGGGAATCAGTCTATCACGACTTGCGGAAACTAATGACCGCAGAAACCAAAAACATAGTCGAAAGGAGCGAGTAATATGCCAGAGCCAGGAGCAGGGGCACCGCCAGCAGGAGCGCCACCGGCGGGAACACCGCCGGCACCCGCAGCAATCACACCGGAATCACTCGGGGCGATCCAGGGGGATTCTTTCAGGGCACTTGTACCTGAAGACGTTCGCGCAAAGCCGTACATGAAGAACATAAATACTTTTGGCGATCTTGTCAAAGGGTTTGATGGGGCCCAGGTGTTGTTGGGTCAGAGAGCATTGCCCGACGCAAACTCCACCCCGGAACAATGGGATGCGTTTCACGCGAAGTTGCGGCCAGAGTCGGCAGACAAGTACAATATGCCGACGGAGATCGAGGGTCTTCCGGCGGATTACGTTAAGAAGGCAAGTGAGAGCAAGGAATTTCGGGCGTTGTTGCATGGGGCGTCTGCGAGTCCTCATCAGGCCAAGGTTCTTTTCACTGGTTTGATGAAGACGCTCTACGCGGCAGAACAGCGGATGATACAGAATCGTGATGCGTCGTTCTCCAAAATGGCAACTGAATTCTTTGGCGACAAAAAAGACGCGATCATGGCGAACGGAAAAGCGTACCTTGCGGCAAACCTGCCCGAGAATGTTAAGCCGCTTCTCACCAGTATGGACGACAATCAGATCGCAGTGGTTCTTGCGTCTATCGAGTCGACAGTAAAGAAGTTTACCGGCGAAGACCCATTTCGCGGCGGCGGTCCGGGCGCGGGCGGGTCAGGAAGTCAGACGATGGAATCATTGAAGGCAAAGATGACAGCAATTATGAAAGATCCTTGCTGGAGTGACCCATTCAAAGATCGTGCAAAACACGCGCAACTGACTCAGGATATGGAAAAGGTACGTGCGGATATGAGAAAGTTGCTGCCAGGTGCGTCGGGGCAATAAGATTTTCCTTGACAATTTGTGAAGTGGGTGGTAAAAAGGTTTATCAGCGACATCGGAGTAATCGTCCGGCGTGGGAAGCCGGGGATCGATGAAAAGATAACTGATAAACTTAATCGAACGACGCGCGTCCGGGAGAGCCGGGGATCGTAATCGGGAGATCGGGAGAAATCGAAGTTAATCGTTAACCGGGAGAAGTCATGTCCTACGATGTGGTTCAGATAACCGAGTTTAATGCTGCCCTGGATATCCAGGAACAGCAGATGACTTCCCGCCTTACGCCGTATGTTGTACGGAAATCTATCAATGGCGATGATTTCGCCCATGACGGACTTACCGAAGTACAATCATACCGAGCTAATGGCCGGAATCCCGATATTCAGCCCGTAGAGGCTCAGTTTACCCGGCGCAAAATGTCCCGGGAAAGAGTGGTAGTGACCTTGTTAGTGGATAACAAGGACGTAAGAGGTATGTTAGCAGACCCGCAGAGCCAGTTGGCTCAGTTGTGTATTGCGGCGATAGAGCGCGAAACGGATCGCGTGATTTACGACGCGATGTTTGCGTCGGTATACACGGGTCGTAATTTTGCGACAGAAGTAACCGCAGCGAATGACGGAATTTTCTCTGTAGACGCTTCCACAGCGTTTACATACGAGAAACTTCTGGAGATTCGTGCGAACTTCATCGACGCCGAAGTAGGAAACCAGGGTCAGATCCCCATAGTCATCGGCATCTCCGGTGACGAGCACACGGATCTGATGAGCGAAGTTGAGCTCACCAGCGGTGACTATACTTCCCAGTATGTCATCAGCAAGGGTATTATCACCAGCGCGATGGGCATGGATTTAGTCGCGTTCGGTGCGGGTTCGTCTATCACTGATCCGATCCTCGAGATCGCTTCAGATACGTACCGCTATTCCTTCGCTCTCGCGCAGAAGGGCGTGGCTTTGGGTATCTCTCTTGAACGGAAAGTCGAAGTTAAGGACTACCCGACCAAGATCGAGACTACCATCATCAACGTCATCAAAGAACTTGGCGCTGTTCGTACTGCGGGCGTCAGGGTTCAAAAGGTGAAACTCACCGCGTAAGAAAGGAGCGATAAACATGACAGTATTTGCTGGTTTTGTTGAGCAGAATGCGTCAAGTAAAGATGTCGATAAGGACGTCGCCGCTCGTTCTGGCGGTGCAGTAGTGAAGAGAATCCTCTTCTCTTTCGAGAAGGGTGCACATACGGATACATCCGTGTGGAGAGTGGGCAAGATCTCACCCCACGCAAAAATCGTCAGCATTAAGCTGGCCTGTGACGCATTGACCGGACTCACTGATCTCGACATCGGGTTGTATAAACCGTTGTCTGTCGGTGGAGCAGCGATCGACAAGGCTTGTTTCAAAGACGGTCTTGATCCCCACGCCGGTCTGTCTACTCTTACCGAAGAGTATCTGGTCGCTATTGCCGACGTAGGAAAGGAAGCATGGCAGATCGCTGCGATTGACGCGGCTGATGTAGATAAGTACGGCGAATTCGATGTAGCTCTCACGGGTAACACCGCGGGGACAGCCGAGGGAACTATCTCGGGTATTATCGAGTACGTCGACTAAGACGAAAGCGAGGGATAAGTTATGAGCGCTCCAACTTCACCAGTGGAAGTTTGTAACTTATCCCTCGATCTTTTACGGTATCCTGAACTCGTTACCAGTATTGACACCCCGGAAGGTGATGTAGAGTCCCTTGCGGCCCGCTGGTACGACGCTTTACGTCGATCCCTCCTTCGTATGTTTCCCTGGAATTTTGCGCGGAAACGTGCAACCATTGCCCGGGACGCAACAGCTCCTGCATTCGAGTATGCTGATGCGTATGTCCTGCCAAACGATTACGTCAATTACGTCTATGTTGGAGATGCTCCGGTAAGCGACCCTATTACAGACTTTGTAGTTGAGGGAGACAGGTTGCTCATCGATAACGATGGCGCGGCGTCGCTTCAGTTATGTTACATTTACGATTGCGAAGACGTAACACTTTTTGACCCTATATTTTTGATGTTTCTTGTGGGGGAAACCGCGGTTATGTTTGCCAATTCACTTACCGGGCTTAACAAGGCGATACCGGCCATGGAAAAATTCCGGGATCGTTGGGAGGCGAAAGCCCGGTCTAAAAACGGGCAGGAAAACCCCCCAAAAGTCCGTTATAAAAGCCCGCTATTAACCGCTCGCAGCCGGGGCCGTCGTTCCACGGGATCTGATGGTGTCCACCTTTTCACATGAACTTAAATTTCTTTCAAAATAATTTTGCCTCCGGCGAATTATCTCCTGAGGTTTGGGCGAGAGTGGATAGGCCGTTCTACAAGAACGGTCTTGAAATTTGTAAGAATTTTTTGCCTCTGTTGACCGGGGGGTGTAGGTTCTTCCCCGGGACAGAATTCAGTATTCACACCAAACTTAACCGTGATGCGTGGACGGTCCCTTTCCGGTTTAACACTGACCAGGCATACAGTCTCGAATTTACAGATTACAAGATCCGCATTCACCACGACGGCGGGGTGTCGCTTGAGACTGCCAAAGCAATTGAAGGCATTAGTCAGGCAGACCCGGGCGTAGTTACCATTACAGGACATGGATTTTCAACAGGTGACGAGGTATATTTCACTGGCGTCGGAGGAATGACGGCGCTCAATAAGCAGTTTTTTCTGGTTGTGTATATCAATGCAAACACATTTAGTTTGACGGACGTTGACGGAAACGCGATAGACACGACATTGGCTGACGCCTGGACATCCGGCGGCACCGTCGCTCGAGTGTACGAGATAGCGTCTCCTTATCTTGCGTCTGAAGGACCCAAGATCAAATACTGCGGTACAGCGGATCTGATGTATCTTTTCCACCCCAGCAGGGAGCCAAGAGTTTTGATTCGTGCGGGTGCGACATCTTGGTCCGTGGCAGCGTATACGAGATACTCTTCTGAGCTTACTATTACGGGGATCACGAAGGCTAACCCGGGCGTTATTACTACAGCTGAGGTCCACGGGCTTATCGACAATGATAGGATATACATTGCCCAAGTAAACGGGATGGTAGAACTCAACAAGACCGAGTATCTCGTGGTGTATGTGGGGGCAAACACCTTCAGTCTCAAGACTCTCGCGGGCGCAGCAGTGGATACTTCGGGGTTCATTGCATATGTTGACGGGGGGAAGGTAGCAATAGTCCGGGAAGCCGGTATGGCGATCACAGGAATTACAAAGGCCGCAGCAGGGGTGGTGACAATTAACGCCCACGGACTCGAGACGTACGACAAAGTGTACATTTCCGGCATAGTGGGGATGACCGAGTTGAATGGTTTGTTTTTCTGGGTGAAGAAGATTGACGCGAACACCTTCAGCCTCACGAACGAACTCGGGGTTGACGTGGATACTACGGGATACACTACGTGGTCATCTGGTGGTACTGTGGAGCCCATACTGGGGCTATTCACGAAGATTGGTGACTTCCCTGGCGCCGGGGGCTTTTACGGCGGCAGACTCAACGTGGGGGGCACAAACAACGACCCAGATACATTCTGGCTTTCCCGCGGGCCGGACCCGGACACAGGTGAGGCGGAGTATGATGATTTCTCTACTGGTACTGTGGACACTGACGGCATGGTGTTCATACTTCCGGCGCAGACTTTTCAGGCGCACAGGATATATTGGTTCAGTGGCACTGAGAGGTTTATGATTATAGGCGCGTCAAGCGGCGTATACAAGGCAAATGGAGGGCAGGATGGTGCGGCAATAACGCCTACGGCTATTGACGTGAACCTTGTGGCGAGCATCGGTGTAGCAGACATGATGCCGGTGGTGGTAGGAACACAGACGTACTACATTGAACAGGGTGGTTTGACGCTTAGGAGTTTTGGGTACAGCTTGGCGCAGGATTCCTACCAGGCGTTTGACAAAAACATCATATCAGACGAAATAACAGTTGGCGGAATTATTCAGATAGTATATGCAAAAGGTCGCCCGGATATTATCTTCTGCCTCAGGACAGATGGAACGGTGCTGCCGTGTGTGATTCTTGAGTCTGATGATGTAGCAGGATGGGCGCGTCGGATAATTGGCGGCAGCGGGAAAGTAATCAGTATGGTCACAGAATCGAAAACAATAGGATTCGACCGGGTGGGAATGGTGGTTGAGAGGACGATAAACAGTGCTACACGGCGGTATATAGAATATTTTTCTCTGGACCCTGCGGTCCCCGATATTTCCGAGTTCTTTACGGGCGAAGACAATGAAGCGGCGGACACACTACGTTGGACGAAATCAGTATTTGAGGAACAAAAGAAATTTGTCCGGCTGGACAGCGCCTTGGTTCTCGATACCACACAGACAACGACACTGACACTGGATGCACTTACGGGAGACGGGGTCACTGTCACGGCGGGAGCAGAGGTGTTCACGGCGGACAGTGTGGGGCAATTCATATATGCGAAATTCCTGACAGGGGACGAGACCGGCATAGCAGAGATTGTGGAGTATACCTCGGCAACAGAGGTAGTTGTGAACATACGGCAGGACTTCTTGAGCCTTACGTTTGCATCAGGCGGGTGGTATCTTACAGTTTCCGACGTGGGGGGATTGAACCATGCGGAGGGCGAGGAACTGGCGATCTTGACTGACGGCGCGGTTCATCCCAGTGAGACGGTAGCTGACGGGCAAGTTACGCTCGACTATCCAGCAAGATATATCATACTGGGATTCCCATATACGGGAATAGGGAGGTCGCTTGATTTTGAGGTTCAGGGGATACCGGGAACTACGCAGGCGCGAAATCGGACAGTGGAAAAAGTGTTTCTGAAATTACGAAACACAATGGGCGGAAAATTCGGCGTGTCGCTGAAGGGTTTGTATCGGATCACTCAGCCGATGTATCGCAAAGCCGGGGGGAGCTACTACGATATGCCGCCAACTCTGTTCTCTGGGTTGAAGCCGGTGGCGCTCAAGGATGGATACGCGAGTGAGAAGAAATTTTACTTTGTTCAGGATCAACCACTTCCGATGGAGATTCTTGCAGTGATCCCATCGATTGATGTTGGGGAGGAAGAATGATTCCAGTAGGCGGTATAGTCTCAGGGATCGGGGATTTGGTATCTGGGTTTTCTGCTTTACAGGCAGGAAGAGAAACGGCGTCGTTGCTTCAGGAACAGGGGGCGTTGACGAAAGATGACTATTTCAAACAGGCAGGTCTTGTCCGTGACGAGGGCCACCGCGTTCGTGCAAAGCAGACGATGGAATATATAAGTTCAGGGGTGGAAGCGGTGGGTACGCCTCAGTTGGTCGCCCGAGAGACGCTGAGAAAATACACTCAGGCGGCAGGATCTCTTGAGACCACAGGTATCAACTACGAGCGGCTATATTCAAAGAAGGCGAAGATGGCGAAGCAGGAAGGTCAAGCCGCTTTTGTGTCGAGCATATTTAAAGCAGCCGGTTCAGTGATGGGAGGATAATGCCAAAAATTACGCAGTACAACGCTCCGAACCTTTCTCCGCAAGCCGTCGGTACTCCCGGCACAAGCAGGGTGGGAGAGATTATAGGGAACACGATTTCGTCTCTTGGGGAAATGATATCCAAACGGGAGGAGGCATCAAACAAACTGTCCGCATACCAGCGTTTTGGCGACTTCCAATTCGAGTACGGGGCAAAAAAGATTGCTATGCAGCAGGAATACGCGGACAAACCTCTCGAATACCCCGCAGCGGTTAGAAAACTCGCCACTGATATGTCATCTGAGTTTGGAAAGAGTCTGAACGGTCGAGCGTATCAGCATTTCAAGGGACTTACAGATGCGGCGGTAGCGCAGGACAGCGAGGCGCTCTCTACTTGGGCATTTCACCGGGACAACGAGATTCAGGTGGGCAAGTTCACTGACATCCAGAATAGTACTGCGATACGCGCCACGACAGCAACCGGCGCAGATGGGCTTAGAAAGATAAAAAACGATTTGATTCAGGGGCAGACGGTTGCTGGGGATATGGTTAGTCGGGGGTTTAGCCAGAAAGTTACCGACGATGCGTGGAAGTCAGCTCAAAAATATGCTCTTGATGCCCAACTGGTGGCCAGACCTAACAGTTTAAAAGCCGACTTAGACGGTGGGGCATACAACGGATTGATTGATGCAGAGTTAATCAAGAAATATTCAGATGGGGCACGTAACGCTATCATAAATAGGGTATTTGACGATCAGTACCGCACACTTTTCATGGCAAAGGGTAAGGTGGGAGATTTCATTTCTGGGTTGGATAGTGGTCAAACGACTTTGGTGGATTTGATTGCGGAGAGGGAAGCGATATTCGCCAACAGGAAAAAACTCACTACCCCAGAATCCCAGGCGACAAATCAGGCGTATCTGGAGAATCTGGACGCTCTTATAGCCGGGCAGACACAGGCGACAGCAAAAACGCCACTCGGAGCGGAGCAGAGAAAATCGGTACTGGAAGATTTTGACCGCAAGTGGGATGGGTATTTGATATCAAAATCCGCCGAGAATAAGCGTCCCGACATATCTGACATGAACAAGGAACTGGAGTTGTATAGGGATCTTCAGCAAGCGTACAACTCCGGCATAATAGATAGGAATTCGTTTCAGGATAAAGTAGCTATTATGACCACAAAACACAACATCAGCAAGAAAGCTATTGCCGGAGCGATGCCGTTTGACCAGGCGATAGACAAGGCCGGTGCGGTATCAGGGTGGTGGCTTTGGACCAAAGGCAACGATGTGGTGTCTGCCGGGTACAGGATGATAAAGGCCCATGTGGATAGTACGTTCCCAGAACTCTTGCCGGAGGAACGTAGGGATATAAAAGCCCAGATGCTTTCTCAGTATCACCAGAGGGTACTTGCCACTCCGCCGGATATACTGAAGGGGCTTACAACTCAGGATCAGTGGGAGAATTTCGCTCGTCCAATCATTCAGGGGGGCGTGAATGGTAAGGGAGAAACTATTCCCGGACTCGCGCAGGCGAATACGTTCTATCGTGATACCACCGGGCAGTACAGTATCGGCGATGTAAAGAAAGAGAACGGCTACGCAAAGCGTTTGGTGGGCGTAGAGAAAGGGGTCCCCAAATGGCAGTATCTTGAGGGGCAGATTATAGTGAATTCCAACGGCAAGTTCAAGGTGTTGAGTGACGGAACTTTTGAGGTCATAGACAATGGCGGGTAGAATTGTAACAGCAGAAGAAGTTTTCTCAGGACAAGACAGCCCCCAAGCACCATCGGTGGGGGGCAAGAGGATATTTACTGCTGATGAGGTGTTTGATACTGGTGTTGAGCCAAAACCCGCTGTAACTATTCCTTCCATAGACGACGAACACCACGGTAGATTTCTACAGGATTTTGGCGGAGCAATCTACAACGAGATGCTCAACTCAGCCATTCGACTCGGTGGATCAACAACCGGCGCGGTGGCGAGTATAAATAACGTGATTGGTGCGATCACAGGATTGAACGCGTTCAAGAAGTACAGGGAAACGTTCGTGGAACCAGGACAGGAAGTAGCGGGGGTCGCACGAGAAGTTGCTCCTGGCAGTAATCTCTTTGAGCGACAGTATTTCGGGCTGATTGACGCCGTTGGCTCTCTCGCACCCACGATTCCGTTCGACGTTATGACTGGCGGAGCTACCAAGATCGCTCTGGCGGGTCGAATACTGCCTCGGATGGAGGCAATGCTGGCTCGGATTCCCAATTTTGCCTTGGGATCAGGCTGGAAAGGCATGGTAGAGGGCGTACAACGCTCGGGAAGCGTTCCAGAGGCCGTGGTAGGGGGAGTGGTCGGAATTGGCGAGAACGTGGCGTGGAATAGCCTGTTTGCCGCCAGCGGGGTCGGTTTGAAGGGCATTGGCAAGATGGCATCTCTCGGCTTGGCGCAGAGTTTCTTCAATGCCGCAAAAGAGGGTCGTACACCCACGGTGGATGAGATGACTGATAGCACTACCCAAGCAGCAATGTTGGGGGTAGTGTTCACTGCGTTACCCCACCTTGCGGAGGGGTCGCAGATAGAGGCAGAGAAAAGGGCGTTGAAGCGGTATGAGAAAAAGGTTCAAGCGTTCTTGGAGCCTACTGAGATCGCGCGAGATGCAGCAGGGAAGCCGTTGGAGGTGAATGGGCCGGTAGGTGGAACACCTGAAACGAGCGTGGGCGGGAACAAGGCGTTTGAAATAGATCCTATCGCAGTGGCAAAGAAAGAGGGTCTTTTACAGCAAATCAAGGTGTTAAGAGATAAAAGGGGGTTGGTAAAAACAGCAAAGGAAAAGCAGGAGATAGGTTTTCAGATTGATTCTCTGGAGTTCCAAGCGGGTATGTTGATTACACGTAAGGAGGTTTCCACTCCCGTAGTTCCCCAGACAATTGACCCCGCTAAAGCCACTCAAATCGTTTATGACATCGTTACCGATCCCGCTATCCGTCCCGAGCTGAGACGTTCTCTCGCTCAGCCGTTTCTTGACAGGTTGGACCAGAGAGGCGATATTGCCCCTCCAGAGTTCAAACTCGGTCAGTGGAAAGACCCATCTAAGCTCCGTATGCTTATGTGGACAATGGAACGCACGATAGAGAAGGTGGATCGTGCGTCTGCACCGGAGGTACGGGATTTCACCACTGAGAAGATCAAGGAGAACGAGGCGTACCACAAGCGGTGGCAGACGGACATAAACAACGCGATCCAGAAGAAAGAACTCGTGCCGAAAGGTATCACTCCGAATTCTGACGCAGCCATGTATATGATGCGTTATGGCGAAGGTCGGATGACAGAAGCCGAACTCCAGAAGGCTTCCCCCGATAAGTGGGGCGAGATCGAGCAAGGCGCGGCGTGGAGCAGAAAGATATACGACGAAACACTTACCGCACTCAATACTGTTCGCGAAGCAGCAGGCAAGGAACCCATTGTGAAGCGTCCTGACTACTTCCGACACTTCCAAGAAATGTCTTTGGCGTCAGACTTGTTTGGTCATTTCTGGGGCGAAGGAAAGAACGCGCCTACTTCCATAGCAGGTATCATCAACAAAGCAAAGTATGGATCACCGTTTAACCCCACTGAGATGCAGAGACGGGGGAGTACGTTCAAGGAGGACGGCGTTCTTGCACTCCAGAACTATGTGAAATCCGTCGGACCGCAGCTTTTTCATACAGATAGCGTTCAACGTGTTCGTGCTCTTGAGAATTATATCCGCACACAGGCGCTTATTGGGGAAACGCAGTTGGCGGCAGGTAAACCGTACGTCAAAGTGGATCTGAGCAATTTCGTTACTCGACTGTCAAACTACGCAGATATGCTGGCGGGACAACCGTCCAAGCTGACTACTGCGATCAACAACATGGCGGTGTCCGAACATTGGCTCGACAGAACGGCGGCGGCGGGGATAAACGCACTCCGAAAAAACACGGCACTCAATATGATAGGGTACAACATATCTGCTGGTACGATGAACATACTTCCGCTCGCGCAACAGATTGCCACCACTCGGACGGATTTTGTGGCTCGTGGGTGGACTACGTCGTTTTTACATCTTGTGAAGGATGTGCCATTTGTGCTTGATGGAGCTCGAAGTGATTTCTATGACCGCCGGTATCCTCAGGGGTTCCTTCCGGCTAATTGGTACGAAAGTATTGTGGACAAGGGATATGTACTTCCCAACGTGATAGACCGGATGACAGTACAAGCCCTTATCGCGGGCAAATACTACGAGGGCCGGGCGCAGGGACTGGAGCCGGATGTGGCTATGAAAGCAGCCGACAACTACGCTGTTCGCGCGGTCACGGATCGTACAACTGGTCAACTTCCCCAAGCTATGTCGGAACCCAACGCAAAACTATTCTCAATGTTTCAGGTGGAAATTAACAATTTGTGGTCCTGGATGGGGCATGATCTTGCAGGGGATAGACAACTTACATTGAAGGGTAAAATGGGCAGAATGGTCATTTTTGCTCTTGCGTGTAACGTGCTCAACACGGTGTACGAGAAAACCATGGGGCGGAGGCCACAACTTGATCCTTTGGAGATTCTTGGAACGCTTGCCGGGATAACGAAAGAAGGACGTGATCGATCACTCTTGGAGCGAGTGGGCCCGGCGTATAAAATGACCATGGGGAATGTGCCGTTTGGGAACTTGTTTGTCGATGGGGGTAGATTTCCGATGACTGCGGCGTATCCAGATTTACACAAAGCATTTGGGGATTCTGAGAACATCGTTTGGTCAGAATTCTTGAAGCCTCTGTATTTTGCGTCCCCTTTCGGTGGGGGTGCACAGGTGCGTAAGACAATCGAGGGGGTTACTGCGTGGAATCGGGGATATGTAGCGACGCCCTCCGGTAAGACAAAGCGGTATGGGGTTGAGCATGATTTTGCGAATGGGGTCCGTGGATTCCTATTCGGGAAAAACGCTTTTCCTGAAGCGGTAGATTATTGGGCAAAACCGCCAGAGGAAAGGTAGCGCAGCACAGCAAAACAGATTGACAAACGGGGTTATTGTGATAGCATAATTTCAGGAGGATATGATGTTCAAGAAATTTCTCGCCGCGGTAATGATTGGGGCAGGGCTTGTCGCCGGGATTGCGTTCGCTACCGTGACGGGAACGTATACGCCTACCAGGGTGTCCACCGACGGAAATACTACTGAATATTCCTTCAGCTTTGCTGTTCCCGCCCAAGGGGACCTTGTCGTTCAGCTTGTTAATAGTACCAATACATCCAACGTCACTAATCAAACCCTCACAACAAACTATACCGTCACGCTCAGTAAGTCAACTCCCGGCGGGCATATTGATTTTCTTTCTGCTCCGGCAGCGGGCCAGTATGTTCAGTTATCCAGAGACATAGACATCACTCAGCCGATGGACATCCCCGCCGGTGGGCTATTCCGAGAAATTCAGATAGAGAACGCGCTGGACAGGAATGTGTTACTTCTCCAGCAACAGCAGGAGCAAATCGACCGGGCAATAAAAGTTCCCTTGTTGAGTAATGACACAACGGATTACACGACCATAATAGAGAACGCCGCGGTAGCAGCAGCAGCATATTCAGCATCGGCGTCGGCAAATGCAACAGCAGCAGCGGCTTCCGCAGTTATCGCGTCAACGAACGCTACAGCAGCCCAGGGATACGCAACAGCAGCATCAGCGTCGGCTACAAATTCGTCGTCATCTGCGGTATTGGCGGCGGCGTATGCTGACGAGGCGTACACCAATTCTCTTGGCAATCTCACAGTAGCAAGCACAGCTGAAGCTCAAGGAGCGACAAACGATGTGAAATATATGTCCCCTGCCAAGACAAAGGTGTTGGTCGAGTACGCGGGGGCTGTGAAAATCCCCATAGCGAATGGCGGTACAAACGCAACGAATGCTACGAATGCTCGAACAAACCTGGGTATCACTGGGAGTGGGACACTACTTCCATCTGGTGCGGTGTTCTTTATGGCAACAGGAGCTTGTCCTACTGGGACAACAGATGTATCTGCCACATATGCAAACAAATATGTGAAGATAAGTGCCACGCAGTTAACGTCAAGCGGAGTGGTTTTAACAGGTACATCTGATGGTACAACGCTGACAGCGGCTCAAAGCGGACTACCGGCCCATACACATACGTATGATGGGTATCCTAATGACCCCGGCGAAATTGATGATTTTTCGTATGGCTACAATCTTGGAAAGGCAACACGGACAACTGCTGCTAATGCCGCGGCAAACGCAACGGATGCACATAATCATACGATAAGTTCTGCAACAACTCTTGAACCAAGCTCTATAACAATGAAATGTTGTCAGGTGGATTAACTAACAGGAGGGGTAGGATGAAGAAATTTC
>Ga0265297_10002017_pt1 | contig 43534 bp, 42 predicted proteins | sample Munlanlwell13791_FD_192502 | JGI IMG/M metagenome (GOLD analysis project Ga0265297, IMG submission 192502) | Leachate microbial communities from a municipal landfill in Southern Ontario, Canada - Leachate well 137-91 | ecosystem: Engineered > Solid waste > Landfill > Unclassified | place... | reverse complement strand
TCCATTAATTTGGGATGCTGGGCAGAGACAACCATAAAAGTAACCCCAAAGATAGTATCTGGACGAGTTGTGAAGATTGGCCATTTCTTTCCATTTATTTCAAATAAAATTTCTGTTCCATTAGATTTCCCAATCCAATTTTTCTGCATTGCTTTAATTCGTTCAGGCCAATATTCAAGAGTGTCAATCTTTTCATAAAGTTCGTCAGCATAGTCTGTAATTTTAAAGAACCACTGCTCTAAATGTTTTATTTCAACATTTGTATCTTCATGCCTCCAGCACCTTCCATCATGAACTTGTTCATTTGCTAAAACAGTGTTGCATTTGGGGCACCAGTTAACAGCCGAAGTTTTTTTGTAAGCAAGTCCCTTCTCAAGCATCTTCAAAAAAACCCATTGATCCCATTTATAATAATCAGGCTTGTGCGTTTCAACCATTCGTGTCCAGTCATAAGTCAACCCTAAAGCTTTCTGCTGTTTTATAAAAGATTCAATTGCTTCTTCTGTAAAAACTTTTGGATGAGACTTGGCTTTGATTGCAGCATTTTCTGCAGGCAGTCCAAAAGAATCAAACCCCATGGGGTGAAGAACATTAAACCCACCCATAATTTTAAATCGTGCCTGAATATCTCCTAGAACATAATTAAACGCATGTCCAATGTGAAGCCCACTCCCAGAAGGATAAGGATACATTTCAATAATATAAAATTTCTTTTTCTTAGGGTCTTCTTTAACTTCAAAAATCTTCTCTTTAGCCCATTTTTCCTGCCATTTTTTTTCTATCTTAGAAAAATTAATTTCCATTCTATTATGGCGTTTCAGCGATTTAAATTGTTTTTGATTCGGGGAAAGCATATTTTTATATATTAAATTAGGCTTTGTAAAATATGGAAAAGATAAAGGCATATTTAATCGGAGAGATAATATCAAGCACAGATTCTGATGCTTTTTCTCTCTTTGAAAAAAGTCACTTTGGAGAGCAGAAAGAGGGAAAGGTTCAGTATTCTATAGCAGAAGCATTATTTCTTGTAGAAAAGGAAAAGATGGAAATCTTTTCAAGAAATGAAAAAGTTTCAAAAAAAGAGTTTATGGAAAAATGTAGGAGAATTGACAAAAAGATTCAGATAAAATACCCTGTTTTCAAAGATTTAAGAGAAAGAGGATATGTTGTAAAAACAGCATTGAAATTTGGAGCTGATTTTAGAGTCTATGAAAAGGGGGCAAAACCAGGAGAAAAACACGCTAAATGGATTGTATTCACCGAGCATGAATCCAACAGATTAACGTGGCATGAATTTTCAGCAAAAAACAGGATTGCACATTCAACAAAGAAAAATCTCCTGCTTGCAATTGTAGATGAAGAGGGAGATATAAGTTATTATGAGGTTAGATGGCTTAAACCATAAAATCACAACAAATTTTATTAATGGTTATGTTTTTCTCAGGATATGGCAAATCAAGATGCTTTGCAAATAAGGGGTAAGATAATTTCTTTTATCACTCAGAATGGTCCAAGTCTTCCAGTGCATATTGCAAAAGAAGCAGGATTAAGCATTTTATTTGCATCAGCTTTCCTTTCAGAGATGTATGGAGAAAAGGAAATTAAGATGAGTAATTTGCGTGTAGGGAGTTCTCCGCTGTACTTTATCTCTGGGCAAGAGCCTCAGCTAGAAAAGTTTTCTCAATATCTGAAAAGTAAGGAAAAAGAAGCATTTTTGATATTGAAAGAAAAGAAAATATTAAGGGACTCAGAACAGCAGCCAGCAATAAGGGTTGCTTTAAGAGAAATAAAAGATTTTGCAATTCCTTTTGAAAAGAATAATGAAGTTTTCTGGAAATATTTTTTAACCGAAGATTTACCTGAAAAAATAGAAGTTATAGAGGTCATAGAAACAGTCGAACCTATTGTAGAGAGTATAGAGGCTAAAGAAGAAGTCCAAGAAGAAGTTGAAAATGAGCTGGAAAAAGAAGAAGCAAAAGAGCCTGAAGAAGAAACTCCGATAAAAGAAAAAACCCCAAAAAAACAGAAAGTTCATGCAAAATCTAAAGGGCAAAATAAAAAGAAAGATGAAAATTTCTTTAATAATATAAAAGCATTTTTAGCTAAAGAGAGGATCGAGATTATAGACATTAAAGACTTTCAGAATAATGAAGCAATTTTAAAAGTAAAAAAGAAAGGGGTTGAAGAATTGATATTTGCTTTTAATCAAAAGAAAATAACAGAAAAAGAGATCTTAAAAGCACATAAGAAGGCTTCCCAAGAAAAGATGAAGTACAGCGTGCTTTCTCTTGGAGAACCTTCTAAAAAATTAAATGATTTAATACTTGCAATTAGGGACTTGTCTATATTAGACAAAATTGATTAAGCCTAGTCGTGAAAGTGTTGAAACATTCTTTCAAGTTTCTGCACCGGGGTTGCAATTAGGTGTTCAACTTCATACGGGGCAGGAGCTTCCTCAGGATTTATCGGACATCCTTCTGGATTTTCAGGCCATCTCAAACGAGGCTCTTCTGATTCGTATAGGGGTTGTTGTTCTGTCATTTTTTCCTCCATGATTTAATTAACCAGAACTAACAAGTAGGACTATAATCCCATAATAAAAATAACAGAATCAAAGCCCTAAAACTAATTAGTTCCAGAGCTTGAGAGACACAGCTAAAACCGAGCTGTTCAATGACAAAATCGAACTCATAGCTTGTCTACCCATTAGGAATGTAAGATGATGAAATTTATATATTCTCTGTTTTTTATAATAAAGGAAACCTTTAAATAACTAAAAAAAAGAAAATTAATATGGGTAAAATAAAATCAAAATCAGTTAGAAGAGCTGTAAAAATTATGACTAAAGAAGGAGTCCCATTTAGCCACGATTTTGAAACTAATAAAAGAGTTTTAGTTGGATTAGTTGCAGGAAAGAAAGTAAGAAACCAAATCGCAGGATTGTTAGCTAGAACAAAAAAAGTTGAGCTGGCTAAAATGAATTCTAAGTAAAGGATTAAACTTCCCTATTCGAAAGAGTTTTAAATGAATTTTTTCTTGTAGTCTCGGCTCTGTAGCTCAGTGTCAGAGCGCTGCTCTCATGAACGCGTAGTGTTCATTGACCAAGAACTCATGGAGTTTTTGAGTCTTGACGCATTTAAAGAATGTGATATATTCATTGAGAAAGGCGGAGGTCGGGAGTTAAATTCTCCCCAGAGCCATGAACTGTTAGAAATGAGTTAAACACCCGAGTTGAAATTGTCTCCTTCTTTTCTTGGAATTATATGGAAATGAACATGCCCTACAAGCTGTCCAGCAGATTTGAAATTATTATTGATAAGATTAAATCCTGTAGCATTATACTTCTTCATAAGTAGAATAGAGGTATTTTTAACGCAATCTAAGAAATCTTTCCCAGCAATTGAAGGTAAATCTAAAACATTTTCAAAATGTTTTTTAGAAATTATCAGGCTATGCCCCTCTACCTTAGGATTAGCATCTAAGATAGAGAAGAAATTGGAATTTTCATAGATTCGCTTAGCAGGGATTTCCCCTTGGCTAATCTTACAAAAAATACATTCTGCCATGATTAAATAAAAAAAATGTTATTTAAAAAATATACTAAAAAAACAAATACTGCATACATTTTCATCAAACTAAATTGATAAAAATAAAAAAAGAAAAGTTATCTTTTCTTTTTTTTAGTTGTTCTCTTAGCAGGTTTTCTCTTTGTTGTTCTTTTTACTTTCTTTTTAGCTGCCATGTGGTCACCTCAATTTTAATTAATTATACCAAGGCTGTCTTGTTTATAAATTTTTGCTAAAAAAATTTGTTTGAAAAGAAAATTTTTCAATTTTATCGACGGGGAAATTTATTTAATTAACTTCCCTGCTTTTTCGAAAGAAATTTCTGCATTAATTAATTTTCTTACAACATTTTTTAATTCAGAAATTTTTACACGAATTTGTTTTTTTGTGTCCCTGTCTCTGATTGTAACATCCTTGTTTTTTAGAGATTCTTCGTCGATGGTTATACAAAAAGGGGTTCCAATTTCATCATTTCTTGCATATCTTCTTCCAATGCTCCCAGATCTGTCTTGAACAACAAACCATTCATTTTTGAGTTCATTAAAAATATCCGAACAAATTTTTTCAAAATCATCCCTCTTAACAATAGGAAAAATTGCTGCCTTGACTGGCGCAAGTACTGGAGGAATTTTCAAAACGACATTTTCTCTTTCTTTATCATAAGTATATGCTTTTGTCAAGATAGCAAGAAGAATTCTTTCAATTCCAAAGGTAGGTTCAATCACACGAGGCAATACTTTTTTCTTGTATTTCTCGTCGTAAATCTCCATGCTCCCTTTACTTTCTCTCTGATGGTTAGTTAAATCAAACTGCCCCCGATTAGCATTCCCAGCAACTTCCTTTGAACCAAACGGATACATATAATCAATATCAAAAGTAGCAGAACTGTAATGGCTTAATTCTTCTTTAGTATGTTCTCTGATTTTTATTTCTGTTAAATGCAGTTTTCTAAACCACATAATTTGTTCTGCAAGCCAATAAGCATGCCATTCATCTAATTTTCCGCTTTTCAAAATTTCTTTCATCTTAACTTTCTTTAAAGTGTCTTTTCCTAATTTTTGTGTCTCTTCATCTAAAAAGTCAAATTCTATATTGAGGTGTTCATCGTCAAGAATCTCGCATTTCTTTTCTTCAGGATTTATAAAAAACTCAAATTCCCCGATATGAAACTCTCTGCTTCTGAATAAAAAATCACGCGGAGCAATTTCATTTCTAAAGCATCTGCCAATTTGGGCAATTCCAAATGGAAGCTGCATTCTTGAGGTCTGTTGAATCAATTTGAAATCTAAAAACATTCCCTGAGCAGTTTCTCCTCGAAGATAAGCATCTTCCGCATTCAATGCTCCAACTTTGGTTTTGAACATTAAGCTAAACTCTCCAAGAACTTCGTATTCCCCCCCGCACTCACATTTAACTTTTCCTACTTCAGATTTATCAATCTTTGTAGATTTCTTGCATTTCTTGCATGTAACAGCAATATCATTAAAATTAGATATATGACCAGAAGCTTTCCAGGTCTTTGGATGGGAGATTATACTTCCTTCCATTCCAACAATATTTTCTTTTTCATGAACAAAAAATTTCCACCATTCTTTTTTTAGATTGTTTAGCAGTTCAACACCTAAGGGGCCAAAATCCCAGAAACCAGCAAACCCGCCATAAATGTCAGAGCTTCTGAATATGAATCCTTTACTTTTGCAAAAATTAGAAAGATCTTCGATAGTAATGCTTTTTTGAGAAATCTCTTCCAAGTTTGTTTTTAATTCTATTTTTTTGTCGGGTTTTGGTTTGTTCATTTTTTCTATAATCCCCTTAGCAATTTTTTCTGCTTCTTTCTTAGTTTTCCCAAGATACGCCAAACTTTTAGTTTTTACCTTTCCGTCTATTCGTTTATTCTCATTGAGGTAATAATAATCTTTTCCATGAATTGTCTTTTTAACAACAAATGCCATTAGAAATTAGGCACTACAGATTATTTAAATTTTTTGAAATTAGACCTTTAAACCTAAAGCGGAGGGCCGAGGTTTTTAGTTTAACAGTTTTTTTTTAAATTTAAACTAAAAGCGGAGGGTGGGACTCGAACCCACGAATATTCGCTCTGCAGGCGAATGCAGTAGCCGCTGTGCCACCTCCGCATATTTTAGGTAGACAAAAACAGTATATAAAAATATATTTTTTGTAATCTACCAGTCTCTCATAAATTGAATTTCTGGGATATTTGTAATCATTACCTCTTTTTCTAATGGTAAAAAAGATATCTTTTTATCCTTTTTTCCAAATCGAACTAAGGTGCTTTTTTTATCATCGCATTTTATATTCCCCAATGATGGCGGATAAGATGAATATTCTAAAGAATTAAAGATTCTAAACTCATTAAATTCTGGGTTTTTCATTGAAACTATTCCTATTGATTCAAACCAGTTATATGGGTCATCTGGAGAAGGAAATGGCAAGGAACTGGGATGAGAATGAAAATGATATATCTTAAATTTTTCTTGTTCCTTTCGTTTTATAATTTCCATCATCTTATCAGAAATAATGCATGTATCCTCTTTTTTTGTGTTTTCTGAACACCAAATGTCTGGAATTATTTCTAAATTTTCTGTTTTAAGAAATCCAATTACTATTCCTTCATAATATCTTTTTTTATTTTTTTCTTTTAAAACACAATTATTAAAATAATTAAAAATAATTTTTAGTTGTTTTTCTGAAAAGTTGAGTGTGTAATCTGATTGTCTAAAAGTGATATCCATCTTTTTTTAATAAAGAATCTCTTTTTAAGGTTTATTATCCAAAATAAATTTGAGTATTAAACCTGTTTCTACAAAATTCACACGACTTAAAATGTTTATCTGCAAGTTTAGACACTTCTTCGTTTTTAAGGAGTTTCTTTCGGGAATTATAGACAATTTCATAGTCCATATCGCATTTAGAATCAGATTCTTGCATCTTAATTAAGATTTCCTTGACTTTCTTTTCAATCCTAGAGTTTTTAGAATAATCCCTTGGAGCAATAATGTTCACTGAAGATTTATATGAATTTTCGGCATTAAGAGTAGCAACCAATTTATCAAAATTCTCTCCATTATCTTTTTCAAAAACTCCAACAGCAAATCCACCTCGCTGTCTTATGTAACGGAACATATCCTTATCAGATTGTCCATCCCCAAAAACAATTGAATGTCTGTGGAGAATATGATAATCTTCCAAGGGAATATCTTCATGCAAATCTGCACCTTTGCAAATAGATTTTATGACAGAAACTTTTCTAAAAGAATCAAGCACTTTCTTTATTCTATAAATAGATTTTCCATCGTCTAAAAATTCTCCTGCGTTTATAGAAGTAAAATAAGGGGCTATAGAGGTTCCTTTAATTAATGGAAGAGTACCAACACTAACAACATGATGTTCTAATTCAATTCCATTTTCTGCTGCAAACTGGTTTATTCTTGGAAACCAATCTTGTACTCCCGGAGCTAGTTTGGTTTGTGGGGCAAATTCTTCCTCCATAATTTTATTAGTCAACCCTCCGAAAATTTCTTTTGAATCCATAATCATCTGTTCCATATAACCCACTTCTAAATCCGGATGTTCAGATTTATTATAAATTTCCCAAAATTCTCCAGGGTTATTTATTCCATATTTATCATGAAGTTTAGAGAGATATTTCTCAAAAATAAGCAACTGGGGAAACTCTTCATTTAATGTCAAATCCCAGTCATAAAAAAGTCCAACTCGCATAGGGAAGGATAATATTTTTATTTAAGAAGATTATTGTGATAGACTAATAACTTTTCCTGAAGTTTATTCCTATTGCTTTGTTCAAAATACCTTTTTTGCCTTCAGGAATTTTTTCTTTTTCCGCTACTTTTAGATAATCTAACACTTTTTCTCTGCGCTGATTTAAAGGCAATGTAGAGACTATGCATGGCCCGCCAATGCATCCGCCCTTGCAAAAAGTTACATCTAAAAATTTTATTTTTTTAGACGGATTTTCAAGGAATTTAGAGACCTCATTCATTCCGTCAAGGACTAAAGATTCATTGGGGTTAAGGATATTTTTTAAATGGGCAGTTTTAGACAATCCCCCTGCAAGAGGGTATATTTTAGTATAATCATTATAAAATTTATCGAGAATGCCAATTTTGTTTTTAGAATATTTCTTGTTTAACAGTTTATTTTTTTCAAGCAAGGTATAAAGTTCTTTGTAATCAATTGCGTAATCAACTGCGTCAGAGTTTTGAGCTTCTAGCTTTTTGAAATTGCAGGGGGAGATAAAGACATTCTTGTAATGAGGATAGATTTTTTTACAAATCTTTGCTGTTGCAATCATAGGGCTATCAACAGGGATTAGATTTTTTCTATAATTAGGGTATTTCGATTTTATGGTTTCAACAACCCCCGGACAAACAGTCGCAATCATTAATTTATTAGATTTTTCTAAAACTTTATGGTATTCTTTGTTCACAACCTTAGCACCAAAAGTTAACTCTACAACCTTACTAAAACCCAAATCTTTAAGCTGAGAAATTATTTTAGGATAAGAAAAATCAACTACAAAACTAGGTGCAAGCATTGCTAAATAATCTCCCTTAAGCGGGAAAGTTAAATTAGCCACCCCTTTGTCCATAATGTTTTTATAGAAGAATGCAAAACTTTTAAAGGTTCTCAAACGAGATAATAAAGTAAGCCCTGGTAGCTCAGCCTGGATAGAGCATTAGCCTTCTAAGCTAAGGGTCGCAGGTTCAAATCCTGTCCGGGGCGCTTATATTTCAAACTGGTCCAGATCATTAACCAGGACAGAATTCTTAAAAATCTTTTTAGCAACGTCGAGAATTACTTTTTGATTTTTGCCGTATCTTTGACTTATATGAGTAAGGATAAGTTTCTTGGATTTTGATTTTTTTGCGATTTCCCCAGTCTGTTTTGAAGTAAGATGTTTGTATTCTTTAGCTTTATCGCCCATATCATCTCCAAAAGTAGATTCGCATATTAACAAATCCGAATTCTGAACAAAAGGGATTATCTTTTCATTAAAAGAAGTGTCAAAAACAAAAGAAACCTTTTTTCCTTCTTCTTGATAAGTCAAATCTTTTGCCTTGTATTTTTTCCCATTGTAAACAATATCTTTTCCTTCTTTCAGTTTTTTCAAGATTGGTCCTTGGATTTTTGCCTTAGCTAATTTCTTCTTATCAATTCTTATTGTTTCTTTTTTAACGAAAGTATAGGCATTGCAAGGGACCCCATGATTCATTTTTTCTGCCTTGAGATAAAAGTCTTCTGTTTCAAAGAATTTGCTTTCTACTTCTTCAACCTTTAAGTTTAATTTATCTTGGAATACAAAAGTTTCCAACATCTTTCTCATGAATTCTTTTGTGCCCCTTGGACCATAAATAAACAAAGTTTTGTTATATCCGCTGAAGCTTAATGTTTGCAAAAGCCCTGGAATGCCCAAGATATGATCCCCGTGCCAATGGGTAATTAAAAGTCTCGTAATCTTATTTGGATTCAGTCCTGCTCTTCTAAATTGTCTCTGAGTTCCTTCTCCGCAGTCTACAAGAATGTTCTCATTTTTGTATTCTAAAAGGATAGAAGTATGATTTCTTTCTGCACTTGGAATAGCGTCAGATGTTCCTAGAAAAACTATTTTAATCTTATTCGGCATGAAGAAAATAAGGAAAAAACATTTATATAACTTATCAATTCTTCAAATAAAATTAAGAAGTAATTATTTCTTCAATGCAGTTGATGCTGGAGAAATACAGATTATTGTGTCCCCTCTTAAGAAAGTCAATCCAAGATTTCTCTTTATCTCATTGTTCTGCATTTCCTTCACATTATCCAATACCAAATTGATATGGATATCAAATGCTAAAAGAGTTCCTGCAAATTGCTTGTCCCCTTTCAAGTACACTAAAACTTCTTTTCCTTTTGAATTATTTAACAAATCCAAAGGTCTTTCAATTCCGTTAACCATAATCTATTTCATTTGAGTTCGTTTATAAAAGTTTCGCCACAACAAAATAAATAATGCAGGATAATAATAAAAGAGCTTAACAGAAAGGTATTTAAATTAAAAATCAAAAACTCTAATATGAATCAAGGCAAAAAAGTTTCTGGAGGGAGATATATTCGATATAGAAAGAAAAAGGCTCGTGAAATAGCAGGGCAGAAGAGAATTGTCAAACTTGGAGCAGAAAAGACAAGGACAAAGAGAACAAGGGGCGGAAATAAAAAGATATTCTTATTAGGAGCAAAATTTGTAACAATACAAGAAAAGGGAAAAAGTAAAAAATTAGAAATAAAGAACGTTGTTGAAACTCCGTCAGATAGATTCTTAGCAAGACAGAATATTATAACCAAAGGAACAATCTTGCTTACTGAAAAAGGGAAGATTAGAGTAACAAACCGCCCAACCCAAGAAGGGACAGTTAATGGGGTTTTAATAGAACAGTCAAAATAAACTGATTACTTTTACTATTTCTTCATAGATATAAAAAGAGAAAGCTTTATATAAGGAAAAGCTTTATAAACCATACCCAAAAAACGTTAGAAAATGAATTTTGTAAAAAAATGCCCAGAATGTGGAAGTATAAATCTCACATATGATTCTCATCTCGGAGAAATAATCTGTAATGACTGCGGTCTAGTCGTAGAAGAAAAGATGGCTGATACTGGAATAGATATGCAGGGAAAGTTCGATAAAGACGAAAAGAAGGGCAGGGGTGGAGCGCCGATTAGCATGCAGAAATTTGATAAGGGGCTTACAACCAACGTCGGAGAAATTTCAGACATATACAAACTTGAACCTGGAAATACGAGAAAATTCTTAAGATTGAAAAAATGGCAGGAAAGAGTTTCAACTTCTATTGAAAGAAATTTAAGATTAGCCATGGCTGAATTAAGAGTTATAGCTTCTTACCTAAACCTTCCAAATGTTGTAAGGGATGAAGCATCAAGAATATACAATTACGTATTGCAGAGAGGATTAGTCAGAGGAAGAAGTATGGAGTCTGTCATTGCTGCTTGCCTATATGCTGCATGCAGAAGCTATAATATTCCAAGAACTCTTGATGAAATGGCTACAGCTTCAGATGTTGAAAGAAAAGAGATAGGAAGAACATATAGGTTTGTAATAAGAAAACTTGGCATTAAAGTAAAACAAAGTTCTCCAAAAGATTATATTTCTAGATTCTCATCTGTTTTGAAACTCTCGCCAAAAACTCAGAATGATGCATTAAGCGTTTTGAGAAATGCGGAGAAAGTTGAATTAACTTCTGGAAGAGGTCCCGCTGGAATTGCAGCAGCAGCACTTTACGTCGCTGCTTTAATGAATGATGAGAAAAAAACACAAAGAGAAGTTGCAGATATTGCGGGAATTACTGAAGTAACAATTAGGAATAGATACAAAGAGTTGATTGAAAAACTCAAATTAGAAGATAAGATAAAAGAAAAAGAGCCAAGCCATAAAAATTAATCTTATTCTAAATTAATATGAATAATTTTAATTAAGAGATAATTCTAAACCTTTTTATATCCTAAATTTATTGAGATATTAAGCGGAATTGCCAGAGCGGTCAAATGGGCGAGATTTAGGCTCTCGTGGCTTAGTGCCTACAAAGGTTCGAATCCTTTATTCCGCATTTATTCCTAGATTTGAACCAAAGGTTTCATTGTCTGTAAAGACGATGAGGCTGAACAAAGTGAGGCCCGAATCCTTTATTCCGCATTACTCGGAATTTTGAAAAAGAATGTTTGATTTATTCCACATAATCTGCTGAAAGCATATTCTTTTAATTAAATTTGAACTTCAAATCTTCTCGGAGGATTGATAAACAAAATTTATAAATCTCCTTTATCCAAGAAGTCTATGAAGAATTTAGCCTCAAAATTTATCATCGGATCAGCTATAATTGGAATGCTGTCTGGGTGCGGGAGCCTGATTCGTCCTAGAGAATTTCCAGAGGAAATTATTCATGGAGTAGAGTACAAAACAAGGACTCAAGAAGAAGCAACCCCCTATAAATTAGAAGAACAGATATTATATCGAGATAGACAATACTTTGAAAAAACAGATAATATTTCAAACTGCCTTCAGATGAGGATTAAAAGATTTGTGGATACAACAAGATGGATGGATTCAGACTCTAAAAAAATAGAATTAAAATCAGATAAAGTATACATCCCATACAAGGTAGAATCAAAAAATTTTACAAAAGATAAATGGGTAGATGAAGTGGAATTAACTGGAACAGGCGCATTTGGAGTAAGAGCGAATGTAGAAACAATTGAAGAGTTAAGTGAACTTACCGGAGAAGATAAAAATATTTTTGGATACAAAGTCATAACAACAGAAGAGGGAGCCTCTTTTGGGATAAGAACAGTAAGGATTCTAGGAGAAGAATATTTTTTTCCAATGGTAGAGAATAGTAAATTGAATGAGAGTGGGAAATTAGATTATTATTTAATCCCAGTTAAAAAATCAAAAATTGGAATAAAAAATGCGTGTGGAAATGTATACATCCGAAATGAGAATAATGTTTATAGACCGACAGATGTAAGATTAATCCCAGAATTTGCAGAAGCAATAGGCCATTTTCACAGATAATTAATCTGCACTGACTGATTCTGCTTGCCCAGATGTAGCTTGGTTCTCTAATAGTGTTTTCTTAAGCCAATTCATATCTTTTTCAGTGTTTACCAAGCCAAATAGAGTATTAACACCAACTAAAGTAGCACATTGGTCTTTTGTCAAAACATCATCAGCTACAAGTTGATCTGAAAAGGCTTGATTATCAGAATATTTCCCACCATTTGTTTTTCCAGAATTTTTTAATAAACTATTAACCTCTGTTAAAGCAGTAGATAATGTCCATTTGCTTCTAGTTCTAATCGCAGCCTTTTCGCTGGAAGAATAATCTCCAACATACCTATAAGCGGTATAAGCATAAGTGTTTCTCCCTCCAACTCCTGTAATTGATAGAGTTCGAAGTTTAACTTCATCTTCAACAGTATAAGACAGAGTATTAGTCCCATAATATTCAGGGTTGCTAGTAGCAGAATTAATTCCGCTAAAAATTCCCATAGAAGTTTTACTACAGAAACTTCCTAATAAAATTATATCTCCTCTTTTAAGCCCGCCAGTTACATCTACTTCAACAAAATTGCTATTTCCCCTGATAGAAGAAATAAGAGAATCAGCAGAACTCCCAGTTACAGAAATACCCGCACTAGTTAATGATTGAGACACCAATGAAACCGAAGCTCTATATGAACCCAGCATAGTATTTGCGGCAATAGCAATTTTTTCTCCAATTGTAGTAGCAGTGGTACTAGTAGTAATAGGACTAGTTGAACTAGTGCTGCTCGTAGTAGAAGTTGCTGTCCCAATGTATCTAAATGATCTATAAATGTACCATCTAGTACTAGAAGAAGATTTAACTGTAAATGACTGTAATTTAGTTGGTCCTGATTGTCCAGGATCCCCATAGACATTTATTATTGTTTTGTCCGAAGAATAACTATCAAAGATTACAACGTGCTGAGTATCATACCGCCCGCTATCACAGTTCAACCCAGCAATATTTTCGCATCCGAGTACAACAATGTCTCCTTTAACCAAGGCGTCAGAACTGACCTCAGTAAACTTTCCGCTGTTTAATAATTTTGGAATAAGGCTCAAGATTGATTCCCACTCTGAATGAGATGCTGAATTAAAGATCATATTTCCATTAGAATCAAGGGTGCAAACATCTTGGCTGCAAGTCCCCAAAGTATTTTTATTGGTTAGGAATATATTTACTCCAGCATTGATTAATACATGTATAACAAACCGCGCGCAGACATTTCCGCTGATACATGAAGTATCTGTTCCACAACTTGCTGTTGTTCTCGCTTCATCCAATCCTCCGCTGACTAATCCTTTTGCAGTTGCCCAGATCATATCTCCGCCATAAGCTGAATCTGAAGTAGTGATAATTGAAGTTGGAGATGTTATTGTTGTAACTACAGGTTTAGGTGTCTGACTAAAAAGAACCCTGAATATGTCAGCATAAGCATTTCCTCGAATATATAATAATTGAGCTTTCTGACTGCCCCAGAAGGTCCTATTTAAAACGTTTCCAACCATAGTTATTTTTGTAGAAGAATCATTTGCATCTTCTATTTCTTTAACTACAGAAGAGAACTGCTGGCTGGTTAGATATCCTCCTTCATTTGTTAAAACATCAAGATAACTTTGAGTAATGCTGTTTAGGGTTGCATTTTCAACAGTCGTTGTTTTAATTACATCCTCTACACTATTTGTGTCAATCCAACATTTTATTTTTTCGTTGTCGCAGTATCCAACTTGTTTCCACCTAGCATTTGCTGTTCCAACATAAGGGTCTGTTGATGTCCCAGGATTGTTTGTGGCGCAAATTCTTATAATTCCCTCATTATAAATTTCAGGATCTGCAATTTCTTCTGCTGCGGATTGTGCATTTAAATTCAATAAACTGTAAGCGCTAGCAGTTCCAGAAATACATTCAGATTCAGTAGTTATATCTGTTTCATTAGCTTGGCTGCTCAAATATTGGTCTTCAATATAATTTAATGCAAAAGAAGTAGTGACTTCTTTGAATCCGCATTCTTCTTGTCCATTTACGTTTATGCATAATTGATTATAACCCGAAGTAGCAATGAAATCTTTTGTTTCGGAAGCATAGCCCCCAACAGTGACATAGCCAGAAGCGACGCTGACAGATTGTGCAGTATCCTTGTAATAAGAACTATCAAGACTTCCTTTTAAATAAACTTTATAATATGCCCCCGAATCTTTTCCTGCGTAAATATGATAATATACTTTATACTGGGAAGTTGGGGGGGAAGTTACAGTTGTCAATGAAGTTTCATCAAATCTTCCAGTAAATTGAGAAGGAGAATCTGCAGCAGTTAAACTGTCTAAAATCTCTCCACCAGAAGGATAGACAGCAGAGGTATATAATTTACAAACTTCTTCTCCAACATTTTCAGAGGATCTAGATAAGAATGCTTCCTTGGAATTAACCCCATAATTATTTACAAAATAATCAATTGCCTGTTCTGCTCCGCTCCAAGCATTTGAAACACTAAGGTATTCTCCTCCCCCCTTGACATTTTGCCCGACAACAAACTCCATAACCTTCGGAATAATTAAATCTGCTAATGGCAATGCTTGTCTCCAAAAGAAATCACAAAGGTAGATGCTGTAAATTTCATCGCAAATACCGACAAGCTTTCCTGTGTCTAAACTTTCCTGTAAACAATCTTTATAAGATTGTTTTACAGAAACAAAACTGTCTATTCCTGCTTTTATTCCTGTAAGACAGACTGGAATTATAATTCCTTCATTAATATTAGGCAAACACAAAACTAAACTTCCGATTATTCCTGATTGAACAACATTACTGACAGGATATGCTCCTCCCAAGTCACATCTGCTTGAAGGACATATTACAGGATCACATAAATTAAAGAGTAATGAACATTCTTTCGGAGACATGAAATCTTGGCATTCATAATCTGGAATATCTACAGCAGGACTTCCAACATCAACAGTAGCATCTAAAATTTTAACTTTTCCAGACAGCCCAGATTTGTACAGTTTTGAAGCTTGTTCAATTGCTTTTACTGCCTTGTTAATCATACTCTTTGAATCGGTTTCACTCAAGCCAGGAAATTGGTTATAAGATTGCCCTGTTCCAGTATTAATCATTTCACAAGTATCATCACCAATTGTTTGGAATTCTTCAAGTCCATTTGCTCCAACATTACATAAATAAAAACTGTTTACCCTTGCAGAAGCGTCATAAGATTGGATATTGCTTCCTGTTGAAAGAGTTTGTTTCATCGCAGCATACCAGCCATTAGTCAAATCAAATGGAACAATTGCGGGCATTCCTTTGTAAGGAGCAGTTTCATAATATCTTAGCTTGGCATTTTTGTATGCATTCTTATAAGATGAAGCATCAACTTTTTCAAAAACGACATTTGTCAATTCCGCAGGAGGGTTGCTTTCTAAAATTCCATCTGAATTGTAAATTGCACGTTGGCTCCCCAAAAGCTTTATTGTTAATTGAGAAGTTCCTGCAGAATTGTCTAAAACAAGAATGTATTGTTTTCCGTCTGGAACTGTTTGAATTAAAGCAATGGGAGTATCAGGCGTAAAATCACCGATTGCCTTGCTGCCCAAATCTGCATTTGTTAATCCTTGGTATTGTACTTTTTTAGTATTCTTTTGAACTTCAATAGTATTAATCTTGCTAGGGGGAACCCCTAAAGTTCCAGCCCAGCTAGAAACCTGAGAAGAAGACTTTACATTAACTTGAATGTTAGACAATTCAGAATAAAGACGAGAATTTGCAATATCTTTTAATTCTGTACTAGAAGAACTGTCGCTTAAAATAGAAGTATAAAGTTCTATATTTCTAAGTTGTTCAGTAGTATATTTCCCTTCCTTATATCCTTCATAAGAAAGAACTGAAATAATCTCGCTCTTACTGATTGATTGTTTTCCATTAGATACACTATCTCCAGGAAGGTTGCTCAAAGAACTGCTGACTTGAGGAGCATATTTCTGTATAAACGCGTCTGTATCAACAACGCTGTCTGTCAAGAATTTCTGAGTTGTTATTCCGGATTCTAATTGTTTAATTTGAGAATTTTGTGCAGTTATTAATGAGGAAAGTTTTTCAACATCATTGTCTATTTTATCAGAATTCTCATTTAAACACTGTTGCTGTGAAGAATAAGTTCCTTTCGCAACAAAGTCAGTACATTTCTCATACCAGCCATTAGTCCCCCTCATAACTGTTTTTCTTGCAATCCCTGTTCCGCCAGCATTAGCAATAAAATTAGTAGCAACTAAAACTGCACCAGTAGCAATACAAGTTTTTTTCAAAGTGGATATTGTTCCATTCAAAGTATCAGAAATACCATTCCATTCTTTAATCTCCTTGTCCAAACCTGCAATAATCTCTTTTATTTTTTCAGGAGGAAGATTAATTGCTCTTTTTTCAATCCCAATCTTAAAACTAAAATTTGCTTGTGATCCAGTGTTGTCTATATTCGGAATAACTGAAACTTTTGCAGCTTTCTTAAGATTAATCTTGGAAAGAGTTAATGAATAACCTTCTCCAAGAAATTTAGTTGAATCCAATGTCAATTTAACAATATCTGAACTAAACTCTTTTTGAATCTGGGCAGCTATCCCAGTAGCGCTGATACTTGTCCTTATCCCTGCAGAGGTATCATCAAGAGAAACAAGCTGGATATAATCATTAGAGGCAAGAGTTAATTCAACAGCAGATGGCAATGAACTAGATGTTGCACCCTTTCCTACTAAAATAGTTCTGCCTGCATCATAAGTTTTTCCAACTAAAGATTGCACTGTTACCCTATTCAATGAAGAGAAATCAAGTTCTTGCCCGTTCCATATCCCCCCAGTAACTTTTGTTGTTGAAACATACATCCAATTTGTTTTATCTGCAGACCACATCCAGCTAGTAGAAGTATAGGTAAAATATAAGTCAGTGGTAAAAAACCCAGTTGTAAGAGTTCCTCCAGGAAGAGTAAGGATTTCTTTTCCTCCTTGAAGTATTGTATCCCCTAAATATTGGATTTGATTTTTCTTTAAATCAAAAGACCTTGTTCCTCCAGAAGGAGTTGTAACCATTACTCTCACCCCATACTCTTCAAAGTTCGGTTCATAAATTCCGTCAAAAGAAATCTGCCTCGTTTGTTTGTTTATCATTGCATAAACACTAGATGTTCCAACATTTGCAGATTGATAATCACTATTGCAGTAGCTATTCAAAACTTTATTGGAGTTAGGATAAGTTTGTTCAAATTCTTTGCATAAATCTTGTGCAGTCTTTTTTTGGCTGGCATCCCATGCAAGAATAATCTCGTTATACAATGCCTCTTCTCCAAATGTTGCAGATGTATCTTTTGTAGATTTTTCTGAAGAATAACTTTCTCTAATTGTATCATAATCTGTCTTTGCATTTTGATAATTTTCTAATACATTCCCAGTTAATTCAATGTCTTGTGCTTCTGCAAAACCCGCAAGTAGGGGAGATTTGCCGAAAATTTCAGAATTTTTTGGATCAATGCCAAAATTAAGTCTAGCAAAATCTTCTCCACTATCAATATATCTTGTACCTAACGTAAAAAGTCCAGTAGAGAGTTTTAATCCAGAAATGAATGTAGAAAGTAATCCTTGAGAAGTTGCTTTTGCTTCTATTAAATTACCGACTAAAGAGCTTATAGAAGAAAGTTTATCGTCGCTGAGTTCAGCCTTATTAGGAGTTGAATAAAGATAAACAAACAAATCTTTTGCCTTCCCAGAATTATCATTTGTTCCGATATATCCCAGATATACACTCTTAGTTCTTCCAATTGAATCAGTCCCATCGTATAACCAGTCCCCAAGCCCAACTTCCTTCAGTTCCTGATCAATAATCAATAGCACCTTTGGACTAATCATTAAATCGAAATTCTTTGACCCAGTATCTTCCTGGCATTTCAAACTTGTTTTCTGTATAAGCCCGTATTTAGTTATACTCTGAACCTGGCATTTGTTGTCTAAAAATTTCTCTCCTTTCGCAACTTCAACAACTTCTGAATTAATTCTTAATCTTGCTCTTGTATCTGGATTCTCCAAGCTGTCTAATTTTAATTTTAATCCTGCTTGGCATTTAAATCCAGGAAGATAAATATTGTCTGAAGTTTCTCCTTTTTTCAAACTAACTTCTGAAACAACTGCATCATTTGAATAAAGGGTAATATCTGCAGAATTTGCGTCAACATTATCTGCTCTTAAAGAGCCTCTTCCCCCCCAAAAGCTATATTGGGACTGCCTTGATTCCCATTCGCTGTTAGAAATTTGGGGGAGATAAAATAATGCTTTTCCAATCCCAAATGCATTATTAATATTATATTTTATTTTTGCAGTTAAATTTCCAGTAACAAAATCTGGAATTGCTGAAGCATTTGCTTGTTTCTTTAAGATTAAAACTACATAGCCAATATTATTTAGAACAGGGGAGTTTAAATCGCTGGTAACGCCTAATGCTGCCTTTGCAGGATGAAATCCGATTCCAGAAATCTCCTTAGGGTAAGTTCCAGAAAAAGAAATACTATCTATTGCTTCTACTTCAATTAAAGGGTTGACAATAGTTGCACCCAATTGACAATAAACAGGAACATCAGTTTCTTCTAATAAATCAGTCCTAACAACAGAAGGGGTGCATCCAAAAGGAGCGACCTGGATTAAAAAATCGCGTGATTCTTGGCAAACATCAGCATTTATATTTTCTGATTGTGTTTCTGTATACTGGCTGTATTGAACATTAGAGCTGATGTAAGAAGAAATAAAACCAAGACTTAATATTACAAATAGGAAAAAAATCCCAATTGATAATTTTTTACGCCTCATTTAAGATTAACCTCCAATGCAGTATCTTCAAAGATTAAATAATTATCTTGAAGTTCTTGAATTGTTTTAGGGGTGGAAAATCCTTTTGCATTTATTTCCAATGCATCAGAAGATTTTAAATCATCTTCTAAAAAGTAAGAATCAAATTTCCCTCCACCAGCAAGAACATTTGATACAACCTGCGAAGGAATTGTAACGTCAAAGCACTTCTTTTCAGTCATTCCAAGTATCCCCCCAATTCCAGAACTTGCAACATCTACACATTGTTGAGAAGTAGTTTCTTGTAATTGAATAGAAGAGTTCTTGTAAATATAAACAGAAATTTCGTATTGCCCCTCGCTTAAATCTACAGACTTTTGTTCAGGATAAGAAACAACCTTGGAATTTCCTTCAGAATTGAAATAAATTAAAGCATTTCCATTATAATTAGCGCTGTCTGATTTTAGATTGACATCTAAAGAATACAATTTGTCTAAGATAACTACAGCACTTCCTTCAGAAGATGTAGAGTATAAGTATCTCGCGTCTCTAAATCCTTCTGCCTTAGCAACAACATAACCATTGACACATTGTGGGAAATCCGCAGTCAAGATGCCAGAAGAAGTTGTTCCAATGTCGCATGTATCCCCAAAACATTCATAGGAAATAGAAGCGTCTATAGAATTTAGATTGCTATCATAAGTTTCAACAGTTGTGGGAGTATTTTTGTATGGGCATAAATCAGATTCAATTGATTTTGCAGTGGAATTTAATGCTGCTCTTGGTTTGTTTCCCTGAATAACTACTGCAACCGGAAATTGGAAAACTTCATCCCCATTGTAAACTTGGACTAAAACAGGATAATTCACATTGTAAACAAAATGGTAAGGGACATAACAAAATCCTAAGACCCCCAATCCCTGTTGATTCCCGACAGGAGTTGCAATTAAAAGAGATTCTTGGGAAGGCAAAACCTCAAAGCTATTCGCCCAACTTCTAGAATTTATGAACCTAACATCATAGCTAGTTCCAGTATCAACAAAAAAATACTTAGCTTCTTTTGTTGAGGGGCTTTGAGTGGTTAATGCAAGAGTATTTGTCTCAATTGCTTCTTGTAATTCAGTAAAAACAGAATCAGCATTCCAGGTTTTTGGACTGCAGGTTAATTCTACTCCGTCAACAGGAGCATAAAGCCGCAATGTGTCAATACCATAATTTTCTAAGAACAATTCTTTTTGTTCTTTCTCATAAACAGTTTTTGCTGAAGCATAAAGTGCGCCAAGATTGGATTTCACAGTTGCTTGATGATTTTGAACTAAAACAGTATCTTCTCCCTTAGTAACCTGAAAATCCATATTCAAATTCACAGCCACATCATTGTTTTTTATGGTAATAGTAGTTTTTGGTTCTCCCAAATTTATCTCAAACCCGTCAGTATAATAAGTTTCAAAATTACATTCTCTTATTTTACTATTAAGGAAAGTAGCCAGACTGGTTTGCATTTCTTGTTGAGTTGGAACTTGTTCTTTTTGAATATTATTTCCAGAAACATAAGACCAATAAGGAATTGGGCTTCCAAGAAAATTTAATTGAGAAGAAAATGGCATATATGCAGAACCTGGTTCAAAATTAGGCAGTTCAATATAACCTGCTTGACTTTCCAAAAGATCAATTCCTACGCTAGTTTTGTCTTCGATACAAGAAAGAAAGCTAGTATAAACTGGTTGAATGCTCTCGGGAATAGTTTGAATTACTAAATTTTGTCTGATAACAAAAAAGGTTATTACAGCCCCCAAGATGATTATTGCAAGAATAATAAATATAGTCACTTGCCCCTTATGGCTTTGACCAAAAAAGTTAATTTTCCCCCTTTTATTTTGCATGAGAGGATAATGAGAATTATGTATATAAATCTTATTGGAATTTATTATTATCTTCGGTAATATCCACCAGGATACATTCTATTTCTTGTTAAAGACATTAAGCCACTAATGATTACCAAGACTCCCCCGATAATCATTATCCAGTTGTTTAAACTTTCTGGCAGAGATAGAGGGATAAATTTTAATCCTATGTTTACAAAATATAATCCAAAAATCAAATTCACGAAAAACCAAAGCGTTCTTCCATCATTTCTTACTTGTCCCTTTTTTTCCATGCATAAAATTGTTAAATAAACTTTTTAAACTTTACCTCTTATGATTAGCTAAGGCCTTGTAGTCCAACGGCTAAGACGCGTCCTTGACGTGGATGAGACCGAGGTTCAATTCCTCGCAGGGCCATTTTTAGCAAAACTTAAACTTTAAAAAGCAGGTTTTTCTCTAAAATTCATGAAGATTCCAAAAACAACTAAAAGATTTTGTCCGTACTGTAAAAAAAAGACAGAACAAAAAATAAAGATAGTCGGAACTGGTTTCCAAAGAGGAACTTTAACAAGAGGTTCAAAACCAAGAGCAAGATTAAGAGGACGTGGAAGAGGAATTGGAAACAAAGGAAAATGGGGTTCAAAACCAGCAATGTCAAAATTCAAGAGAAAGGCAAAAACAAACAAAAAGACAAACATTATGTATACTTGTTCAGAATGCAAAAAATCTAAATACCAAAAGAAGGGTAGAAGAGCAGGGAAGGTAGTACAAGAATAAAATGGCACAAGCAAAAAGAAAAAAGAAATTCTTCGATGTTGAAATGCCCATAATTGGGAAACAAACTCAGCTTCAAGCTTATGAAATTTCTGAATTGAATGGAAGATTCATAAAGTATGATTTAACAAGAGCACTTAAAGGAAAGAGTGTTATGTTAACCTTAAAAGTAAGGGTTGAAGGAGACGAAGCAATAACTACTCCAAAGAAATTGGTTCTTATGCCTTATTTTATAAGGAGAGTAATGAGAAAAGGAACAAATTATGTTGAAGACTCTTTCCCCGCAGAATGCAAAGATGCTAAAATTGTTATAAAACCATTCTTGATTACAAGAAGAAAAGTTTCAAGAGCAGTAAGAAATGCTTTAAGAGTAAAAGCAAAAGAAGAATTGATTAATTATGTGAAGGATAAAACAGCTGAACAGTTATTTAATGAAACACTGCAGAACCAGATTCAAAAACCATTAAGCATGAAATTAAAGAAAGTTTACCCTTTAGCTCTTTGTGAAATTAAGGCTCTTGAAATAAAAGAGAAAAATTAATTCTATAAGAAATCTTTTAAACCTAATAATTCTTCATATTTTTATGTCCTTAAACACAAATGTGTTTTTGGCACAAAGCGCCTCTATAGCTCAGTGGCAGAGCGGCTGCCTTGTAAGCAGTAGGTCGGGGGTTCAAATCCCTCTAGAGGCTTAGTATGTTCAATAAAGAGGTCTATGAAGGAATAAGGTCAGAAATACCCTTACCTGTAAAGATTCTGGGGGTAACCAAGAATAAATCCATTGAAGAGATGATAGAAGCAATTAATTCTGGAATAAAGATTCTCGGAGAGAATTATATCCAAGAAGCAGAAGAAAAGTATGAAAAATTAAAAGAGTTGTTCCAGAAAAGAGATATTTCATTCCATTTAATCGGACATTTGCAGTCAAATAAGGTAAAAACAGCAGTAAGAATTTTTGATTGCATTGAAACTCTAGACTCATTAAAACTTGCAGAAAAAATAAATTCCTATTGTAAAAAATTAAACAAAAAGATTGATGTTATGATTGAGATAAATTTTGATGAAAATAAAAAATCTGGGATTGGAGCAGAAGAACTTAGTTCTTTTTTGAAAGAAATACACAATTTCCAAAACCTGAATTTAATCGGTTTAATGTGCATTCCAAAAATTGGAGCAGGAGAAGAATATTTTGAAAAGATGAAAGAGCTAAAAGAAAAATACTGCTTAAAAGAACTCTCAATGGGAATGAGTTCAGATTATAAAATTGCAGTAGAAAAAGGCGCAACAATAATCCGGTTAGGAAGAATTTTGTTTGGAGAAAGATAAAAGTATATAAATAAAATTTTTCTTTTCCTTTTATGTGGCAAGATTATATTATTTCACTAGCGATAATATTAGCAAATTATGCATTAGTCCCCCAAGTTATACATGGGTTTAAGATTAAAAAGAAAACAATAACGTTCCAAACAGGCCTAATAATGTCATTTGCAGTTTATCTTGTGTCAATCATGTTTTTCACATTAGAATTATATTTTTCTGCAATAATGAATTTCATAGGTGGAATTTTATGGACTATTCTTTTTATTCAATCAATAATTTACAGAAAAAGTTAATCCGCAACTAATTCAGCTTTCTTCCCATCAATTAAAATTTTCGCTATTTCTTTCGGGATATTTGCAATTTGCCCTTTTTCAAATGGCCCCATTTTCTCCCCATCCATCCCCATAAACTCATCAAGAGATTCTATAAATACAACCATATCATTTTTCTGTTGTTCTTCACTATGCCTCCCATTCAATAATCCATTCAAAACCTTTTCGGATAAATCAACAGATTTCATTAACTCTTCAAAAAGAGTTTTTTCAAATGGAAACATATTCTCAAAATCCTGTTTAGAAATCCCAGTTTCAGATGCAACAAAAACAAGTTTCAAGATTTTCTCTTTTCTTCTTCTTATTAAAGCCTTAAAGAAAGTTATAGCATTTTCAAGTTGTTTTTTTGTCTTAACTATAACATCAGAAAAAACATCGCTGTCTTCTGAAGCCATTTCTTTTTTTTCTTTAAGATATTCTGCAACGTCTTTCAGGAAAGTCTTGGGTATTTGCTGTAGTTGATCAGAATATCTTTCTTTCCTCTCTGCTTCACAGATATCATTGTAAGTTATCATATAAGAAAGAATACCCTTTGATTTTTAACAATTGCTATACAATAAACCTTATTTTAAGAATCCAACTTTTCCCAAAAGCTCTTTTCCATTGATTCTTCCAAGTTTCCCCTTTCTAGCCTCATTTTCAGTAAATCTTTTCTCTTTTGGAATTGAGCCATTATAAAACAGAACAGGAACAGGATCAGCAGAGTGTGCTTTATTCTTGCAGGGAGTAGAATGGTCTGCAGTAATTACAACTTTTATATTATTTGGGGGAGCAAATTTTCTTAAAAAATTCAATAGAGTCCTATCAATATATTCCAGCATTTCTTTTTTCTCAATTGGTTTGTTATCATGTCCAGGCAAGTCAGTTTCTTTGAGATGAATATAAGCATAGTCCATAGTCTTCCTATTCCGTTTTAAAACAGAGATGGCAAACTTGCATCCCTTAGCCAAACCTTCTCTTAAATTTGCATAAACATCAATCCCTTTTAATTTCGGATAATCAAAAGAATAAGTCTTCATTCCACAGACTCTTGAAAATCCAATCTCAAGAGGCATATATGCAGCAGAAACCCATTTCTTGTAAAGTTTGAGCTTAGGGGATTCTATTCCTGCACCTCGAACTAAAAGAAAATTAGCAGGCAAAAGACCTTTTCTCTTTCTTTCTTCATTTATTGGATGATTTTTCAAAACTTCATAAGCTTTTTCTAGAAACTCATTTACAATATTTGCAGTGTACTGAGAATTATCTTCTTCGTCCAAGGGTTTGCATGTAGATATTTTATCAGACACCTTATTCATCCCCTGCATATAAACAGAATCATTCCCAGAAAGATTATCCGAAAAACCCCCCTTGAATATCAAAACCCCCCTATGGCCAATTGTTGGTTTGAAAATAAAATCAACAGCCAATTTGATATTTTTGTTTAATGCTTTAGCTAAAATTTCTGCTTCTGAAGTTGAAAGATTTCTTCCTGCTCTTCTATCAATGATATTCCCAGTTTTGTAAGAATCAATTGTAGCAAAGTTTGCCCTCAATGCTAAATCCCCTCTAACTAATTTAATATCTGTTCCTCTTGCTTCTAATTGCCCCCTAGTACTAGAGATTAATTCATTGCCAAAAATAGAAACTATCGCTTCATCTGACTCGGGAATAAATGAAGGTTTAACTGAATACATGTATCCAAGTTCGCCTCTTGAAGCTAAGAAATTTGCATTTGGCATCTCTGCAGCTTCCAAAGGAGTCTTATCACCTAATTGTTTATTGGGCAAGTCCCCCATTCCATCGATTATAACCAATACACCCTTCATAATAAAGAGTAGGGCTTTTTATTTATAAAAATTTATGTTCATTAAGAAAAGAATAAATACCCCCATCTGGCTTTATTCCAATGGGAGACTTAAAGAAAACAAAGGCATTACTAGTATACCCAAAATACCCAGACACATTTTGGAGCTTCAAGCATATTTTAAAATTTATTTCAAAGAAAGCAGCATTTCCCCCCTTAGGACTTCTGACAGTAGCTGCTATGCTCCCCAAAGAGTGGGATAAAAAATTAGTTGACATGAATATTCAAGAACTAAATGACAAAGAGATTATTCAGGCAGACTTGGTGTTCATAAGTGCCATGCTTGTGCAGGAAGAAAGTGCAAGAGAAACAATCAAAAGATGCAAATCTTTAGGCAAAACAATTGTGGTGGGGGGTCCGGCGTTTACAACAGGGTATGAAAAATTTCCAGAAGTAGACCATTTTGTTTTGAATGAGGCAGAAATAACCTTGCCTTTATTCCTCAAAGATTTGAAAGAAGGAAAGTTAAAAAAGATTTATACTTCAACAGAAAGACCAGAAATAACAAAGACCCCAATTCCTGAATGGTCCTTGATAAATTTTAAGGATTATGGAACAATGGCAGTGCAGTATTCACGCGGCTGCCCATTTAATTGTGAATTCTGTGACATAATAATTATGAACGGAAGAAATCCAAGAACAAAAACACCAGGGCAGACAATAAACGAACTTCAATCATTGTATAATGCTGGATGGAGAGGTTCTGTTTTTATTGTAGATGATAATTTTATCGGAAATAAAACCAATGTTAAACAAATGCTTCCTAAATTAATAGAATGGCAAAGCAAGAATAAATATCCTTTTCAATTTTTGACAGAAGCTTCATTAAATCTAGCAGATGACAAGGAACTTATGCAGATGATGAGTAAAGCAAATTTTAACAAAGTATTCCTGGGGATAGAAAGCCCGTCAGTCAAGAGTTTGAAAGAATGTGGGAAATTTCAGAACACAGAAAGAAATCTTGCAGATTCAGTAAAGATAATTCATAAAAATGGGCTGCAGGTTATGGGCGGATTTATTGTTGGATTTGATAATGATACAGAAAAAGTGTTTGAATCACAAATAAAGTTTATACAAGAAGTAGGGATAGTTACAGCAATGGTCGGTGTACTTAATGCTCTGCCAAAAACAAGATTGTGGGACCGGTTAAAAAAAGAGGGGCGATTATTAGAAGACACAAGCGGGGAAAATACAGATGGAAGCATAAATTTTATCCCCAAAATGGGAAAAGAAAAACTGTACAGAGGGTATAAAAAAATAATCTCAACGATTTATTCTCCAAAACATTATTTCAAAAGAATCAACACTTTCCTAAATCACTATAAACAGAAAGCGAAGGGAAAAATTTCATTATCAATGATTTCAGCATTTTTCAAGAGTATGTGGAGTATAGGAATTGTTTCAAAGGCAAGATTCCAATATTGGAAACTCTTGATAAGAACAAGCATTACCAGGAGAAAGTTGCTTCCTGTTGCAATAGAACAAGCAATATACTGGAAGCACTTTGCAAAGATAGTGCAAAAAACAACAGAAGAGAATTCTTTAAAATATCCCCAGATAATAAAGACCAGAGTATGACTATAAATCATCTCTTTCTCGTATCAGAAAACAATATAAATCTTCAAGAGGTTTAAAGGGTATGTTTGCAAAACTAAAAGAAAAGCTAAAAGATTGGACAAAAAAATTAAGCGAAAAGGCAGAAGAAAAAGAAAAGGCTACAAAAAAGGAAATTGCTAAAGAAATAAAAGAATCTAAGAAAAAGGCAAAAGAAGAAAAAAAGGGGAATAAAAAGGAAAAGAAAGAAAAAGTAATAAAAGTTCATGAAGAAAAAGAGCCAGAAGAAGAAGTCAAAAATATATTCAAAAGATTTGGTGAAAAGTTAAACAAGATTAAAATTTCTGAAAAGGAATTTGAAGCTTATGAAGAAGAATTAGAAATGCTTCTTTTAGAAAATAATGTTGCTTTGGAAGTTGCAGAGAAGATAGTTAGAGAATTAAAAGAAAAAATCGTTGGAAAAGAAATTTTGAAAAAAGAACTTGAAGACGAAGTCAAAGATTCATTTAAGGATATAATAAGAGATATTTTGATTGCCCCCCCAGATTTAATTGAAGAAATTAAAGAAAAAAATATTATCCAAAAACAGCCGTATGTTATGTTATTCTGTGGGATAAACGGAAGCGGAAAAACAACTACTATTGCAAAGATTGCAGAACACTTGAAGAGCAAGAAAATTTCTTGCGTTATTGCAGCAGGGGATACATTCAGGGCAGCATCAATTGAACAGATAAAAACTCATGGAGAAAGGATAGGAGTAAAAATAATTGCGCATGAGTATGGAAGCGACCCCGCAGCAGTAGGGTTTGATGCAATACAATATGCAAAAAAGAATTCAATAGGTTGTGTTTTAATTGACACAGCTGGAAGAATGCACACACAAAAGAATTTGTTAAGAGAAATGGAAAAAATTGTAAAAGTCTGCAATCCAGACAAGAAAATATTTGTGGGAGAAAGCATCACAGGAAATGATGCAATAGAACAAGTCAGAAGTTTTAATGAAACCATAGGCGTTGATGGAATTGTTCTCACAAAAGCAGATATCGATGAAAAGGGCGGAACAGCTCTAAGTGTTGGCTATGTCACCAAGAAACCTATTCTATATTTGGGGACAGGGCAGGAATACGAAAAGATAGAGCCATTTGACAAGGAAAAATTCTTAGAAAAGCTTGGATTGTAGGGCTAATTCTTAAAACCGAAACATTTAAATAATACTTAAATATTATTTTAATAATATAAATATATTACGGAGGTAATACAAATGACAAATATAACAACAAAGGCGATTGAGGATTTAGAAAAGAAGAAGATTTCGTATGATATCTCGGTAGAGATATTGAAAATGATAGATGAACTTGCAAAAATAACTGATGTTACAAGGGCACAAATCTTAGATGCTATCATTTTTCAAGGAGTTAAAATCCAAGTTGATTACATGATAAAAACTTGGAAGGAATTGGTTAAAGATGAAAAGTACAAAGAGAAACAAGAAAAGATAAAAAAGCTTGTTAAAGATACTGAAGGTTTTAAGAAAAAGTGGAAACTTTAAGAATAGCTTTCATTAAAAAAATGAAGAGGCAATAAAAAAGAGGTGGTACCTTCAGCCCCTCAAACCCGAAAATTTAATAACCTATAAAAGACTTCTAAAAACATGCTAGAAAAACTAGGCGAGGCAATAAAAAAGGCAACAGATAAGATAGCAAATGCTATATTTCTTGACAAAGATTTAGTAGACTCAATAGTAAAAGAACTGCAAAGAGCATTAATTGAAGCAGATGTGAATGTTGCTTTAGTCAAAGAATTAACAGATAAAATAAGAAAAGCTGCAGTTGATGAAAGAATCAAGGGAATAGAGAAAAAAGAACATCTTATCAAAGTATTGCATGATGAACTTTTAGGAATCCTTGGAGAACATAAAGAATTAAAATTAGAACATAAACATAATGTAGTCCTTCTTCTCGGGCTTTACGGAAGCGGAAAAACAACAACAATTGCAAAGCTGGGGAATTATTATGCTAAAAGGGGAAAAAGAGTTGCTCTAATTGGATTAGATGTTCATCGTCCTGCAGCACAAGTACAATTGCAGCAGCTTGCAGAAAAAAACAAATTAAATTATTTTATAGATATTGATGAAAAAAACCCAATCAAGCTTTGGAAGAGATATGAAAAACAATTGAAAGATTATGACTTAGTTTTAGTAGATACAGCAGGAAGACACACATTAGATGATGAATTAATCAAAGAAATAAAAGCCATAAACAAAGAAGCAAAACCAACAGAGTTAGTTCTAGTAATCCCTGCAGATATTGGGCAAGCAGCTAAAAAACAAGCTAGCGAATTCAAAGATGCAGTTAAAATTTCAGGGGTAATAATCACAAGAATGGATTCAACTGCAAAAGCAGGAGGAGCCTTGACTGCTTGTGCAGAAACAAAAGCACCAGTATATTTCATCGGAACAGGAGAAAAAGCAAATGATATAGAAGAATTCAACCCAGAAGGATTTTTGTCAAGACTTCTTGGGATGGGAGACTTACAGACATTAATGGAAAAAATTAAGTCAGTTACAGATGAAGGCAAACAAAAGAAAATTCAAAAAAACATAGAAGAAGGAAAATTGACTCTTGATGATGTTATCGAACAAGTTAAATCAATGGGCAATCTTGGGGGATTTGAAAAGATTAAATCCATGATTCCAGGACTTTCAGGGGCAAATGTAAAGATTCCAGAAGGAATGTTGGAGAACCAAGAAGCAAAGGTTGCCAAATGGGAGCATATTGTTAAATCAATGACCCAAGAAGAAAAAGAAAAACCTGAACTTTTAGAAAAACAAACTTCAAGGATAGCAAGAATCGCAAGTGGGGCAGGAGTCCCAACAAGTGATGTTCGTTCTTTATTAAAACAATACAAAATGTTGAATGATATGCTGAAGTCTGGAATAGGTGCAGGCGGAATGGATATGTCTCAAGGAATGAGCCAAAAGCAAATGATGAAATTTGCTAAGAAGTTCGGAAAGAAGATGAGATTCTAGAGAACAATAATTCTTTTAAAGAAAATTTAATGACGAAATAGTATGTTCATAGATATAATCTGGGCGCTAATAATATCCGGACTATTTTTTCTGATTGGATTAGTTGTTCAAATAATCGCAACAGCTATTGCAGATAATAAGAATCATAATAGAAATATGGAAAGAATAAAAGAAGAACATAACCACAAGGTAGATTATATGAAAAAAGAAATATTCTTTAAAAGAAAATTAAGATATTTTGAAAAAGTTAGTAAGATTATTGAAAAAACCATTGAAGATTTTAGTTGGACAATTATTGAGTTAAGAAAAGATAAACCAGACTTGAAAAAATTGTTAGAATTAAGTAAGAATAATGAAACAATAAAATCCGAAAGTTCCACACTTTATAGCGATAGTTATAGTTTAAAGAATTTTCTCCCGTATATTATGAAGTTTGAAGAAAGCATAATTTCATTTTGTGGAAAGATGCTTGAATACAAAATAAATAAAAAAAATAAGGAAACGTTGAAAGAATTGGAAGAAATTTTAAATAAGGTTAGGGGATCTGGAATAGAATTAAAAATGGAAATGAGGGAAGAATTAGTTCCCTCATCAAAAAAGAGGCGATACCCCTAAATAATTATCATTTTTACTTTTGCTATTTGTTTCTGCAATCTCCGCATTCTAGGAGAAAGATAATCATAATCATATGGTAAAGGAGTTCCCCCTTTGTGATCAACAAGGCAGTCTATTTCGGCCTTTTCCAACTGACGAACTAAACTCATAACGTTCTTTTTAGATGTCTCAATAAAGGAGTTGTAAGAAGAAATAAACAAAATCTTTTCTGGAACTGGAAGATATTCCTTAAACGCAGAACCATAATGAGCTTCTTGATTAGTATCAATCAACTTAACTTCAATAATCCCTGGAAGAAATCTTTCTGCATCTGCGGTTAAGTTTTTCTCGTAATCCATTTTGCTAGAAATATTATCTTCTTCTGCAGTTAACTTATCTTTGCAATTCCAAAGTCCAATACTCCAATCTCTTTCTGATTGAGAAGAACTATTTTCTTTATCTCGTTTTTTTCTTTCCTGCACCATATTTTCATAGAATTGAGATTGTATTAAAGGATGTCCAAATAAATAAACTCTCATAAAAATAGAATAATTCCGAGATTTTTAAAGAAATCTGTACTTCATCGCAATTCTTTCTTCAGTACAATCAACTTTAAAAATTCCCCAGCCTGATTTTCTTTATGTTTGACCTTACTTCATATATTACTGCAGTTGTAATGCTTCTAGGTATAATTGTTGGTACAATTATTAGTCCAAGAGTAAACCACCAAATAGGAATAGAATACGGTAGAAGAGATTTAATTTTCAAGAAGAAGCTAGAATATTTTGAGAAGATGATAGATACTATAGACAAGAACAAGAAGATGTATAATGATTCAATCTGCAAATTAGAAAACATAAAAAATAAAAAAGAGGTTGAAAGAGTGATGGAAGATATAAAGAAAGGCAGAAAAAACTTTTCAAGAATGGCAAGTCCGCTTTATTTTGATACAAGAAATCTTTCAGAAAAAGTTATTCATTTTGTGAGGATTGAAAAAGATATTTTTAATTTGATGTCTGAATTAAAAGATAACCTCCCTCAACAAGAAGAGATAATTGAAAAATTAAAGGGAAACTGGAAAAAATTATATAAACAAGGAAATGATATATTATCTGAAATGAAAAAAGAGATTTCAAGATGACGGAAAAGATTATTTCTCAAGGGGCAGAAGCAGTTATAATTCTAAAAGATGGTTTAGTGATTAAAGACCGAATAAAAAAGTCTTATAGAATAAAAGAATTAGATAAAAAGATAAGGAAACAAAGAACAAAGGCAGAAAAAAAACTCCTTGAAAAAGCTTCAAAGATAATCAATGCACCAAATCCTTTCCAGTTTAAAGAATTGGATAAAATAGAAATGCCTTTTATCGAAGGAAAAAAGCTCGCTGAAAGTTTAGACTCTTTCGCACAGACTAAACAAAAATCAATCTGCAAGAAGATTGGTCAAGAAATTGCAAAACTCCACGATGCGGGTATTATTCATGGAGATTTAACAACAAGCAATATGATTTTAACAAAAGAAGGAAAAATATTCTTAATAGATTTTGGACTTGGTTATATTTCAAATAAAATTGAGGATAAAGCAGTAGATTTGCATCTGCTAAAACAGGCGTTAGAGGCAAAACACTTCAAAAGTTGGAAGATTCTCTTTGGAGAATTAGAAAAAGGCTACAAAAAGTCCAAGGAATCAAAAAAAGTTTTGGAAAGATTGGCTGCAGTTGAAAAAAGAGGGCGTTATAAACATTAGAAAAATGTTTAAAAGTAAAAGATTCATAAAAAGAGAGTCATGCTGACTAATTTTGTTTGCAACCAAAAAGAGCTGAGGATTGTTAAGGCAAATGAATTAAAAAAACAATTGAACAAGCCGAAAACAAATATCTGGGTTCATGTTTCAAATGCTTCAAATGAAGAAATAGAGCTCCTTAAAGATACTTTTCAAATTCATCCGACGACAATTGAAGATATTCTTTCACAGCAAACAAGAGTCAAATATGAAGAATTTGAAGAATATACAGTTATAATTTTTAAGGGCATAAAAGAAATAAAAGAGAACTCTATAGAAACCTATAATATTTCTTTTGTAATGGGAGAAAACTTTGTAATAACTGTAAATGGGAACCAAAATGAGATAATTGACGAACTAATAAAAAATAATAGAAGAGTTGAAATATTGTTAAGGCGGGGAAAAGATTATGTTATTCATTCAATTCTAGATAAAGAAGGAGATAAGTACCTAAAAATAAAGTCAGAACTGGGAGAAAACTTAAAACAAATTGAAAGGGAATTTATGGAGCATCAGAATAAGGATATCTTAACTAAAATATATTCTAAAGAATTAAATTTTCTTGAGTTAAGGCAATTATCCGAATCAGTAACAGATTTATGTTTGAATTTAACAAAACCAGCAGATAACTATATCGACAATAATCTAATCCCTTACTTTAAGGATGTTTATGACCATATCTTCAAAACAACAGAGGGGTACAAATCTATGCTTGGGAGAATGAACGGAATGAAAAATATGTATGCGACTATAACTACCATGAAAACAAATGAAGCAATGCGTTCATTGACAATAATTATGGCGCTTATGATGCCTTTAACGATTATAACTGGTTTTTTTGGAATGAACGTTCACATTCCGCACCAAGATGAAATTTATACTTGGATGTTTATTTTGGGGGGGATGTTCTTATCCGCGATTATCATGATAATTATCTCAAGAAAAAGGGGATGGATTTCTAAAGGTTAATGCTTTTTTCTAAATCTTAAAAATAGAACAACCACAATTGCGGATACAATAATTATAGCAATTCCCCAAGGAAGAATATTCTTCCAATTAAAAGATTGTAAAATAGGATTAATGTTAGTTTCTTCTTCATCAGCAGTTTCCTCGTCAATCAATACTGGAAGAACTCCGATTACTGCAAATGTAGAAAAATTACTGGTATAGAAATCATAAACCTGTTCGGTTTCATTTTGGCTTACTAAAGAAGAAGAAAGTTCTGTATAATAAGGGTAAGCTTTAACAAATTTTACTTCAGAAACATTATTTGAAGAAATCCAAGACTTAGAAATACCAATTCTAATTCGAGCATTACCAATATTTGATTCATTTAGAGTGGTATTGATTGTTAAAAATTTGTAAGGGACATATTCTCCAGAATAATTAATAGTATAAGGAAGACTGCTTGTATTCTTTGCAATTAAATTTAACTTTCCATGTAATGACCCTCCGCGATTAGAGGTGATTTCTACTTCTTTTACTCCTGTTCCCTGGTCACTAACAATAGGTACATTTACAGAAGAAGAAGCAGAAGATACAGCAATAGATACAGCAATACTCCCAGTTTGTGCAGTTGAAGCAGTAGAAGCCCCGCCAGTAGTTCCAGAACTTGATCCCCCAACAGAAGAAACTGTTGTTTCAGTAATAGTAAAACTTATTGTAGAATGGTTTACATTTCCGTTGCTATCATTAATCCAGATAGTTAAAGTGTGTTTACCAACCCCCATTGCCCAGATTATAGAAGTTAAGTTTGCACAAGAATCAATCGTAGTATTAGCTAAATAACTATCATTAGAATACCAGCAAGAACTTAACAAAACATCATCTGTTCTAGTATACAAAATATCCAAAACTCGATCTGTTGATTCAGAATCATTGACAGGAGAAATAATCTCAATAGCAGGGAAAGTCGTGTCAGTCTGACCAGAAGTAAAAGCGTAAATATTTTTATCATCACTACCGATATAGACTACTCCATTTGCGATTGCTGGACAAGAACGAATATTCCCTCCTGTGGTATAGGCCCATAAAGGAGTCCCGGTAGTGGTATTAAGGACATACATCCTATAATCATTACTTCCTATGAAGAGGATATCATTTGCTATTGCAGGAGAAGAATAAATTTTATCTGCAACAGTATAATTCCAAATTTGAGTTCCATCAGTAGCATTTGAAGCTAAAACATAACTATCATTTGCAACTCCCCCTTCAACTCCAACATATACAACTCCTTTAAAGACTATAGGAGAAGAATAAGTAAAATTACCCGTTGCATAATTCCAAATCCCACTGCCATTTGTAGCATTGATAGCATGTAATTTCTTATCATTACTCCCAACATAGATTACATCATTATAAATTGTGGGAGAAGAATAAATTTTTGAATCAGTAGAATAATTCCAAATTTGACTTCCATTAGTAGCATTAAGCGCATAAAGATTTGAATCGTGACTTCCAACATAGATTATGTCCTTAAGATATACTGGGGAAGAAGTAGCCATTTGATTACCAGCAGAAAAATTCCAAATATGTGTTCCATTTGTTGCGTTTAACGCATAAGTGTGATTATCTGAGCTTGGAATGTAAGCAATATCGTTATAGACTAAAGGAGGGGCATAAATTGCATCTTTGGTAGTATAATTCCAAATATGAACTCCGCTGGTAGCATTAAGCGCATAAAAACGAGTATCCCCGCTTCCTGCATAGACAATATTATTTGAGACTGCAGGGGAAGATCTAACAATTCCTTTAGTAGTATATGTCCAGATTAAACTTCCATTAGTTGCATTTACTGCATAAAGTTTTTTATCATAAGACCCAATATAGAGTATATCTTGTGAAATTGCGGGTGAAGAACTATAGGACCAATTTCCCATAGTATAACTCCATAATTTTCCAAAATTAGTCATATCGATTACACCAGGATAAACCCCGCTATGATTTAATCCCCTATGGAACATTGCCCATTCATTTGTCGAAGAGGATTCAGAAGTTCCAGAGTAAATTAAGCTAAGTAAAAAAATAAACAAAATAATACCAAAAATAACAGAACAATAATTCTTATTTATCAACCTCATAAAAGAAGTTAATCTGTTTTAGTTTATAAATTTTAATATTCAAAATTACAAAGCAGTAAAAGCATAAAGTTTATTATCGTCGCTGCCGATATAAACTACTCCATCTGCAATTGCAGGTGAAGAACGAACAATTCCATTAGTAGTATAACTCCAAAGCTTTTCTCCAGTAATTGCATCAAAAGCATAAACATTTTTGTCGCTGCTTCCGATAAAAAGAATACCATTAGCACTGATTGCAGGAGAAGGATAAATTTTTCCATTAACAGTATAGCTCCAAATTTTAGCTCCAGTTGCAGCGTCTAAAGCAAGAACATAACCAGGAGTAGTTTCATCTCCTTCAACTCCAACATAGATTATACCAGAATAGAATACAGGAGAAGAATAAACAAATCCCTCAGTGAGATAGTCCCAGATTTTTGTTCCAGTTAGAGCATTAAGAGCGTAAATCTTCTTATCATTACTTCCGATGTAAAGAACATTATCAACAACCAATGGAGAAGAATACACCTTGGATCCAGTTAGATAACTCCATTTTTTTGCTCCGGTTTTTGCATCAAGAGCGTAAACATTCTTATCACTGCTTCCGATGTAGACCATTCCGTTTGCAATTGCAGGTGAAGAAGTATCAATTCCTTTTTTGGTTGCGAATGTCCAGATTTTAGCTCCAGTAAGTGCATCTAAAGCGTAAAGATAAGTTTTGTTGCTCCCAATATAAAGAACACCATCATATATTGTGGGAGAAGAATAAATTGACCCAGGAGTTAAATATTTCCAAACTTGTGCCCCTGTTTCTGCATTTAACGCGTAAATATATTTGTCATTGCTTCCGATGTAGACCATTCCGTTTGCAATTGCAGGTGAAGAACGAATTGCTCCTGTAGTTATAGAACTCCATTTTTTTGCTCCGGTTTTTGCATCAAGTGCATAAACTCGTTTATCATAACACCCAATGTAAACAACCCCATTAGAAACAGCAGGGGAAGATAATGCAGCAGAACTCTTCATAGTGTAGCTCCATAATTTTCCAAAATTAGTTACATCAATTGAATCTGGATAACTCCCGCTGTGAGTTAAAGTCCTATGAAACATTGTCCACTCACTTGTAGATGTTGAATCTGAAGTAGCAGCAGAGATAGTAACAGCTAAAAAAAGGATAGTGCCAAAAATCAAGAAAAGGTTTTTGTTTATCATCTCTTTAAACAAAGAAATATTTTCGTTTATAAGGATTTAGATAGAATAAAATAACTTATAGCCCTGCCAGGATTCGAACCTGGGTCACTGCCTCTCTTTGTTCATAACTAAGAGAGTGAACGAATCACTCGTGAACTCCAAAGGGCAATATACTTGACCGCTGTACTACAGGGCTATGATGAGAAAACTATTTTTTCCTTTATAAGGATTTTTATTCATAGTAAGGTTTAAAAGACTAAATTGCGATTAACTAAAATGCCAAAAAAAGCTAAAGAAAAGAAATCAGAAGAATCAAAAAAACCAGAGAAGGTAACACAAGAAGTATTTGAAAAAAGAGTTTTGGAACTTGCTGAAAAAGGAATCACTGCAGAAAAGATTGGGGAACTGTTAAGAAAAGAAGGAATCCACTCAAAAGAATTTGGTAAAAAAATCTCAAAGATACTTGGTAGCAAATATACAAGCCCAGATATGAAAAATATTCAAACAAAATTAGAAAAAATAAAAGCGCACTATACTAAAAACAAAAAAGATAGACGAGCAATGAGAGACAAAGAAAGAGTTGCGGCTCAATTGCAAAGATTAGAGAAATATTCTAAGTAAATTCGAGTGGTTGTTATTGAACATGGAACAAGAGGTTGATAAATTTAAATCTAAAAATCTTGAATCAGAGATTAAGCTAATTGCAGATAAATTCATTGAAGCTAGTCTAAACAGAGAAATTTTTGTAGTTAGCCACTTTGACACAGATGGAATAACTTCTGCTACGATAATGATTCAAACTCTTAAAAAAATGGACAAGAGGTTTTCTGTAAAAATTGTAAAGAGGTTAGAAGAAGAATTTTTTTCCAGTCTTCCAAAAGATAAGTTGATAATTTTTTTAGATCTTGCTTCTGGAAGTTTAGACCATCTTGCAAAAACTAACTTAAAAGATATCTTTATAATTGACCACCATGAAATTTGCCAAGAAATCCCTTCAAGTGTTAATATAATAAATCCGCATTTAAACGGAAAAGAAGAGCTAAGCAGTTCAAGCCTGGTTTATTTGTTTTGCAGACAGATTAACGAAGAAGCAAAAGACCTTGCAAAACTAGCGATATTAGGAATGATTGGAGACTCAATGGAAAAGAGTATTGATAAATTGAATAATGTAATAATTAATGAAGGGGAAGTTAAAAGAAAAAGAGGTTTGCTAATCTATCCTTCAACACGTCCATTAAATCGCGCACTAGAATACTGTTCTGACCCGTATATCCCAGGAATAACTGGGAATACATTAGGAGTGATAGAACTATTAAGAGAAGTGGGACTGGACCCAGTTAATGGAAAATATAAAAGTTTGATAGAGTTGAGTGATGAAGAGATGTCAAAATTAGTAACTGCAATAGTTTTGAAAAATCCAAAGGTAAGGAATAGGGAAATAATTGGAGATGTTTTTTTAATAAAGTTTTTTAATAAATTAGAAGATGCTAGAGAATTAAGTGCGATGATTAATGCATGCTCCAGACTTGGTGAAAGTGAAACAGCAATTCAATTATGCATGGAATTAGGGAAAGCAAAAAAAAGGGCAGAATTGATGCATGCTAAGTACAAACAATTTATAATTTCAGGGTTAAAATTTGCCTCTGAATCAGAGAAGATAGAAGGGAATGGATTTGTAATTATAAATGCAAAAGATAAAATAAAAGATACAATGATTGGGACCATAGCCAGCATATTATCCAACTCTTCGTTATATGAAGAAGGAACAATAATAACCACTATGGCTTATTACGATGACAGAATAAAAATCTCTGCACGAAGCGTTGGAAGAAATGGAAGGAACATAAGAGAACTTTTAGCTTATGTGATAGAAAAGATAGGCGGAGAAGTTGGAGGGCATGAATTTGCAGCAGGATGTATGATAAAGCAAGACAAAGAAAAAGAATTCTTAGAGCATCTCAAAAAGCATTTGGAAATCGAGTTAGTAAAGATTTAAAACTCTGTTTTTTGTCAATATTTTATGGCAGATTTAGAAGAAGGAGATTTAGTTTTATGCACAGTAGACCGAATAATCGGGACAGTTGTATTTGTAAAAATATCTTTAGATAATAAGGAGATAGAAGGGAATATAGTTTTAAGTGAAATTGCCCCTGGAAGAATTAGAAATTTAAGAGATTATGTTGTCCCAAAGAAAAAGATTGTTTGTAAAATATTAAGAATTAAATCTGGAAACATTGACTTGTCTCTTAGAAGAGTAAGTCAAAAAGAAAGAAAAGAAGTTTTAGAAAGAGAACAGCAAGAAAAGAGCTATGCAAGTGTATTAAGGGGGATATTAAAAGAAAAGGCAGAAGAAGCAATTCAGAAAATCTTGAAGGAGGATAGTTTAGTTTCCTTTTTAGAAGATTCAAAAACAAATCCGCAGAAACTAGAAAAAGTTATTGGGAATGAAAATGCAAAAAAGATTATAGAAATTTTAAATACCCAAAAAAAGAAAAGGACAATAGTTAAGAGAGAAATACATTTAACCACAATAAAACCGAACGGAATAACCTTGATAAAAAAAGTTCTTGAAATCTTTAAAGGGATAAATGTGAAATATATCGCTGCAGGAAAATATCTTATTGAAACAGAATCAGATGATGCAAAAACTGCAGATAAAAAGATAAGAGACATGATTGAGGTCGCAGAAAAAGAAGCAAAGAGAGCGGGTATTGAATTCGCAGTTAAATAAAGATATATCTCAAAACAATAATTCTTTTAAATTAAAAAGATGAATAAGTTTTATGGTAGTTGTAGAAAATATTATTTATTCCAAAGAATTCTTATCAAATACAAATGAGGAAGATGTTTCTTCTCATGGTCCAAGTGAAGGATATTTTCAAGAAATTGGAAAAGCAGATTTAAGATGTAGGAATAAGATAATTAATAGATTTGCAATTAATGATTTTGTTAGATTATTAGAAGATGGGTATTGTGAAAAAGAGAGATATGGATTTGATGGAAAATTTTTATACTCTTTCAATTTTTCAGGAGGACCAAAAACACTTGAAAAGAATCCAGAAGAAAATGTTAATTATTTCTCAAATGTAATTATTAAAAAATCTGGTTCAGAAAAAATTTATCCAAAGAGTTTATGTGATTTAGAAGAGTTCTTAATAGAACAGGGATTTAATTCTAAATAAGTGTAACTTGTTTCTCCCCCATCATTGCTATCCCATATTCTCCATCGTATCCTGGTTTGACTTTTATCTTTCCTTCCCTGTTTCGTAAGATTAGTTCAATAAGTTTTACATGTACATCCTTCCCCAATAATTCTTCTTTTGAAGCATTTAACAAGATATAAAATTCACTATCAAACCCATTAATCAAAGAATCATAAAGCTTCCAAACAGTTTTGCTTTCCATTGCGCTGTCTAAAAAAAGAGAAATGAGTTCATGCAGGGGCAAAATTTTGTAATAGGGTTTTGCATTCTTGGGTTTAAACCCAAGAGGATTGGAAGCAAGCTGTTCAACTCGGTTATCAACACCAATAGTCAATGGTTTCTTGCACACGGGACAGATCCCACCAATCTGTTTACTTTCAGCAGGGGAGCATGAAAAATTGCATAATCTATGCCCATCATAATGATATTTCCCATAAGCAGGGTCTGTTTCAATTGTAGCTAAAAAAGTATTTTCTCTAATCTGTTTTATTATCTCAGAATAAGAATCAGCCTTCTTGAATATAGTTGCTTCTCTCCCCAGCCTAAATGGCCAGAAGCTGTGTGCATCAGAAAAACTTACAATTGATTTGTTTCCCAATTCTTTTATCCTCCAATTCATCTCTGGATCAGAAGACATCCCAGTTTCAATTGCATGAATATTATCAAATTGGTCTTTAAAACATTCTTTTAAGCTGTCAAATCCAGACATGCTTCCAAAGATTCCAAACCAAGGCGTCCATGCATGTGCGGGGATAATCTCAATATCAGGAGATATTTTTTTCAGCTCTTTTACAAATTCATCTCCAGGAATTTTAAAGATAGGTCTTCCATCATAATCTCTCCTCCCCTTTGTATCTAAATAAGAATTAATTTTATCAACTATTTCTAGATTAGGGACCAAGATTACAAGATGAATTCTTCTTCCCCTATCTTGTGTGTAGATTAAAGAAATCTCTCCAGTTAGGATAAATGGAAAATCATTGTAAAAATAAAATCCTTTCCCATTGTCCACTAATTTTTCTTTTATCTCTTTTAACCAAAGAGGGTGGGTAAAATCTCCAGTTCCTAGTAAATTTAATCCTTTTATCTTTGCCCATTTTACAAGATTTTCAAAATTAAGATTAGTGCTGCAGGCTCTTGAAAATCTAGAATGAATATGGAAATCAGCGAAAAGAACGTCGCTAAAGTTTAATTTATCCATTATGATAGATAAAAATTAAATCGATTAATAAAGATTGTTATGAAGAAAACAAAAATCTATTTTTTTCTTTTTAGAATGATGATGCCAATTACCGCTAAAATAATAACACCGATGATTATCCAAGCCCAATAAGGCAGACTAAGGAGCCCGATAGATGATTGATTTTCAGTAGTAGATGGCTCTTCAGTAGTTGTAGATGGCTCTTCAGTAGTTGTAACTGGTTTAGGAGCTATTGCAAAATAACTAAAGCTACCGACTTCAACAGTGTAATAGTAATAATTAGTATCCTCGCTGCTGTAGGTGGTTGTAAGTTCATTCCATTGACTTGAAGCATTATCATATTTGTATACTGCAATATCATCTTTAGTTAATGATTGCCCCGAAACCCATGTTTTGTTGACATCAATTGTCATTGTTGCTTTGCTTAATTTATTCGCTAAATTTTGAGTCTCAATCTTTACATATTTGTATACTCCAGATTTTGAAGTAGAAACTGCAGGAGGCTGAGTCGTGCCATATTTAACAGCGCTGACTTGAACATTATTTGCAGTCTGGCTAACTTCTACTTTTATTTGTTTAACCCCAGAGTCAGATGCAAAATTAGTTACAGTAACAGGAGCTGCGGGGGTTATTTCTGCGAACATGGAGATTGTAGGAGTTGAGGTGCTAGAACCTCCACCACTGCTGCTTCCACCGATATTATTTCCCCAAATAGTATAACTATCAGAAAGAGTAACTAAGTTCCCAGCCATATCCCTAAAAACACAAGTTTGTGTGATAGATCCAGCATCTGTTGTTGAAGGATTAGCAGTATAAGTTGTTCCAGAAACATTTATTCCAGTAAATGTGTCTGCAGGAGAACAGGTACAAGTGACAGTTTGTCCAACAAAAAGATCTTCTGTAGGATTACATGAAAAAGTACCAGTAGGGATAGTATTATCTATTGTAATATTGACACTAAAATTACCAACCCAATTTCCATTGGTATCATTCGCTAGAACAGTAAGATTATAATGTCCATCAGGTAATTTGGTAGTATCTAGTGTGTAAGTCCAGTAATCTGGAGAAGTGGTAGTGTTTGCTGCTGCAAATGTCCAGACAGTCCCATTGGTAGTGTAATTAAAAAAACTGATATTAAAGAGAACACTTCTAATTTCATTGCTATTCTCCCACATTGAAACATTTAAGACTAAATCTCCAGAATAATTTCCAGCATTTGTTACTGCACCAACAGTCCTATCAAGGCCATTGCCATAAAAAGTAATATTTGCAATAGGAGTAGTATCATTTATCCAAATAGTAATATTTGTTTCGTTGTAAAGAAGGGCTGTTTGTCCAGATGCAGTTTGATTATATGTTACTCTAACAGTAATATTATATTTCCCAGGATTAGGTGCAGTAGCATTAAACCAGAAATAAGCAGTTTGAGAAGAGTTTCCCCAAAGAAGAGTTGCACCAGTAGTATTTCCTGCTTTCCAGCTTAAAGTTTGAGCCATACCATCGTTAGTGATATTAAACCAGACATTTCCACCAGCATCGACAGTAGTTAAATTTCCCGTACCATTTGAACCAGTGTATACTCCGTATAATGCATTAGAATAATTAAGAGTTCCATTCCAGAACGTAATGTTTACAGAAGTAATATTCCAAGAAGTAGCTCCTGCACTATTATTAATACTAATATTGTAGATATGCCCCTTAAATCTATTACCCCCTACATAATTCTCATTGACAATTGACCCATTCCATGCAGAAGTGAAATTAATAGTAGTCTCTGCAGAAGATAATATTGTAGAACGCCAAGCAGTTGCAAAATTTAACATAGAAACAATTGAAAAAACCAACAAGCAAAAGAATGCAAAAGTCATAAGACTGCTTCGAGTAGAATTATTTCTAGATATCACCATCTTTTTATTAACCATCCCTTTTAACTACTTAACCTCTATATTTTAAATATAGAATTTTCTCCTTTATAAATGTTTTTTTTTGAATAATCCTCCTTCAAAAAATTCTAAAAATTTTTAAACTAAAAATTTCTCGTCAGAGCATGGCTGAAGAAAGAACATTAGTCCTGATAAAACCAGACGGACTTGTAAAGAGTCTTACTGGGAATGTGATTACAACTTTATCAGAAACAAAGTTAAAAATCGTTGGTGCAAAGGTGGTAAAAGTTTCTAGGGAGCTAGCAGAAAATCATTATTCTGATTTAAAACAAAGATTAATTGAAAAATTTGGAAAAGAAAAAGGAGAAGAAGTTTTTGAAAATAACTTAAGATATATTCAAGGGAAATACCATACAGATAGAGTTCTTGCATTAATCTACAAAGGGGAAAATGCAGTTAAGAAGATAAGAGAACTTGCAGGAGAAACAAATCCCGAGAAAGCAAGCCCTGTTTCAATCCGAGGAAAATATGGAAGAGTTCATTCTGAAACAAAAGTTTTTGAAAATGTAATTCACTGTTCAGACAGCGTTGAAAATGCAAAAAGAGAAATTGCTCTGTGGTTTAAGAAAGAAGAAGTTGTAGAATAGCTACCAACTTTTTTGTCTCGCATTATATACTAATTTTTCCCAACAATCATCACAATGAACTCCTGCATACAATCCCCGGTCATATCTACCGCGTCCAATTTGATTACAAGAAATTAATTTTCCTTTTTCATTTTTTACAAAAGACTCGCACTTCTTTTCCAGACTTTCATCTGCCATATTATACCTCGTCAATAACCCCTTTTTCAGTTACAAAGAAAACTGTTTCGTTGTCTGGAAGGTTTGGCGAGTCACT